>Ga0079224_100000388_pt1 | contig 41797 bp, 41 predicted proteins | sample Stecom2015_FD_80414 | JGI IMG/M metagenome (GOLD analysis project Ga0079224, IMG submission 80414) | Agricultural soil microbial communities from Utah to study Nitrogen management - Steer compost 2015 | ecosystem: Environmental > Terrestrial > Soil > Agricultural land | place: USA: Utah... | reverse complement strand
TCGGCATCGACATCAGCAACCATGAGCCGATCAGCTTCGACGAGCTCTACGACACCTCGTTCGACCTCGTCATCTCGCTGTCGCCGGAGGCCCACCACCGGGCCATCGAGCTGACCCGCGCCATGGCGGTCGAGGTGGAGTACTGGCCGACGCTTGATCCGACGATCGCCAGCGGCAGCCGCGAGCAGATCCTCGACACCTACCGCCAGATCCGCGACAGCCTGATGCAGCGGATCCTCGCCCGGTTCGGCTCGCCGAGCGGCCCCGCGGTCTGACGGCCGCGGCGGGAGGGGCCGCATGGCGGCTTGATTTCCGGCCGCAACCCGACCATTGTCGCCGCGACACAGCGCGCGCCCACAGCTTTCGGAAGCCTCCCCGTGGCCGATCTTTCGATCGCCGACACCAGAGTGAAGCTCGTTCTCGCCAGCGGTTCGCCGCGGCGGCTGGCGCTGCTCGAGCAGGTCGGCATCACGCCCGACCTCCTGAGCCCGACTGCGCTCGACGAGGCGCCGCGGCGCAACGAGGCGCCGCGCACGCTGGCGAACCGGCTGGCCCGCGAGAAGGCCGACCTCGCCGGCCGCGAGCGCAAGGTCCGCGACCTCGGCCCCGCCACCTTCATCCTCGCCGCCGACACGGTGGTCGCGGTCGGCCGCCGCATCATCCCGAAGCCGGAAACGCTGGACGAGGCGGCGGACGCGCTGCGGCTGATCTCGGGGCGGTCGCACAAGGTCTACACCGGCGTCTGCCTGGTGGCGCCGGGCAAGGGCGTGCGCCAGCGCGTGGTCGAGACCAAGGTCCGCTTCAAGCGGCTCAGCCGCGAGGACATCGAGAGCTACCTGATGTGCGGCGAATGGCGCGGCAAGGCGGGCGGCTATGCGGTCCAGGGCCGTGCCGAGGCGTTCGTCCGCCACATCTCGGGGTCGTACTCCAACGTCGTCGGGCTGCCGCTGTACGAGACCGTGTCGCTCCTGATCGGATCCGGCTATCCGGTGTACTTCACCTGGTTCAACGCCGCCTGAGGCGGGTGTCGGGCGGAGCGGGGAACCTCGCCGCAGCTTCGGGATTGCCATCGCAAGGAGCACGACGCCATGACCGCGGCAGGATCAGGAGACGGGGACCGGCCTCGACGGACGCCGCGGCCGTGCCCGATCTGCGGCCGGATGTCGGTGGCCCGCTATCATCCGTTCTGCTCGCTGCGCTGCGCCCAGGTCGATCTCGGCCGCTGGCTCGGCGGCCACTACCGCATTCCGACCGACGAGCGGCCCGACCCCGGCGCCCCGCCGCTGCCCGACGACGACGCCGACCGCGACTAGGGTGCAAACCGCGCTGGACAGGTCTCGGCGAGTTCCCATATAAGGGGCCGCAAAGCCGTCCGCTCGGGCGGCTTCGGCGCGCCCAGGTAGCTCAGTTGGTAGAGCACGTGACTGAAAATCACGGTGTCGGTGGTTCGATTCCGCCCCTGGGCACCACCTCCCGCGGGCCGATTCCGGTCATATGGACGAGTTAAATTCCGTCTTGAGTTCGCCCAGGCCGTGTGGTGAGCAGTGCGAGGCCTGCGGATTCCGAAGCCATCTATACCGCCCCTGCATTCCTGCGTCGGCTGAAGCCTCCTCACAATGACGACGGAAGAGCCCCCGCGACCTGCGCGGCCGTTACGGCGAGCGGGCAGGGGATATAGAAGAATTATTCTTTGGCTCTCGGAAAAGTATATTTCCGCGATAGCCCCGACTTTGCAATCCTTTGGGCTGCGATAGCGTGCGGCAGGCCCCGCGACCAATCCCCTGGGAGCGAACGACGTGATCAGAACAGGCGAGCAATACAAGGAGTCGATCCGCGACGGACGGCAGGTATGGATCAATGGCGAGCGCGTGAAGGATGTGACCACGCATCCCATGTTCAAGCCGCTCGTCGACATCCGCGCCCGCATCTACGACATGCAGCACGAGGCGGCGACCAAGCCCGTCCTGGTCTACCGGGACGAGGCCGGCGACGAGCACGCCATCGCCAACAAGCTGCCGCACACGAAGGACGACTGGATCGCCAAGCGGCGGGCGACCGACACCATCCTCGATGACGTCGCCGGCGTCGTCACCCGCGTCGGCGACGAGACCGTCGGCGAGATGTGGTCCCTCTACGACGGCCAGGACGTCCTCAACGAGGTCGACCCGCAGTTCTCGGCCAACATCCGCAACCACATCGAGCGGGTGCTCTACCGCGACCCGTTCCATGTCTCGGCCAACACCGATCCCAAGGGCGACCGTTCGAAGCGGCCCCAGGACCAGGATCCGGACATGCTGCTGCATGTCGTCAAGGAGACCGACGAGGGGATCGTCGTGCGCGGCGCCAAGTACGAGACGGCGGCCGCCTACGCCAACCAGGCCTTCACCAAGCCGACGATCGCCAACTGGGGCGACGCCAAGCTGTCGGACTACGCGGTCGGCTTCATCTGCGAGCTGTCGTCACCGGGGCTGAAGTTCATCTGCCGCACCGGCTTCGCCGGCCGCGCGCCGGCGGAGGACTATCCGCTCGCCAACCGCTTCGACGAGGTCGATGCCCTGGTCATCTTCGACAACGTCCTGATCCCGTGGGAGAACGTGCTGTTCTACCGCCACACCCGCGCCGCCCAGTTCATTCGCGCGACGCTGCCCCGCTACAGCGCCTTCGCCTTCGTCCAGCGGATCCTGCGCTACGCCGACATGATGATCGGCACCGCGCTGTTCAACGTCCGCCAGACCGGCCTCGAGAACCAGCCCGCCGTGCAGGAGAAGCTGGCGACGCTCGCCGTCTACCGCGAGGGCATTAACGCCCACCTGAGCGCCGCCATCGCCCTTGCCGAGCCGAGCCCGGGTGGTCTCATGATGCCCAACCAGTCGCTGCTGTATACCGGCCGCGTCCACGCCTGTTCGAACCTGCCGGCGATGATGCACATCGCCCGCGAGCTGTGCGGCGGCCAGATCTGCGTGACGCCCGACGCCGCCGCGTTCCACAGCCCGGAAACCGGCAAGTGGCTGGAGAAGTTCTACACCATCAACGAGCAGTGGAACGCCGAGGACAGGCGCAAGCTGCTGGCCTACGCCCGCGATCTCCTGAACTCCGACTATGCCGGGCACCGGCTGACGTTCCAGCTGTTCGCCCAGTCGCCGCCGTTCGCGCATCTCGCGGCCGTCTACCGGAACTTCGACTTCTCCGGCCCGCTCGACTTCGTGAGGCGCTCTGCGGGGCTGTCGGACAACGTCATGCCGGAGCTGAAGACGGCGGCTGAGTGATGCGGTAACGGCGGGGACGCGGAGATGCTGCGCGACAGGTTCCTGGAGGGCATGGGACGCGTGCCCAACGCCGTCTGCGTCGTCACCACCGACGGCAAGGCGGGCCGCGCCGGCGTCACGGTGAGCACGCTTTCGTCGGTGTCGGCCGACGACCCGGCGCTGCTGGTCTGCGTCCATCATCTCAGCCCCGCCTGTTCGGCCATCCGCGAGAACGGCGTGTTCTGCGTGAACGTGCTGCATGCCCGGGCGTCGGCGATAGCCGATACCTTCGCCGGCGTCGTCAAGACCGCCGACGGCGACAAGTTCAGCTGCGCCGAGTGGCACACGCTCGAGACCGGCGCCCCTGTCGTGGAGCGGCCGCTCGTCGCCTTCGACTGCCGGCTGGGGCTGGCGACGCAATGGCGGACGCATTTCATATTCGTCGGCGAAGTGGCCGCGGTCGAGCTCGCCGAATCGGAGCCGCTGCTCTACGGCAGGCGAACCTATGGCCGGTTCGCGCCGCTGCAGGCGGTCGCCGGCTGACCGCCGCACTCGCAATCGCCCGTTTCTCCGGTTTCAACGTTGCAGGATCAAGGAATCGACCATGGCGCATACCAGGATCAGGACCTTCAACACCCGGGACATGTATCCCGGCAAGGACATGGACAACGACCTCTGCATGGCGGTCCGCGCCGGCAACAGGGTGTTCCTGCGGGGGCAGACCGGGTTCGACCTCGACGGCAACTTCGTCGGCGTCGGCGACCCTGCCGCCCAGGCGGAAAACGCGATGAAGTGCGTCAAGATCCTGCTCGAGGAAGCCGGGGCGAAGCTCGAGCACATCTGCAAGGTCACAATCTACATCACCGACCGCGCCTATCGGGAGCCCGTCTACAGGGTCGTCGGCAGATGGTTGAAGGGCGTCTATCCGTGCTCGACCGGGCTGATCGTGAACGGCCTGGCGCTGCCGGAGATGCTCATGGAGATCGACGTCGAGGCGATCATCCCCGAAGACGAGGCCTGAGCCATGACCTTTTCGCTTGTCGGCCGATGCGCCCGCACGCGGATGGTGGGCGTCGCCATCACGACCTCCAGCATTGCGGTGGGCAGCCGCTGTCCCTGGGTGCGCGCCGGCGTCGGCGCCGTGGCGACGCAGAACGTCACGCTGCCGTCACTCGGCACCGATGTCCTCGACCGGATCGGGCGCGGCGAGACGCCGGAGGCCGCCGTCCGCGAGGTCATCGCCCGCGAGGAGAACCGGGCCTATCGCCAGATCGTGGCGATCGACTGCGACGGGCGCACCGCCCATTTCTCGGGCGAACGCACGCTCGGCACCAACGCCGTGGCAATCGGACGTGACGTGATCGCGGCCGGCAATCTCCTCGCCAACGACGGCGTGCCGCGCGCCATGGTCGAGGCGTTCGAACGGGCCGGCGAGGACGCGCACCTGGCGGAACGGCTCGTTACCGGCCTCTCGGCCGGGCTGGACCGCGGTGGCGAGGAGGGGCCGGTGCATTCCGCCGCCCTCCTCGTTGCGAGCGACCTGTCCTGGCCGCTGGTCGACCTCCGGGTCGATTGGGACGAGGAGGACCCGGTGGCCCGGCTGCGCGAGCTGTGGCGCGCCTACGAACCGGAGATGATGGACTACGTCACCCGCGCCCTGAACCCGTCGGCGGCGCCCAGCTACGGCGTTCCGGGCGACGAGTAACGGCGGTGTTCGCAGGCGGCCGGCGCGAGGTCAGGTTCCGCCCGTCTGCTCGACGGTAGCGAGCTCCTCCTGGCAGAAGCGGACGAACATCTGCGCCAGCCTGGTCAGCCGCGACCGCTGCAGCCAGGCCGCCACCAGGTCGGAGCACTTCAGGTCGTCGCTCAGCGGCACCGCCGCCAGCGGGTTGCCGTCATAGGTCATGTCGCCGCTGGGCCTGGTCACCAGGATCGAGTAGCCGAGGCCCTGGCCGACGAGGCCGCGCACCAGTTCCATCGACGGCGACCGGAAGGTGACGTTGGGCTCGAGCCCGAGCTCGTGGAACAGCCCGAGGAAGTAGCGGCCGCTCGGCGGCACGTCGAGCAGGATCAGCCGTTCGTCCGCCACCTGCCGCAGCGAGATCGACGGCTCGTTGGCGAGGCGGTGCCGCGCCGGCAGCAGGGCATACGGCTTGAGGCCCGAAAGAAGCGGCTCGCGCCGGTAGTCGGCATCGAGCCACAGGTCGTAGAGGAGGACGAGGTCGAAGGCACCGTTGGCGAGGCCCGCCAGGAGGTCGCTCTGGAGGCCGTCCTGGACGTGGACCTTCACGTTCGGATACCGCTCCTGGAAGCCGGCCAGCAGCCGCGGCAGATAGAGCGGCGCGATGGTTTCGTAGCAGCCGACCTCGATCTGGCCGGAGATCATGTTGCTGTCGGCGAACACCTCCTGCTCCAGCTCCCGGGCCATGCGGAGCAGATCGAGGGCCTGCCGGTAGAACCGCAGGCCGGCCGGGGTGAGCGACACCCCGCTCGCATGGTGGCGGATGAAGAACTGGGCCGAGAAGTTCTCCTCCAGCGTCTTGATGGCGAGCGAGATCGACGGCTGCGAAATGTTGAGGCGCCGCGACGCCTCGGCCACGCTGCCGCTCTCGACAACGATGGTGAAATACCGGAGCTGTCGCAGGGTATAGGAGAAATTGGGAAAGACCCGCGGCTCAGACATCCCGTTGCTTCCGCCAGGCATCCCGTTTCCGTTGCCGGACACGGACCTACGCCGCCCTGAGCGGCGAACCATGTCCAGCCAATATCACGGGCTGGCCGTAGCGGCAAAACCGGCAACGCGAATGGCGCGGACGGGCTTTCCCATCCGCGCCTTCGAACCGGTTGGCGATGTCACGCCGGCGAGGGCCCTAGTTGGCCTCCTCCCAGGGCTTCCACTCGCCGTCCTCGACGACGAAGATCTGCACCTCGACGGCCATCTGGGTCTGTCCGTTGGCGTCGAACGTGGTGCGGCCGAGCACGCCCTCGTAGTCGATCTTCCGGATCGCCTCGGCCAGCGCCTTGCGATCCTCCGGACCATGCTCCTTGATCACCGTGAGCAGGATGTTCGTCGCGTCGTAGGCGTACTTGGCGTACGGCCCTGCCGGCTCGCTGAAGTCGGCTTCCTCGTAGGCCTTGTTGAAGGCCGCGAGCGCGCCGGTTTCCTTGACCGAGGGATAGCTGACGATCGTCCCCTCGGCGGCCTCGCCGGCGATCTCGAGGTACTTCTGGTCATAGATGCCGGAGATCCCGACCATCGGGATGTCCATGCCGAGATCGCGCATCTGCTTGCGCACCAGCGCGGCCTCGGTGATGACCCCGCCGAAGTACAGCCCGTCCGGCTCCGCGGCCTTGATCTTCGTGAGAATGCTGCGGAAGTCCGTGGTGCCCACCGGGGCGGCGTCGGCGGATACGATCTCCGCGCCTGCCGCGGTCGCGTACTCCGTGAATGCCTCGGTGTTGGAGACGCCGTAGTCGCTGGTATCGGAGACGATGGCGATCCGCTTGAGCCCGAGCGAGTTGACGACCCACTCCGCCAGCGGCTTGTTCTCCTGGGCCAGCGTCGGCGTGACCCGGGTCACCTCGGGGTAATTGGCTTCGGTGATCTTCGGGCTGATGGCGCCCCAGATGATGAACGGCACCTGGTAACGGTTGAACACCGGCGCAGTCGCCAGCGCCACCGGGCTGTTCCAGTGGCCGATCGCCGCCACGACGTCGGGATCGTTGAGGAGCTTCAGTGCTGCCGCGACGCCGGTGCCGGGATCGGAGGCATCGTCCAGCGCGACCCCTTCGACCTCATAGGGGTAGCCGGCCTCGTTGGCCTGCTGGATGGCGAGCAGGAACCCGTTGCGGGCGCCCAGCCCCTGCAAGGCATTGCCGCCGCTGAGCGGCCCGATGAACCCGAGGCGGATCTTCTCCGCCGCGTCGACGCCACTCGGCGCAAGAACGCCGAATACGATCGCGAACGCGGCGCCGATGACGGCGATCCGCTTGAGCCCGGCGTTTATGATGGACGACATGTCGGCTCTCCCTCTGAAGCTTGTCTTGGCCGAGCCCGGTGTCAGTCGGCTGCGGCAGGTTGGACCTCATGCGTTCGGGCACCCGGTCCTGCCCGACCTTGCACTTTTGGCCTTCAATATTCTCGCTAACAAAGAAGCGGCGAAACGACAATTTACCTATAACCGTCCCAAGAACTTTCTATATCCCCTCGCCCGGCGTTTTCCGGCATGGTAGCGCGCGCTAACGAGCCATCGCCGCGTGGCCGTGGCGCCCTTGTCCACGGCCAATACGAACGCCGGCCAACGGCGGAGGGAGGCGTATGCCCGAGGAAATTCTGCAGCAGCTTGTCAACTGGTTGGCATTGGGGGGCATTTACGCGCTGCTTGCGGTCGGATTCAGCCTCCTGTTCGGGGTGCTCGGGGTCATCCATTTCTCGCACGGCGACGTGTCGCTGGTGGCGCCGTTCGTCGCCCTCGCGATCCTCCAGTCGACGCTCGCGAGCCTCGCCTGGTTCGGCGGCGCGGCCGATCTCGTCTTCGCCTGTCTTGCCGCCATCGTTCTCGTCGGGCTCCTGGGCGTGGCCATGGACAAGCTGGTCCTGCGCCGGTTCCGCGACCGGCCGGCGATGATGGCCCTTGTCGCGACGGTCGCGCTGGGCATCGTCATCCGCGAGCTTATCCGCCATCTCTTCCCGCAGGGGAGCAACCCGCACGCCTTCCCGACGCCGCTGACCGACACCGCCTTCATGTTCGGCGGCATCGCCATCAACTGGTTCACAGTGCTCGACATCGGCGCCACGACCCTGGTCCTGATCGTCCTGTCGCTGGTGCTCCTGAAGACCGGCGTCGGCGTGCGCATCCGCGCCGTGTCGCAGGATCGCGAGGCCGCCCGCATGATGGGGATCGACGTCGATACGGTGTTCCGCAACACCTTCTTCATCGCATCGGCGACCGGCGCCCTCGCCGGCCTCCTGTATGCGAGCTATGTCGGTGTCACCCGGTTCGACTTCGGGATCCTGGCCGGCCTGATGGGCTTCTCGGCCGCGGTGATCGGCGGCCTCGGCAGCATACCGGGCGCGGTGATCGGCGGCCTGCTGCTCGCCGGCATCGAGACCTTCGCCCAGGCGACGATCGAGAACGGCACCGCCTATCGCCAGGTGTTCGCCTTCCTGCTGGTCATCGGGTTTCTCGTCTTCCGGCCGGCCGGCCTGTTCGGCCGAACGGTCGTGGAAAAGGTGTGATCGATGGCAACCCGCGTTACCGCCGATGCAGCACCGGCGCCCCGTTGGTTCGCCCCCGGGCTGCTGGTGATCGGGATCGAGGCATTGGCCGCGGCCGTCCTGTTCCTGTTTCTCACCAGCGACAACTGGATGGTGACCACGGGGCTGCTACTTGCCGCCGGCCTCGGCTTCCTGGCCCTGCAGCGCAATCCCGCCATCGAGACGCGCATCGTCGAATGGTTCGCCTCGGCCCGCACCACGGCGATCCTGTTCGGTGGCCTGCTGGCGGTGGTGTTCCCCTTCTTCATCGGCAGCAACACCTATGTGCTGCACCTTCTGATCGTTTCCGCCCTGTACGCGGTGCTGGCTCTCGCCCTCAACTTCCAGCTCGGCAGCGCCAACATTCCGAACTTCGCGACCGGCGCCTCCTACGGCATCGGCGCCTACACGTCCGCCCTGCTCGCAGTCAACTTCGGCATTGGCTTCTGGGGCGGCCTGGTCGCGGCGGCAATAGTTGCCACCTTCTTCGGCTTCGTCCTTGGCATTCCCTCGATGCGCACCAGGGACTCCTACCTCGCCCTGGTCACGATCGCGTTCGGCGTCGTCGTGCACCAGATCATCAACAACGTGACCTGGACCGGCGGCCCGAACGGCGTGTTCGGCATCCCGGCGCCGTCGCTGTTCGGGCATTCGTTCAGCCAGCCGATCGAGATCCTCGGCTACAGCCTGCCGAGCCAGGCCAATTTCTACTACGTGGCGATCGCGGTCGTCGGCCTGTCCATCGTCGTCGCCTACCGGCTGCACAACTCGCGCATCGGGCTGGCATGGAATGCGCTGCGCGCCGACGAGCTCGCCGCCCGCTGCCAGGGCATCAGCGTGACCTGGTACAAGGTCCTCGCGTTCGCCGTCGATGCGTTCATGGCGGCGTTCGCCGGCACGATCTACGCCTTCTACGTCGGCTACATCTCGCCCGACAACTTCACCTTCCTGGTCTCGGTGACGATCATGACCATGGTCATCGTCGGCGGCATGGACAACATCCTCGGCGTCATCCTTGGCGCCTTCCTGCTGACGGTCCTGCCGGAGAAGTTCCGCATCTTCTCCGACTACCGCCTGCTGCTGTACGGGACGATCGTCATCGCGATGCTCATGGTCCGCCCCGAGGGCCTGTTCCCGAAGCGGCTGCGCCGCTACGGAGGGCATGGATGAGCCAGCCGCTGCTCGAATGCGACTCCGTGACGGTGCGCTTCCGCGGCCTCCTGGCACTGAACGACGTTTCGTTCAGCCTGCAGCAGGGGGAGATCCTCGGCATCATCGGCCCCAACGGCGCCGGCAAGTCGACCTTGTTCAACGTGATCACCGGGATCTACCGGGCAAACGCCGGCCGCATCCGCTTCGCCGGCCGGGACCTGAACGGCAAGCCCGCCCATCGCATCGTCGAGCTCGGCATTGCACGCACGTTCCAGTCGAGCCGGCTGTTCACCGACATGAGCGTTCTCGACAACGTGGTGATCGGGCTGCATACGCGGACCCGGACGAGCGTCCTCGACGCCATTCTCCGCTACCGCCGCGCCCGGCGCGAACTGAACGACGCGGCGACCAGAGCGGGCGAGCTCCTGCGAACGGTATCGGCGGAGCTCTACGAGCAGCGCCACCGGCGTGCCGGCGAACTCGCCCAGGCCGACCGGCGGCGGCTGGAGATCGCCCGCGCGCTCGCCACCGAGCCGAAGCTTCTGCTGCTCGACGAGCCGTCGTCCGGCATGGATGACCGGGAGACGCAGGCGCTCGTTCGCGACATCCGCGGCGTCCACCAGCGCCGGCCGGACCTGTCCATCATGATCATCGAGCACGACATGAGCCTGGTTGCCGCCCTGCCCGACCGGGTCATGGTGCTGGACTACGGCCAGAAGATCGCGGAGGGCTCGTTCGAGAGCATCCGGTCGCTGGAGCACGTCGAGCGGGCGTATCTCGGGGGCAAGTCGTCCCATGCTTGAGCTCAGGGAGGTCGACACCCACTACGACGGCGTGCCGATGCTCCGCGGCGTCTCGCTCCGCGTCGAGCCGGGCGAGGTCGTCTGCCTGCTCGGTCCGAACGGCGCCGGCAAGACCACCACGTTCCGCGCCATCACCGGGCTCGTCGCGGCCGCGCGTGGCGAGGTATCGATCATGGGCCAGCGCGTCGGCCGGATCAGGACCGAGCGGATCGTCGCGCTCGGTGTCGGCCTCGTTCCCGAGGGACGGCGCCTGTTTCCCGACCTGACGGTGCGCGAGAACCTGTGGCTGGGCTACGAGGCGGCCGGCGGCGGCAACGCCTTCGAGGCGCGGCTCGAGGAGATCGGCACCATGTTCCCGCGGGTGCGCGAGCGGCTGCGGCAAACGGCGGGCACCCTGTCCGGCGGCGAACAGGCGATGGTGGCGCTCGCCCGCGCGCTGATCGGCCAGCCGAAGCTGATGATCATGGACGAGCCGTCGCTGGGCCTGTCGCCGCGCCTGATCGAGGAGTATTTCGAGATCGTCGCCCGCATGCGGGAGGCCGGCACCACCGTGCTGCTGATCGAGCAGAATGCCGAAAAGGCGCTGCAGGTCGCCGATCGCGGCTACGTCCTCGTCAAGGGCTGCATCGTCGCCGACGGCCCGGCCCGGGCATTGATCGAGGCCGAGGCGGTCCGCCAGCTCTACTTCTAGGGTCCGAAACGGCGCAGTTCCCGGTTGGAGGCCGGAACCCGCGCCCGCTATTCGGCGGCGTGGGCGCGGATGCGGGCCTGCGAGATCACCGCCCTGAGCGCGGCCGGGCGGACCGGCTTGTTCATGTAGCCGAGGCCGAGTTTCGCCGCCTCCGACTGGAGATCGCGCGAGTGGTCGGCGGTGATCAGGATCGATTGCAGGTCTTCGCCCAGCCGTTTGCGTGCCGTCTCGATCAGCGTGATCCCGTCTTCCCCGTCGAGGTGATAGTCGGCAAGCAGGATGTCGATCCGCTCGCCGGCCTCGAGCAGCGCCAGCGCCTCGCGGCTCGACTTCGCGGTGAGCACCCGGCACCCCCAGCCGCCCAGGAGCTGCGTCATGCCGTCGAGGATGCTCTGCTCGTTGTCGACGCACATGACAACCGCACCTTCGAGCCGCGCCCAGGCGGCCGGCGCCGCCCTGGCCGGCGGTGCCGGGACGGCGGCTTGCCGGGCCACCGGGATCTCGATCGAGAAGACCGATCCCCGGTCCGGTGTCGACGCCACGGCGATAGGATGGTCGAGCACGTGGCCGATGCGTTCGACGATCGACAGCCCGAGCCCGAGGCCGGGTGCGGCGCTGCGATGTGCATCAAGCCGCTGGAACTCCTGGAAGATGAGCTTCTGCTTCGATTCCGGTATCCCGGCGCCGGTGTCGTGCACCTCGACCCGCACCCGGTCTCCGCACCGGCGGCAGCCCATCAGGACGGTGCCTTGCTCGGTGTACTTGACCGCGTTGGCGACCAGGTTCTGCAGTACCCGGCGCAGCAGCCGCCGGTCGGAGCGAACGGCCAGCGAGCACGGAAGGACCTTCAGTGCGAGGCCCTTTTCGCGGGCCATCGGGGCGAACTCGAGTTCGAGCGCAGTGAACAGTTCGTCGAGGCGGAAGACGCTGAACTCGGGCTTGAGCACGCCGGTGTCGAGCCGCGAGATGTCGAGCAGCGCCACCAGGATTTCCTCAACCGCCTCGAGCGAGGCGTCGATGTTGCGGATGATGATCGCGTCGTCCGAGGAGCGGTTGCGCTCGATCAGGCTCGACGTGTAGAGCCGGGCCGCGTTCAACGGCTGCAGGATGTCGTGACTCGCCGCCGCCAGGAACCGCGTCTTGCCGAGGTTGGCTTCCTCGGCCTGGGCCTTCGCGCGCGCCAGTTCCGCGTTTAGCTTGACCAGTTCGCGGGTGGGCTCCTCGACCCGCCGCTCCAGCGTCTCCTTCGCCCGCTGCAGCGCCTCCGCAGACGCCACCCGCTCGGTGATGTCCGCGAAGGTGAGGACGATCCCGCCGTCGGGAAGCGAATCGGAGCGGACCTCCAGCACGGTGCCGTCTTCGAGCCGCTCCTGGTACGGCTCCATGTCGACCAGCAGCTTGGTGATGCGGTCCGACGCGAAGCGCTCGGTTTCCGCATCATCGAAGCCCATGCTCTCGGCCATCAGCCGCAGCAGTTCCGGCAGCGGTACGCCGACGCGGCCGCTCTCGGCCGGCAGCAGCAGCAGGTGGCGGAACTGCCGGTTCCAGCAGGTCAGCCGCAGGTCGCGGTCGAACACCGCGATTCCATGGCGGACATGGTCGATCGCCGACTGCAGGAGGTCGCGGTTGTGCTGGATGGCGGCGCTTGCGTCGTCGAGCAGCTTGAGGGCGCCGCGCCGGTTGGGGCTGCGGCGCTCGAGCAGGAGCGCCAGCACCAGCCGCGACGACGCCGCGCCGACGGCGCTGGCCAGCAAGTGCTCGGCAAACCGGACCAGCCGGACGTCGGCCTCGGTATCGGGATTGATGGGCACGTTGCGGGTGTCGGCGAACTCGTTGAACGCCCGCTCCGTCCTGTCTTCGCCGAGGTATCTCGCCACTGTTGCGCGCAGGTCGCCGACCGTGACCGACGTCCGCCACAGCCGGAAGCTCGGCGACGAGGCCGGCAGCTCGGTGGCGACGAAGCTGTTCGCCTGCAGCCGCTCGATCGGTTGCGGGCTGGACACCAGTGACCCGACGACGTAGGCGGCGACATTGCAGGCGAGGCTCCAGATGACCCCGTGCGTGAGGGGATCCGCCTCCAGTCCGAGCAGCATGCGCGGCCGCAAGGCGGCGATTCCGAACGGTCCGGCCTCGAGGAGCGCCGCATCCAGCCAGCCGGAGTCGACCAGCGACGGCAGCAGGAGCGTATAGATCCACAGGCCGAAGCCGACGAGGATGCCGGCGATCGCGCCGCGCGCCGTCGCCCGTCGCCAGACGAGGCCGCCGAAGAACGCCGGCGCGAACTGGGCGATGGCGGCGAACGACAGCAGCCCGATCGAGGCGAGCGCGAACGAGTCGGCGATCAGCCGGTAGTACAGGTAGGCGAGCCCGAGGATGCCGAAGATGGCGGCCCGGCGGATGTTGAGCAGCAATTGCCCCATGTCCTCGCGCGCGTCGGCGGTCATCTCGCGCTTGCGGACGACGGCAGGCACCACGATGTCGTTGCACACCATGATCGCCAGCGCGATGGCGGCGACGATCACCATGGCGGTGGCCGCCGACAGCCCGCCGACGAAGGCGATGAGCGAGACGAGCTTTTCGTTCGCTGCCATCGGCAGGGCGAGGACGAACATGTCGCCTTCGATGGCGCCCTCCCGGAACACCAGCAGCCCGGCGACGGCGATCGGCACCACGAAGATGTTGATCGCGACCAGGTAGAGCGGGAACAGCCACGCCGCCTTCCGGACGTCCGACGGGCTGGTGTTCTCGACCACCGCGACGTGGAACTGCCGCGGCAGCAGCATGATCGCGCAGCAGCTCAGCAGCGTCATCGTGATCCACCGCCATGGATCGATCGAGCCGTCGAAGATGGTGCTTGCCCGGGCATGTTCGCGGGCCTGCTGCAGCAGGTCGCCGGGGCCCGAGAACATGAAGAACGTGACGAAGACGCCGACGACCAGGAACGCCAGCAGCTTGACCACCGATTCGGCGGCAATCGCCATGATGAGCCCGTTCTGGTGCTCGGTCGCGTCGATGTGGCGGGTGCCGAACAGGGTGGCGAAGACCGCCATCGTGCCGGCCACCATGAGGGCAAGGTCGTTGAGGATCGGCACGCCGGCCAGCGTCTCGGCGCCGCTGTCGGATTGCAGCAGCAGCGTCTCCAGCGAGGTCGACACCGCCTTCAGCTGCAGCGAGATGTAGGGGATCGTGCCGAGCACCGCGATGATCGCGATGATGGCGCCGAGCGTCTGGTTCTTGCCGTAACGGGCGGCGATGAAGTCGGCCATCGAGGTGATGTTGTGACGCTTGGACAGGTCGACGACGTGGTGCAGGAAGCGCCACCCGAGCGCCAGCATCAGGATCGGCCCGATGTAGATCGGCAGGAAATCGAGACCGGAATGGGCAGCCAGGCCCACGCTGCCGAAGAAGGTCCAGGAGGTGCAGTAGACGCCGAGGCTGAGCGCGTAGATGACCGGCCGCGGAGTGCCGGGCGCGCGGCGCCGTGCCAGCCGGTCGCCATAGCTTGCGATTGCGAACAGCAGGCCCAGGTAGCCGAGCGCGATCCCGACGACGGTCCAGCTCGTCCACATGGCGTGGCCGCCCTCCCGAGAGCACTGCCTGACGTTGCGAAAAGGTTATCGCATGCAACCGGGAAAACTGTCTACAATGTCGACGTGTCCGCGAGGACCTCCGGAGACAGACGACCGTAGGGGAGGAGCTGAAATGCTCAACGAATTCAAGGAATTCGCCGTCAAGGGCAACGTGGTGGACATGGCCGTCGGCATCATCATCGGTGCCGCGTTCGGGACCATCGTGACATCTCTCGTGGACGACATCATCATGCCGCCGATCGGGGTCATCCTCGGCAACGTCGACTTCAGCGACATCTTCATCAACCTGAGCGGCGGTGACTATCCGTCGCTGGCCGCGGCAAAGGAAGCGGGCGCTGCCACCATCAACATCGGCGTGTTCCTCAACAACGTGATCTCGTTCCTCATCGTTGCCTGGGCGGTGTTCTTCCTCGTCAAGGGCATGAACCGGTTGCGGCGCCAGCACGTGGAAGCGCCTGCCGAGCCGCCCGCCCCGCCGCGTCAGGAACTGCTGCTGGAGGAAATCCGCGATCTCCTGAAGGCAAGGATCTCCTGAAGGCAAGGTAGGCCGCGCCTACTCGCCCATCTGCAACAGCGAGCCGCGCAACCGTGCGTCGCGGTGGAACCAGTAGAACGCGGCCAGCCCGATCGCGAAGTAGATGGCGTTGACCGTAACCGCCCTGAGCATCAGCTCGGGGCGGACGGTGCCGTCGATCAGCAGTGCGCGCATGCCCTCGAACACGTAGGTCGGCGCCAGCGACAGGGAGATCCACTGCAGCCACGTGGGCAGCGTGTCCACCGGGTAATAGACGCAGCACAGCGGCAGCAGGATGAAGGCTAGGCTCCAGGCGAACGATTCCGCGCCCAGTCCGTGCCGCAGCAGGAGGCCGCAGACGAACAGCCCGAGCGCCCAGCTGGTGAGGATCAGGTTGAGGAAGAACGCAACCAGCCACAGCCCCATGGCATACAGGTTGAAGCCGAAGTAGGCGATCGCGATCAGGCTCACCGGTACCAGGCCGATCGCCACCCGGATCATGCTCATCACCACCAGCGCGGCGATGAACTCGGCCGGCCTGAGCGGGCTCACCAGAAGATGCCCGAGGTTGCGGGAGTACATCTCCTCGAGGAACGTCAGCGTGAAGCCGAGCTGGCCGCGGAACAGGATGTCCCACAGCATCACCGCGCCGATCAGGATGCCGGTCGCCTGGGCGAAGAATCCCGACTGGCCGGCGAGAAACTGCTGCAGGAACCCCCACATGACCAGTTGCACCGTCGGCCAGTAGACGATCTCGAGCAGGCGCGGCCACGACGAGCGCAGGAGATACCAGTGCCGCAGCACGAGGGCGCCGATCCGCGCCGGCGCTACGCCGCCGGGCGACACGGCAACCGGGGCTCGATTGTCGTTCACGGCAACCATCGCGCTGTCACCCCGCCGCCGCCGCCTGCCCCGAGGCCCGGGCGACGTCGAGGAACACCTCTTCCATCGACCGGCGGCCGTAGCGCCGGATGAGGTCGGCCGGGCTGCCCTCGTCGACGATGCGCCCGCGCCGCATCATCAGCACGTTGTCGCTCAGCCGCTCCACCTCGAGCATGTTGTGCGAGGCGAGGACCACGGTCGCTCCCCGCGTGCGGCAGTAGTCGAGCAGGTGGCTGCGCACCCAGTCGGCGGTATCGGGATCGAGTGATGCGGTCGGTTCGTCGAGCCTCAGCACCAGCGGTTCGTTCACCAGCGCCTTGGCCAGCCCCACCCGGGTCTTCTGTCCCGCCGAGAGGTTGCCGAACGGCCGGTCGAGAAATTCCTCGAGCTCGAGTTCCTGTGCCAGCACCGCGATCCGCCGGTCGAGATCGCGCACCCCGTACAGCCTCCCGTATACCCTGAGGTTCTGGCGCGTCGTCAGGCGAAACGGCAGGTTAACGTACGGACTTTCGAAGTTCATGAACGGCAGCACCCGGTAGCGGTCGCGGGCCATGTCGACCCCGAGCACGCCGATGCGTCCCGCATCCGGGATGATGAGCCCGAGCAGCATCGAGATCGTCGTCGTCTTGCCGGCGCCGTTGCCGCCCAGCAACGCGGTCACCGATCCCGGCGGGATCGAGAAACTCACGTCGTCGACGGCGACCACCGGGCCGAACGACTTTCTGAGGCCGATCACTTCCACTGCTGGCGCTGACATGTGGCCGGACGGGTCCCTGTGCGTTGGCGTGTTGAATGGGCTAGAATGACGGCAGATATGGGCGCGTGAATGAAACGGCAAGTACACCATCACCACCGCGCGACGACCATGCGGCGGTTCATCCGCGCAGCGTGCGCGGCGGCATGGCGTCCGTCATGAACCTGCAGTTCAATCCGTTCGACCAGCGGTCGTCGGGAAAGCTCGGCGGCGCCTTCCCGCCGTCGCGCTTCCTGCCCGGCCCGCACAACCTTCGCCTCCAGACGCTCGTGTTCCTGCGTTGGCTCGCCGTCGCCGGGCAGACGATCGCGGTGCTCGGCGTCTACCTCGTGCTCGGGTTTCCGCTGCCGCTCGCGCCGTGCCTTGCCGTCATCTCGTTCTCGGCGTGGCTGAACATCTTCCTCGCCATACGGTTCCGCTCCAACGTCAGGCTGCGCACCCGCTATGCCTTGATGCTGCTGGCCTACGACATCGTCCAGCTGGCGATCCTCCTGTACCTGACCGGTGGACTGGAAAACCCGTTCTCGTTCCTGTTCCTGGTGCCGGTGACCGTCTCCGCCTCGACGCTGCCGGTGAGCCGCACCATCTGGCTCGCGGTGCTGACGCTGTGCCTTGCGACCCTGCTTGCCTTCGAGCACCTGCCGCTGCCGTGGAAGCCCGGCGAGCCGATCGACATTCCCGTGATCTACGTCGCCGGCATCTGGACGTCCCTCGTCTGCGGCATCGTGTTCACCGGGATCTACGTCTGGCGCATCTCGGAGGAGGCGCGGCGGATGTCGGACGCGCTCACCGCCGCTGAAATGGTGCTGGCCCGCGAGCAGCAGCTCTCCGCCCTTGACGGTCTGGCGGCGGCGGCCGCTCACGAACTGGGCACCCCGCTCGCCACCATCGCCGTCGTCGCCAAGGAGCTGAAGCGCGAGCTTTCGCTCGACGGCAACCATGCGGAGGATCTCGACCTCCTCATCAGCCAGGCGAACCGCTGCCGCGAAATCCTGTCACGGCTCGCCCGGCACGGGCCCGACGGCGACCGGATGCTCGCCCGGGTGCGGTTGAGCGCGATGCTGGAGGAGGTTGTCGAGCCGCTCAAGGGGGGCGACGTCGACATCGTGATCCGCAAGATACCCCGCGGCGGCCCCGATCCGGCGAAGGAACCGGTGCTTAATCGCAATCCCGGAGTCATCTACGGGCTGGCCAACCTGGTCGACAATGCCGCCGACTTCGCCACCGAGACCGTCACCATCACCGCCGAATGGGACGCCGAGCACGTGGTCGTCACCATCGAGGATGACGGGCCGGGCTTCGCCCAGGACGTGATGGACAAGCTCGGCGAACCGTACGTCACGACCCGCAAGTCCGTCGGCGACGAGGACCTTGCCGACGACGGTGGCCACCCCGGCATGGGGCTCGGCTTCTTCATTGCCAAGACGCTGCTGGAACGGTCGGGCGGGTGGGTGACGCTGGCCAACCGACCGCAGCCCGAGCAGGGGGCGCTGGTGCGGATCGTGTGGTCGCGCCGGGACATCGACGTCGGCAGCGGGCGGCTGGAGCGACAGGAGGTGTGACCGCGCGCCGCAACGACTATATGGAGTAAGTGTTAGGACGGACACCTGCGGCCGCGACGGCGGCCCCTGTGGGGAGAATGGAAGATGAGCGTTGTGGACGTTTCCGAGGTTGCAGACAAGTCGCTGCTCCTCGTGGACGACGACAGACCGTTTCTCAATCGTCTCGCCCGCGCCATGGAAGCGCGCGGTTTCGAGGTGCACACCGCCGAATCGGTCGGTGACGGGATCGAGTACGTTCGCAGCTCGCCGCCGGCGTTCGCGGTCGTCGACATGCGGCTCGAGGACGGCAACGGGCTGGACGTCGTCGAGGCCCTGCACGATGCCCGTCCCGATGCCCGGGTCATCGTGCTCACCGGCTACGGCAACATCGCGACGGCGGTGAGTGCGGTGAAGCGCGGTGCCATCGACTATCTCGCCAAGCCCGCCGACGCCGACGAGGTCTACCATGCGCTGATGGCCGATCCGTCCGGCCGCGCCTCGCCGCCGGAGAACCCGATGTCGGCCGACCGGGTCCGCTGGGAGCACATCCAGCGGGTCTACGAGCTGTGCAACCGCAACGTCTCGGAAACCGCGCGGCGGCTCAATATGCACCGGCGGACACTGCAGCGCATCCTCGCCAAGCGGGCGCCGCGCTAGCCGTCCTGTCTCGCCATCGTCGGGTCGATCAGCGGTTCCAGCACGCTGTCGAGCCTGAGCGCCCCCGCCATGGCGAAGCGCAGCAGCACGGCCTTGCGCCGCGCCGGCGGCAGCGGCCGGCCCGCCACCTCGCGCACGATCTCGGCCCCGTAGCGGTCGGCGACGATCAGCCCCGCCGCCGCCGGCAGGATGTCCGGCATGTCCTGCGGCACGGCGAAGAACAGCCGGTCGCAATGGCCCCAGTATTCCGGCCACTTGGCGTCCGACCGGAAGTCCTGCACGCACGACTTTATCTCGGTGATCCAGATGTCGCCCTTGCGGTTGATCGCGACCACGTCGGCGCGGTGGCCGGTGGACAGCGGCAGCTCGGTCAGCGTCGCGAACCCGAGCGCCCGGAACATGCGGCAGACGCCGCGCTGCACCTCCGCCGCGCGCGGCGACTGGCGCCCGTCGAGGATGACGAGGTCGGCGACGTCTGTCTGGTCGGTGACCGTCATGCGCCGCCCGTCCCGCTCGCAGGTATGACACCGGCCCCGTCGTCGGCCGCTCGCAACCATCGCTTCCGCGACGCGTTCCAGACCTGCAGCCTGCCGCCCGCCGGGGACGTCATCCCCCGCGCCGCAGGCATGGGGTAACCGGAGTAGACCATGCGTGTGTCAGCACCCGAGCACGAACCGTTCCGCCAGCGTTCTGTCCAGGGCATCATCTTCCTTGTCCTCTGCGCCGTCCTGCTTGCCTTCGCCGCGAAGCAGGCGAGCGCCCGGAGCAGCCCCGAGGAATTCGCGTCCGATTGCGGCTCGAGGGTCGTCGACGCCGCGAATTCGGGTTCGAGTAGCGGTTTTGCCGCCGCGCTGCAAGATTGCACGAGCATTGCCGCCATCGCCCGCTTCTCCCTCGGCCCGTTCGCCGCGGACCTGCCGCCGGACCTCGAAAGCGACCTCGTCGCCGCCGTCAGCCGCTTCGTCACCAGGTCGTTCGAGAGCAACGCCCGGCGCCTGCAGGGCGGCGGCTTCGAAGTCACCGGCATCGTCGAACGGCCCGGCTACGTCGAGGTCGCCGGGCGCATCGTCGGCAGCGGTGCACCGGTAAGGTGGCGGCTGGCGGAAGCCGGCGGCGGCTTCCGCGTCATCGACGTCAACGTCGAGGGCGTCTGGCTGTCGCTGCAGCTGCGCGACATCGTGACCGCGAGGCTGCGCCAGAACAACGGCGACTTCGAGGCGGTGATCGCCAGCCTCGAGACCGGCCGCCCGATGCCGCAGGATGCCGGCGCGGGCTAGAAGCCCGCTGCCACGCCGTCGCTGCGCGGATCGTTCGCGCCTTCCAGCAGCCCGTCGGGATGGTGGACGATGATCCCGGCGTGGCCGACGATCGGATCGAACGGCCCGCGCACGTCGACATCGTGACCGGCGGCCACGAGGCGGTCGATCACCGACGGCTCGAACCGGTTCTCGATCTTGAGGTTGGTGGTCACCGTGCCCCAGGTGCGGCCGAGCAGCCATCGCGGGCCGGTGACCGCCTGCTGCGGCTCCTGGCCGTACAGCCCCACCCGCGTGAACAGCACCGACTGGGTCTGCGGCTGTCCCTCGCCGCCCATGGTGCCGAACACCATCGTCCGTCCGTCATCGAGCCGCGCCAGCGGCGGCTGGATGGTGTGGAACGGCCGCCGCCCCGGCTTCAGTTCGTTGAGATGCCCGGCGTCGAGGCTGAAGCTGACGCCGCGGTTCTGCCACGCGATACCGGTCTCCGGCAGCACCAGCCCCGATCCGAACTCCCAGTACAGGCTCTGGATGAAGCTCACCGCGCGGCCTTCGCCGTCGATGGCGCCGAGCCACACGGTATCGCCCTTCTTGGCCGGCGACGGCCACGGTGCCGCCCGGTCCATCTGGACCCCGGCGGCGCGTTCGTCGAGCGAGCCGGGCTCGAGGAAACCGCGCGGGTCGACCGTCATGTAGGCCGGGTCGGTGACATGGCGGTCGCGGATCTCGAACGCCCGCTTGGTGGATTCCACCAGCCCGTGCACGTAGTCGAAGCCGTCCGCCTCGGCGACGCCGAGCCGGTCGAAGGTGCCGAGAATGAGAAGTGTGGCGAGCCCCTGCGTCGGCGGCGGCAGGTTATAGACCGTATGCCCCCTCACCTTGACCGAGAGCGGCTCGACGGTGAGCGCCCGATAGGCCTCGAGGTCGCCCAGCCGCAGCGGTGAGCCGGCGCTTTCCAGCTCCGCCGCGATCGTGCGGGCGAGGTCGCCGCGGTAGAAGTCGTCCAGCCCGGCACGGGCCAGCTGTTCCAGCACGCCGGCCAGCTCGGCATGGCGCAGCCTGGCGCCCACGGGGCGCGGATTGCCCGCCTCGTCGAGGAACGTCTTGGCGTGTCCCGGCACGTCCCGAAGCTGGTCGAGCGTGTCGCGGCTGTTGACGTGCAGCGACGTGGTGACCGCGACGCCGGTGCGGGCGTGGGCGACCGCATCCTCGAGCAGGCGGTCGAGCGGCAGCCGCCCGCCCCACCGTTCCTGGCTCAGCCGCTGGGCGACGCTCCATCCCGAGATCGCCCCGGCCACGGTGAGGGCGGCAAGCGGCCCGCGCTCGGGAATCCGGTCATGGCCCTGGTCGCGGTAGAAGTCGGCGCTCGCCAGCTGCGCCGCCGGGCCGGCGGCATCGATGGCGACAGGGTCCTTGCCCGGTTCGTGGATGAGCCAGAAGCAGTCGCCGCCGATGCCGTTCATGTGCGGATAGACGACGGCGACGGCGGCAGCGGCGGCGATCATCGCCTCGATCGCGTTGCCGCCATCCTCGAGTACCCGCAACCCCGCGCGCGCAGCCAGGTGATGTGGCGCCGTAACCATGCCGCGGTAGCTGCGGACAGTCTGAAGCATTTTCGAACTCCCTTGACGAAGCGGTTGAAGGTCGGCCGATGGACGATCAGCCGGAGGCGGTGAGATAGGCGAGCGCCACGTCGACGACGTGCTTGCGGCGTTCGCTCAGCCATTCGGGATCGGCCATGTCACGCTGGAACATGACCGACAGCGTGTGCCGGTTGGAAATGTGGGTGAAGCACAGCGACAGCAGCGTCACGTAGAGCTGCACCGCGTCGGTCCTGGCGTGGAACAGGCCGGCGGCGCGGCCGCGTTCCAGCAGGTCCTCGATCGCCTGCATCAGCGGCTCGGTGCTTCGGGGAACGGCGCGCGAGCGCTTGAGGAAGCACGCCCCCATCACGTTCTCGGTCCGCAGGATGGCGACGAACTCGGGATGGGCGAGGAGATAGTCGAAGGTGAACTCGACGAGGCGTCGGACGCCCTCCACCGGCTCGTAGGTCTCCAGCCGCAGCTGCCGCTCGAGCATGCGGATCCGCTCGTACACCCGCTCGAGGACGGCGAGGTAGAGTCCCTCCTTGCCGCCGAAGTAGTGGTAGATCATGCGGATGTTGGCGCGCGCCGCCGTCGCGATCCGCTCCACCCGCGCGCCGCTGTAGCCGTGCCGGGAGAACTCGGATTCGCTGGCCTCCAGGATCCGCTGCCGCGTCGCCGCCGGATCGCGCTTCTGCGGTACTCCCTTGCGCCTTGTCTTGCCTGACCGTGCGGTCGACTTCTTCGACTCCTTGGAGATTGTAGAATCGGCGACGGTCATGGATCGACGGCAATCACAGGATCATGGTCAATGTACTTCCGGGGCTTTCGAACTGGCAGGCAGAAGCGCTCCCCCCGGCGCACAGAGCCTTGACATCAGACTCTTGTTGTAAAAACATACTTACTTATTGTCCGGCCTTCAAGCTCCGAGGGGGAGCGGCCGGGCGGCGGGGGAAGGCACTGCAAGGAGCCGATCAAGTGCTGCGCGCAAGGTGGAGGAGACGGAGATGACGGGAACTGGGATTACCCGGCGCACGGCGATGGCTGTTGCTGTCGCTGCGGGACTGTTTGCATTTGCGGGGCCGGCCAGCGCGGCCGACCCGATCAAGATCGGCCACGTGGCGGCGCTGTCGGGCGCCTCGGCCCAATCCGGCGAGGCGATCACGCGCGGCCTGCAGGTAGCGATCGACGAGATCAACGCCGCCGGCGGGCTGCTCGGTGGCCGCATGCTGGAGCTGGTCCAGCGGGACGACGAGTCGAAGCCGCCGACGGGCCTGATCGCGGCGCGCGAACTGATCTTCAACGAAGGCGTCGCGGCGATCTTCGGCGGCATCGATTCCCCGGTTGCGCTGGCGATCGTGCCGTTGGTCAACCAGGAGAAGGTGCCGTTCATGGGCGTCTGGGCGGCAGCCACCCCGATTACCCGCAACGGCGCCGATCCGAACTACGTGTTCCGGGTCTCCGCCGTTGACGCGCTGGTCGACATCAAGCTGCTCCGGTATGCCCACGAGAAGTTCGGCGCCAGGAAGATCGGCCTGATGCTGATCAACAACCCGTGGGGCGAGTCGAACGAAAAGGGCCTGGTCGCCGCCGACGAGGAGAACGATGACGTCGAGATCGTCGGCATCGAGAAGTTCGAGAACAACGATGTCGACATGGTTCCGCAGCTTACGCGCCTGAAGAACGCCGGCGCCGAGGCGGTGGTCCTTGTCGTCAACACGCCGCCGGGCGCCCAGATGATGAAGTCGCGCGAGCGCATGGGCTGGGACGTGCCGGTGGTGTCGCACTGGGGAATTTCCGGCGGCAGGTTCCCGGAACTGGCGGGCCCGACCCATGGTGACGCGCACTTCGTGCAGACCTACAGCTTCTTCGGCGAGCAGGGGCCGGTCGGTCAAAGGCTGATCGAGGCGCTGAAGGCAAAATATCCGTCCATCAAGGGTCCGGAGGACATCTTCTCGCCGGTCGGCACCGCCAACGCCTATGACGCGATGCATCTTCTCGCCCGTGCCATAGAGCAGGCGGGCAGCACCGATGGTGATGCCATCCGCCAGGCGCTGGAGAACCTCGACGGCGAGTACGAGGGGCTGATCAAGACCTACGTGAAGCCGTTCTCGACCGACGAGCACGATGCGCTCGGGCCGGACGACTACATCATGGTCCACTACCAGGGCGATCAGATCCTGCCGACGGAATAGCCGGCGAACGCTCGGGGGCGGCACCGCCGGGCGCCGCCCCCGTCGCAATTCCATCACCGCCCACCGTACCGGGGCTCATCCGTTCATGCTCATACCTTCCGCGATCATAACCGGCCTCGGTCTCGGCAGCATGTACGGACTGCTGGCGCTGGGCTTCTACGTCACCTATTCGGTTTCCAACACGGTCAACTTCGCCCAGGGCAGCACCATGATGCTCGGTGCCGTCCTGTGCTTCACGTTCTGGGTTACATTCGGCTGGCCGGTTTCGCTTGCGGTCGTCGCGGCGCTCATCCTGTGCGCCGCATGGGGCGTCTTCGTCGAGCGCGTCGCCGTCAGGCCGTTTGCGAAGCGCGGCAGCGACGGCTGGCTGATGGCCACCGTGGCGCTCGGCGTCGTCATCGACAACGTGGTGCTGTTCACCTTCGGCAAGGATCCGCGCGGCATGCCGATCGGGCCTCTGGTGAGCGAGGCCTTCATGATCGGCGATATCCGCGTCCAGCCGCTGCAGATCCTGATCCCCGTCGTCGGCCTCGGGCTTGCGGTCGCGCTGACCCTGTTCTCGCGCGGCACCAGGTACGGCAAGGCCCTGCTTGCGGTGGTGCAGAACCCCGACGCGGCGCGGCTCATGGGCATCAACGTGTCGGCTGCGATTGTCTTCGCGTTCGCGCTGTCGGGTTTCTTTGCCGGCGTTGCCGGCATCCTGATCGCGCCGCTGTTCACGATCTCGTCGACCATGGGCACGCTGTTCGGCATCAAGGCCTTTGCCGTCGCGATACTCGGCGGCATCACCAACCCGTGGGGGGTCGTCGTGGCGGGCCTGATCTACGGGCTCGCCGAGGCGCTGATCACCGCGTTGCTGGGGTCCACGTACACCCAGATCGTGACGTTCTCTCTCGTCATTCTGGCACTGGCGCTCAGGCCCGACGGTCTGTTCGGCCGCGCAGCGGTGAAAAAGGTATGAACTGGCGTGCGATACTCATTGGAGCGCCCCTCATCGCGCTCGCCGCGGTGGCGATCAACTATGCCAACGGCTACCATGTCTACATCATCTCGCTCGTCGGCCTGACCGCCATTGTCGGCATCGGGCTCAACATCCTGCTCGGCCTGACCGGGCAGATATCGCTCGGCCACGTCGGCTTCTACGCCATCGGCGCCTATACCGCGGGCCTGCTGATGGTCCGGCTCGGGTGGAGCTTCTGGCTGGCACTGCCGGTGGCCGGCCTGCTGGCGGGCATTGCCGGCGCCCTGTTGTCGATTCCCGCCTTGCGGGTGCGCGGACCGTACCTCGCGATGGTGACGATCGCCTTCGGCTTCGTCGTCGAACAGAGCGCCGCCGAATGGGACGAGCTGACCGGCGGCTGGAACGGCCTGATGGGCATCCCCGCGCCGTCGATCCTCGGTGACAGCTTCAACCAGCGCGAGATCGCCTGGTTCGTGCTCGGCCTCACCGTGATCATGCTGATTCTCTACTCGCGGCTGAGCCACAGCCCGTGGGGCAAGGCGATGCGCGCCATCCGCGATTCCGAGATCGCCGGCCAGTCGATCGGCCTCGCCCCGGTTCCGCTACGGGCTGCGGCCTTCGCCCTGTCCGCCGTCGCAGCCGGCATTGCCGGTGCCGTGTTCGCGTCGATGACCAACTTCATCAGCCCGGAATCGTTTCCGTTCTTCGATTCGATCCTGTTCCTGCTGGTGGTCATGATCGGCGGCGCCGACACGGTGCTTGGCCCGCTGCTCGGCGCGATCATCGTCGTGCTCGTGCCCGAGGCCCTTGCCGGGCTGGCCGAGTACAGGCTCCTGTTTGTCGGGCTGCTGCTCCTGATCGTGCTGCGGCTCGCACCCGAGGGCATCGTCGGCCTGGTGGCCCGCTTCTTCCAGAGCACCGGGGAGAGGCGCCCCAGCGCGGTGAGGGATGTCGCCGAGTTCCTGTCGGCGGGCAAGCCCGACAAGGCCCTGGTGGTCGACAACGTCTCCGTTTCCTTCGGTGGTGTGCGTGCCGTGTCGAACGTCGGCTTTGAGGCCGCGGCGGGCGCGGTGACCAGCATCATCGGCCCCAACGGTGCCGGCAAGACCACCGTCCTCAACCTCATCGGCGGCTTCTACAAGCCCGACGCCGGGACCATCAGGCTCGGCAGCGAGGACCTCACCGGATCCAGCTCGCATACGGTGGCCCGCGCCGGCATTGCCCGCACCTACCAGACGGCGCAGCTGTTCGGGCGCATGAGCGTGCTCGAGAACGTGTCGATCGCGCTGCCGCGTGGCCGGTTGCCGGTGCGCACGCTGTTCGGTGCCTGGAACGCTCAGTCGCAGGACGACGTGGCGGAGAGCCTGCTGGCCTTCGTCGGCTATCAGGGCCCGCTCGACGCCGAGGCCCGCTCCCTGCCGCACGTTGACCGGCGGCTGGTGGAGATCGCCCGCGCACTGGCGCTGAGGCCGGACGTGCTGCTGCTCGACGAGCCTGCCGCGGGGCTCGGGACGGAAGACACCGCCCGTCTCGGCACGCTGCTGCGCCGGCTCGCCGACATCGGTCTCGCCGTGGTGCTGATCGAGCACGACATGAGCCTCGTGATGACGGTATCGGACCGCGTCGTGGTGCTCGACGCCGGCCGCAAGATTGCCGACGGCGCGCCGGCCGAGGTCCGCAACGATCCCCGGGTGCTCAAGGCCTATCTCGGCGAGGGCGAACTCACCGGCCAGGAGCGCCAGGTCCCGCTGGGCGAAACCGAACCGGTGCTGACGGTTCACGGTCTCGGTGCCAGCTACGCGGCGGCGCCCGCCCTGCACGGCATCGACCTCGAGGTCGCCCAGGGCGAGTTCGTGGCCGTTCTGGGAGCCAATGGAGCCGGCAAGTCGACGCTCATGCGGGCGCTCAGCGGGCTCCACCGTCCGATCGAGGGACGGGTGATGTTCCTCGGCCAGCATATCGAGACGTATACCGCGCACCGCATTGCCGGCCATGGCCTCGTCCTCGTCCCCGAGGGCCGCCAGGTGTTCCCGGAGCTTTCGGTCATCGACAACCTGCGCCTCGGCGCCTACACGCGCACCGACGGCGACATCAACGCCGAGGTCGAGCAGCTGCTCGACCGGTTCCCCCGCCTGCGCGAGCGCGGCAGCCATCGCGCCGGTCTGCTCTCCGGCGGCGAGCAGCAGATGCTGGCGATTGCGCGCGGCCTGATCGCGAAGCCGAAGGTGCTGATGCTGGACGAACCGTCGCTCGGGCTTGCCCCGGCACTGGTGCAGGAGCTGTACAAGATCCTCGCCGAGCTGCGGGACGAAGGGGTCACCATCCTGCTGGTCGACCAGATGGCCGCGATGGCGCTGTCGGTCGCCGACCGGGGATACGTGCTGGAGTCCGGAAGGGTGCACCGCAGCGGCCCGGCAGCCGAGCTGCGCGAAGGTGGTGCTGTCGAGCAGGCGTATCTGGGCGAACTCGAAGAAACCGCCTGAATACAAGAAGGGTAATTGTCATGGATCTGATACTCAGGAATGCCCGCACGCCGGACGACGCCGAAACGCTCGTCGACATCGGCATCGACAAGGGCAGGATTGCCGCCATCCGGCCCGGGCTTGCGGCGGAAGGCGAGGAGATCCAGCTCGATGGCCGCCTCGTCTCGCCCGGCTTCATCGAGACCCACATCCATCTCGACAAGTCGTGCATCCTCGATCGATGCCAGGCCAAGAAGGGCGATCTCGACGAGGCCATCGGCGAGGTCGCCAAGGCCAAGAAGGCGTTCACGCCGGAGGATGTCTACGAGCGGGCCAAACGTACGCTCGAGAAATGCATCATGAACGGCACCACGCACATGCGCACGCAGCTCGAGGTCGATCCGGGCATCGGCCTCCGCGGGCTGGAGGGCGTTCTGCCTCTTATCGACGAGTACAAGTGGGCCATCGACATCGAGATCTGCATCTTCCCGCAGGAGGGGTTGCTCAACAATCCGGGCACCGACGAACTGATGGTCGAGGCGCTGAAGAAGGGCGGCACGGTGGTCGGCGCGGCCCCCTATACCGACTCCGACCCGCACGGCCAGATCGACCGCATCTTCGAGATCGTGCGCGAGTTCGACATCGACATCGACATGCACCTGGACTTCGGTCCGACATGCGAGGACCTCGATCTCGATTACGTCTGCAAGCTCGCCGACAGGTTCGGCCGCGGCGGACGCACCGCGATCGGCCACGTCACCAAGCTGTCGGTGGCGCCGAAGGATGTGTTCGAGGCGGCGGCCCGGCGCATGGCCGATGCCGGCGTCGCCCTCACCGTGCTGCCGTCCACCGACCTGTTCCTGATGGGCCGCCACATGGAGCACAGCGTGATGCGCGGCGTCACCGCCACCCACAAGCTGATCCACCATGGGGTGAACTGCTCGCTGTCGACCAACAACGTCCTCAACCCGTTCACGCCGTTCGGCGACTGCTCCCTGCTGCGGATGGCGAACCTCAACGCCAACATCTGCCAGATCGGCGCCAGGAGCGACATCCGCGAATGCTTCAAGATGATCACCACGCGGTCCGCCCGGTTGATGAATCTCGCGGACTACGGACTCGAGGAGGGCAAGTCGGCGGACCTGGTGGTGCTCGACTGCCAGACCCCCGAACAGGCGGTGGCCGAACTGCCGCCCGTTCTCTACGCCTTCAAGCGCGGGCGCCGCACCGTGACGCGCCAGCCAGCTGTTCTGCACCGACCGACCTGACGGTTGCCCGACGATGACAGCAGCAGAACCGACGCCGGGCTGGGTTCCGCCCGACGACCCGTTCGGCGCCTTTTGCCGGCACAATCACGTTGCCCTTGAAGGCGCGCAATCGGGGCCGCTCGCCGGCCTCACGTTCGCGGTCAAGGACATCTTCGCGGTCAAGGGGACGCGGACCGGCTTCGGCCATCCCGACTGGCTGCGGACCCATCCCCCGGCGACCGAGACCGCCGAACTGATCGAACGCCTGCTCGCCGCCGGCGCGCACATGGTCGCCCGCGCCCACACCGACGAAATGGCCTACAGCCTCACCGGCGAGAACGTGCATTACGGGACGCCGCTCAATCCGTGGGATGCGGCGCGGATTCCCGGCGGCTCGTCGAGCGGCTCCGCCGTCGCGGTCGCCGCCGGGCTGGTCGACTTTTCGATCGGCACCGATTGCGGCGGCTCGGTGCGACTGCCGGCGAGCTACCTCGGGATACTCGGTATCAGGCCGACCCACGGCAGCGTGTCGCTGGACGGCGCGGTGTCGTTTGCCCCGTCCTTCGACTGCGCCGGCTGGTTTGCCCGCAGCGGCGACATCTTCGAGGCGGTAGGCCGGGTATTGCTCCCCGCCGGCGAGCCGCAGCGTCCGCGCCGCCTGCTCCTGGCACGCGATGCCTTCGACCTGGTCAACGAGAGCGTCCGCGAGGCACTGGCGCCGGCGGTGGCCATCCTCGAACGGCATGTGGCGCCGGTCGAGGAGGTGATCGTCAGTCCCGATGGCCTGCGCACCTGGTTCGAGACGTTCCGCGTGCTGCAGGCGGCCGAGATCTGGGCCAATCACGGCGAGTGGATCACCGCGACCAGGCCCGAGTTCGGTCCTGGCATACGCGAGCGGTTCGAGTGGGCGGCCGCCGTTCCTGCCGACAGCGTCGCCGAAGCAAAAGCCCGCCACCGCGACGTCATCCGGCGTCTCGGCGAGCTGTTGCAGCCGGGCGACGTCCTCTGCCTGCCGAGTTCGCCCCGCGTTGCGCCGCTCAGGAACACCACCACCGACACGCTCGAGATCGAGTACCGCCACCAGGCGATGTGCCTCTTGTGCATTGCCGGCCTCGGCGGGCTGCCGCAGGTCAACCTGTCGCTCGCGCTTCTCGGCGGGCTGCCGATCGGTTTGTCGATCGTCGGGCCGCGGGGCGCAGACCTCGATCTCCTTCGGGTGGCGTCCGAAGTCTGCCCCGGCGTCTACTGCGCACCCTCCGGCTGACGCCCCGGCCCCGTACCTCCTCCGGTGTCATTGCGCCCGGCTTGACCGGACAACCCGATAGCGGGGGTGGTCGGCTCCTTGCCCCTGCATTTGCCCCGTCGGTTACCGGATCACCCGGACGAACCGGGTGATGACGGGGGGTGGCGGGTCGTGGCGCCCCGCCCCGGATCAGCAGCGCATCACCGGGCTGTCGCCCGCCGCTCCGCGGCATCTGGGGTGACACCTCAATCCGTATCATCCCGTGCACGGTGCAACTGCCGCTTCTCCTCCGTGTTTTCCCGTGCGCGGTGCAGCGTGTAACGGTGCACCGCAGACACGGGACCGCGCAACTCCTCTCCGTCGTTAGGTGCCTCGGCCGCCGACCGGGCGCGCCAGGGGACCCGGGCCTAGCCGGCCGCGGCGGTGCGGCGGCGGTCCGCTGCGGCCGGACGTGCGATCAGGTCCGTGTACCGGTCGAGCATCGCAGCGCAGAACTCCGCGTATTCCTCCGCCAGCTGCGGCGGGCTGGTATGGTGCGGCGAGAGGCCCCGGTGTTCGGGTGTGAAGCAGAAGGTCAGGGTCACCTCGAAACCGGCGAGGGCGTCCATCTGGCGGTCGAACCAGTCGAGCGCGCCGGGACGGAAACTGTCCGCCCACGACAGCCCGGTCCGCACGTGGACGACGCCCAGCCGGCGCAGCCATCCGGCGGCGTCCGCCAGCCGATGGTCCATGAAGTGGAACCACTGGCAGATGCCGAGATCGGGCGCATGGCGGCCGAAACGATCCAGCGACGGCTTGGGGGTGCCGTCCTCGCGCAGCAGGCCCATGTGGAAGTGGCGGTAGTAGGACGAGCCCTCCGCCTCCTTGTGGCGGGTCGTTGCGCCCCATGTCCGCGGCAGGTCGTAGAGGCTGTACCAGTGGATGCGCGGCGCCCGCCCGACGAGGAGTTCGGCCGTCCGGTCGACGCCCCAGGCCTGCACTTCCTCGGCGCCGAAGCTCGACACCCCGACTTCCGTCACCCACACCGGCAGCTCGGTGACGGCGCGGATCTCGTCGATCTTCGCCGGCCACTCGTCGATCTGCCACAGGTTCCAGTCGAGCGGGAAGCCGTGCACCGCGACGACGTCGAGATGGTCGAGGACCCCCTTTCCGGCCATGTTGCGCACGAACAGCGGATCGATGGGCGAGATGCCGCCCATCACCCGCGGCAGCCCCGGTGCTGCGGCGCCGATCGCCCGGCCGGCGGCAATCGCCATCTCGGCATAGCGCGACCATTCCGGATCGAGCTCCGGATCCCAGTGCGACTTGTTGTTCGGTTCGTTCCAGATCATCACCGCTTCGATCATCGGCACCTGCTCCCTGCCGGGTAGACCGCGCCGGCTCCGTAGGGAACCTCCGCCTTGCGGCAGATGTAGACCTCGTCCTCGGGGTGGTCCTCGATGGTGAAGCCGGCGCTTCGCAGCATCGACTCCGCGCACGCCCGGTTGGGGATCCACCAGTTGGTGGGGTCGTCCGCGTAGCGGTGCTCCAAGAAATGAAGCCTGGCGAAGCCCTCGGTGTCGAACGGCGCATCGTCCCAGAACGGATAGTTCTCCTCCGACGGCACGACCGTATCGGCCCCGCGCAGCATCGACTGGAACACCAGGATGTCGTCGGCGACGTGCTCGCGGACAAGGTCGAGCGCCAGCAGCGGATGCCGCAGATGGTAGAGCACTCCCATGAACAGGACGACGTCGAAGCGCTCGCCGATGGCGCCGATGTCGTAGACCGACAGGTGCCGGAACTCGATGTCGAGCTCCTCGACCTCGGCCGCGAACCGCGCCTGTGCGAGGTAGTCCGCGTCGCTGTCGATCCCGAGCACCCGGTCCGCCCCGCGGCGCTTCATCGCCAGCGAATAGAAGCCGCCGTTGCAGCCGATGTCGAGCACCGTCCGCCCGCGAAGGTCGGCCGGCAGCGCGTCGCCGAAGCGGCGCCACTTGACCGCCGGATAGTCGCCGAGGAAGTGATCGGGCGCCGTCTGAACGCCCCTGAGATCGATATTGTGGAACCACGGCCCGAGCGCCTCGGCACGGCGGCGGATCTCGTCCTTCGTCACCGTCACCAGCCTGCCTTCTCGTTCATGCCGACCAGCGAGAGATTGTGCCCGCCAACGGCGATGGTGCTGACCGAGGCCGGTTCCACCTCGATCCTGTGGAAGGCATCGAGGTCGAGGTCGAGGGCAGCGAGGAGGGCCGCCCTGATCACCTCGGCATGGCTGACCGCCACCACCCGCCCGCCGTGCAGGCGGGCGTGGACGTCGTGCAGATGGTCGACGATGCGTCGCTGGACATCGCGCATGCTTTCCCCGCCCGGGGCGCACGCGCGGCCGCGCTGCACGTTCCATAGTGTCCATCGCGGATCGGACCGGAGGTCGGTGAAGCGCCTGCCGGTCCACTCTCCCACGTCGACCTCTTCCAGGGCCACGACCACCTCGCAGTCGCGGCCGCTGCGTTCCGCGATCGGCCGGGCGGTCTCGCGGGCGCGTTCGCGCGGGCTCGACTGCACGGCATCGACTGCCTGGCCGGCAAACCATGCGGCAAGCCGCGCTGCCTGCTGGCGGCCGTCGGCGCTCAACCGCACCCCCGGCATGCGCCCGACCAGGATCTGCCCGACCGCGTCATGGGTGGCGTGGCGTACCAGGTGGATGGTCGTGTTCAAGCGGTCCCCGCAGTCTCCAGCTCGCCGTCGATGAAGCGGATCGTGCGTTCCCGCGCTTCCGAGTCGACGAACTGTTCCGGTGGCGATTTCATGAAGTAGCTGGACGGCCCGACCAGCGCCCCGCCGATGCCGCGGTCGAGGCCGAGCTTGGCGCAACGGACGGCGTCGACGACGACGCCGGCGGAATTGGGCGAGTCCCACACCTCCAGCCGCAGTTCGACGTTGAGCGGCAGGCCGCCGAAGCCCGAGCCTTCGAGGCGGATGTAGGCGATCTTCTGGTCGCTCAGCCACGGCACGTGATCACTCGGGCCGACGTGGATGTTCTCGGCCGCCATCGGCACGTCGAACTGGCTGGTGACCGCCTGCGTCTTGGAGATCTTCTTGGACTCCAGCCGCTCGCGTTCCAGCATGTTGCGGAAATCGGCGTTGCCGCCGAAGTTCAGCTGGTAGGTCCGATCGAGCTGCACGCCGCGCTCGCGGAACAGGTTCGCCAGCACCCGGTGGACGATGGTCGCACCGACCTGGCTCTTGATGTCGTCGCCGATCAGCGGCAACCCGCGGTCCTCGAACCGCGCCCGCCAACGCGGGTTGGAGGCGATGAAGACGGGGATGCAGTTGACGAACGCGCACCCGGCGTCGAGCGCCTGTTCGGCGTAGAATTCCGTCGCCCGCTGCGAGCCGACCGGCAGGTAACAGATCACGACGTCGGTATTGCTCCGCTCCAGCACCTCGCGGACGTTCGCTTCGGGTGCGGACGATTCGGCGATGTCCTCGCGGAGGTAGCGGCCGAGGCCGTCCAGCGTCGGTCCGCGGCTGACCCGGACCCCGGTCGGCTCCACGCCGGCGAACGCGCGGGTGTTGTTGGGTGCGGCAAGGATCGCATCGGCCACATCGAGGCCGACCTTGGCTGCATTCACGTCGAACGCCGCCGCGATCGTGATGTCGCCGACCCTGTAGCCGCCGATCTCGGCCCTGGTCAGTCCCGGGATCGGCGCGTTGTCGCGGGCGTCGCGGTAGTATGACAGCCCCTGGACCAGCGACGAGGCGCAGTTGCCGACGCCGACGATACCCACGCGGACCTTTCCGGAACCGGTTTCAACACCTGGCATGTAACTGTCCTCGCCGAACGGCCATCCCCGGAACGGCAACTCGCGATCGATCGTAACGTTCCGCCGGTGGCGAGGTTCCGACCCGTACGGATGAACCGATCGGCGGCGGCACCGGGCAACGGTGCCGGCAACGCGGCGGCGGCGCCGGGCAACGGCGCCGGCAACGCGGCGGCGGCAGGTCCGGCGGCGCCCGGCGGCGTTGCCGGTGAGGGAAATCCGGGGGTCAGACGATGAGCGAAAGCATCAGGGCGTCGAGCGCCAGCGCCAGCACCGCCAGCGCCAGCAGCACGCTGCGGCCGTTGACGATGGTGTCCGGGAACGGGTGCAGCACATAGGGCCCGAGCAGGATCATCAGGCCGCCGCCGATGACCGCCGCGTACCAGGGGATCACGGTCCAGGCGAGGCCAAGCGCGATGATGGCCGTCAGGCCGACGGCCGCGATCGTCACGGCAATGACCAATGTTCCGCCGCGGCCTTCGAGTGCCGGCTTGCGCTGCTGGCGGGGGAAATGACCGCTGACGGCGATGGTGAACGTGGCGACGACCAGCACCGCGGCCATGAAGACCAGCGTTGCCAGAGGCGGCGGAAGAGCGACCCCCATCAGCCGCCTCTCCGACCAGTTTTCGCCGGCCCCGACGTGGTGCGGCGTGACCGCATGGCGGGCAGGCGAACCGTCATGCCGGCGTGCCGGCGACATCGGCCACCGGTCGTCGTACCGCTTCGCGATGGTACCGATCCGTCGTCATGTCCCGTGCTTAGATCGGGCATTTGCTGAGGGTTGCATCGCGACCTGCTTGCCCGCCGTCGTCCGCATGCCTAACATGCATCACATATATCAGAAATACATCAGGAGAGAACGCCCGATGGACACGAAAACGGCGGCGACGGCGCAAGCTGCCCCGGTCAAGCCGCAGAAGCGCACCATCACGGAGATCCGGGATTCCAAGAAGACCGGGGAAAAGATGGTCTACATGTCGGTTCCCGACTACACCTCCGCAAAGTGGGCGGAAATGGCCGGCGTCGACGTGGCGGTGGTCGGCGACAGCCTGGCGATGATCGCCCACGGCCACCCGAACACCATCCCTGCGACGATGGACATGATGGTGATGCACAGCCAGGCCATCCGCCGCGGGGCGCCCAACACGTTCGTCCTCGGCTGCATGCCGTACCAGAGCTACAACACCGTCGACCGGGCGCTCGTCAATGCGACCCGCTTCATGCAGGAGGCGGGCTGCGACGCCGTCAAGCCGCAGGGCGGCAAGTCCCAGGCCGCCATCCTGAAGGCGCTGGTCGATGCCGGCATTCCGACCGCGTCGCACATCGGGCTCACGCCCCATACCATCGCGATGTTCGGCGGCTTCAAGATTCAGGGCCGGACGGCCGAGGCGGCGATGAAGATCCTCGAGGACGCCCTCGCGATCGAGGATGCCGGCTGTTTCATGCTCGAGTTCGAGGCGGTTCCCGGGCGCATCGCCACATTGATTTCCCGGCAGCTCGAGATACCTACCATCGGCATCGGCGCCGGGGCCGGCACCGATGGCCAGATCCTCCTGTGCCACGACCTGCTCGGGGTGTTCACCGACTTCAAGCCCAAGTTCACCAAGCGCTTTGCACAGCTTACCGAGGTGGCGGTCGCCGGCATCAGGCAATATGTTCGAGAGGTCAAGGAGGGCATGTTCCCGGATGACGAACACACGTACACGGTCAGCGATGAGGAATACGAGAAGTTCGCCACGATGGTGGAGCGCCGCAAGCAGCACTAGGCGCCGCAGGGCGTGCCCATGAACGAGACCCTGACACGGCCCGAACCGGTACCGGTGGAGCGCGCTCGCCCGGAAACGATGACCGATCGCGCCTACCGGCAGCTCGAGGAGCTGATCGTCACGCTCCGGCTGCGGCCCGGCGAGGTGTTGTCTGAGCAGACGCTGGCGCAGCAGCTCGGCATCGGCAGGACGCCGATACGCGAAGCGCTGCAGCGGCTGGCCCGCGAGGGGCTCGTGGTGATCCTTCCGCGCAAGGGCATCCTGGTGTCCGATACCAACCCGCGCAAGCAGCTCCTCGTTCTGGAGACCCGACGGGAGATCGAACGCCTGCTGTCGCGTGCCGGGGCGACCCGGCGGACGCCCGAGCAGGCCCGTGAACTGAACGAGATCGCCGAAGGCATGGATCGTGCGGCCGCCAGCAACGACGACATCGCCTTCATGCGTCTCGACCGCGAGCTCAACCGTCTGGTGGCCGAGGCCGCCCACAACGAGTTCGCGAGCCGCACCATGGGGCTCCTGCAGGGACTGTCGCGCCGCTTCTGGTACATGCACTACAAGCAGGCCGCCGACCTGCCGCTGTGTGCGAGGCTCCATGCCGCCCAGGCGCGGGCCATTGCCGAGGGCGATCCCGAGCGCGCGGCCGAGGCACTGGACCGCCTGATCGATTACACGGAGACGTTCACCCGCGCGACGGTCAGCTCCGGCCTCTCGCGCTGAGGTATGGGCATCATCGTTACTGCCCCTTGAGCCATCGCGGGAGACTGTCGCAATGAAGCCGCACGTCAGCGTGCTTACCCTCGGGGTGAGCGATCTCAATCGGGCGCTTGCCTTCTATCGCGACGGGCTGGGGTTGCCGACCGAAGGCATCGTCGGGACGGAGTTTGAGGACGGCGCAGTGGCGTTCTTCAGGTTGAACGGTGGCCTGACGCTCGCGCTCTGGCCAGTCACATCGATGGCGAAGGAGGCCGGCTTGCGGGAAACGGAGATGCGGTCAGGCGCGGTCGCGATTGCGCACAATGTCGGCTCGAGGAGTGAGGTCGATGATGTGATAGGCGACGCCGCTGCGGCCGGGGCCGTCATCACCGATCCGCCGCGCGAGCGCTTCTGGGGCGGTTATGCGGGCTACTTCCAGGACCTCGACGGGCACATCTGGGAGATCGCCTGGAATCCGCATTGGCCGGTTCCAGACCAGGGTTCGGGTCCGTCGCCGGCCTGAAAACTCCGCGTTTTCCGCATCGCGTGCATAGTGTCCCGGGCGATGTACTTCAGCGCTTTACACGCGCCTGCCATACCTTTAGCATATCGCTAATATATCAAATCCGGCGAACAAGCCGGGCCAGGGTCGAGGGGAGCGCCCCAGGTGAAGACGTACGAGGGCAAGCGCACGATCGACGGCATCAGCGTCACCGTGGACGGGGAGCCGCTTGACGAGCGCCGGGATATCGAGACCTTCACCCAGTACGGGTTCGAGTGGTCATATGAAGGGGCCTCGCCCCGCCAGCTGGCACTTGCGATACTGGCCGATCACCTGGGCGATGATCGGCGCGCGGTTGCACTTTCCGACGCTTTCATGAAGGCTGTCGTTGCCAATCTCGACAACGACTGGACGCTGACGTCCCAGGAGATCGACACGGCTATTCAAGAATTGCAGGGCGGGGATGGTGCGCCCCGTCGCGCGGACCCGTCCGCAGCAACAACAACGCACCGGTAGAGGAAACGACAACAACCCGGGAGGACATCTCCGATGTCGCGGACACTTGCAGTGCGCTCGGTGCTGGGCGCCCTTGGCCTCGTGCTTGTGCTGGCGCTGTCGGCCGCCACGGCACGGGCCGCCGAACACAACTGGCGGATGGCAACCAGCTGGGGCGGCGGCCCCCTGATGGATATCGGCGCCAAGGCCTTCGCCGATCGGGTCAGCCAGCTGACCGACGGACGCGTCGAGATCCAGGTATTCCCGGCAGGCACGCTGTCGAAGGGTCTCGAAGTGCGCAGCGCGGTCGAGAAGGGCGTCGCCGAGGTCGGCCACACCTGGATCGGCTACGACTGGGGCAAGGACGTCGCGGTCGTCCTTCTGGGCGGCTTTGCCGGCAGCATGGACTCCGAGCGAATGCTGCACTGGATCTATGAAGGCGGCGGCCTCGAGCTGTGGCGGCAGTACAACGAGGAACGGTTCAACCTGATTTCCTTCCCCTGCTTCGCCCGCACCGCCGAAGCCTTCCTGCATTCGCGCAAGCCGGTCAGGACGCTGGAAGACCTCAAGGGGCTGAAGCTCCGCACCGCGGGTGCATGGCTCGACATGGCCAAGGATCTCGGCGCTGCGCCGGTCACCACGCCGGGCGGCGAGGTCTACCAGATGCTGGAGCGCGGCGCGATCGACGCCACCGAGTGGGGCACGCTCTACGAGAACATCTCGACCGGCTTCCACAAGGTTGCCAAGTACGTGATCATTCCCGGCATTCACCAGCCGTCGGCGCCGTTCGAGGTGATGTTCAACAAGGATGCCTGGAACAAGTTGTCCGATCGCGACAAGGAGATGATCGAGCTCGCCGCCAAGCTGGTCACGCTCGAGAGCTGGATGAAGATCGGCCAGGAGGATGCCAAGGCGCTCGAGTTCTTCCGTTCGGAAGGCAACGAGATCATCGAACTCGACCCCGAGGTTCAGAAGCAGGCAAAGGACATTGCCTTGAACTGGGCCGAAGAGCAGGCGGCGAAGGATGAATGGTTCGCCCGCATCTGGCAGAGCCAGCGCGAGTTCGAGGCGTTGTGGGAAAACGCCAGCAGCTATCGCAACGTTCGCTACGAGTAACCCTTCGACCGGCCGGGCCTGAAGGCTCAACGGCCCGGCCGGTCGCGTCCCATCTGCCTCATCAATCCTGTGACACCGGTCGCCGAGGGGGAGGCTGGTTGAGATGATACGACTGGTGCTCCTGATCGACAGGATCTCCAATCTCAGCGGATTCCTGATCGCCTGGCTGGTGTTCCCGCTGATCCTCGCCACCTGCTACGAGGTCTTCTCGCGCTACGTACTCAATGCGCCGACCATCTGGGCCTACGAGCTCGGATACATGGCCATGGGTGCGCATACGCTGATCGGGGCCGCCTATGCGCTCAGGACCCAGTCGCATATCCGGATCGACGTTCTCTATACGCACTTCACCAACCGCACCAAGGCCATGATCGACGTGGCCGGCTACCTGTTGCTCTACCTTCCGGTCGTCACCTGGCTGTCCATCGCGTTGTGGGAATACTGGGTCGAGGCGCTGGTGTCCGGCGAGCTGTCCGGGCAGTCGGCCTGGAATCCGGTGATCTGGCCGTTCAGGCTTACCTTCTTCATCGGCTTTGCACTGCTGTTTCTTCAGGGCATTGCCGAACTGCTCAAGGCGATCCTGTTTCTTGCCGGCAGGATCGAATACCAGGGCCGCGAGGGCGGCGGGGAGCACGACTGATGGGCGACTATCTCGCGCTCGCCATGCTCCCGGCGCTGCTGCTGGCGCTGTTCCTCGGTTTCCCCGTCGCCTTTTCGATGATGGGCGTTGCGTTGATCTTCGGCATCGCCACCTTCGGCGAACCGGTGATCTTCCAGTTCGTGCAGAAGGTCGATGCCATGGCAACGGCCTTCGAGCTCGCCGCCGTGCCCCTGTTCATCTTCATGGGCGCGATGATGGAGCGCTCCGGCATCGCCGAGCAGCTGTTCGAGGCCATCCATCTGTGGACGCGGCGGTTGCCCGGGGGCCTCGCCGTCGGCACGGTGCTGATGTGCGTGGTGTTTGCCGCATCGAGCGGCGTCATTGGTGCCACCGAGACCGTGGTCGGCATGCTGGCGATCCCGGTGATGCTGAAGTACGCCTACGACAAGGGACTCATCTCCGGCACGATCTGCGCCGGCGGGTCGCTTGGCACCATCATCCCGCCGTCGGTGGTGGTGGTGGTGCTCGGTCCGGTGGCGGACGTCTCAGTCGGCACCCTGTTCGTGGGAATGGTCTTCCCCGGCTTCATCATGGCCGGGCTCTATCTCGTCTACATCCTCGGCTGGTGCGCGATCAGGCCCGACGCCGGCCCCAGCCTGCCGCGCTCCGATGACGAGCCGTCCTTCTGGGAGAAGGTCCGCATCTCCGCCATCGCCCTTTGGCCGCCGGTCGCGATGATCATCGCCGTGCTGGGCTCGATCATGTTCGGCCTGGCGGCGCCGACCGAGGCCGCGGGACTCGGCGCCCTGGGATCGCTCCTGCTTGCGATCAGCTACGGGCAGTTTTCATGGCCGGTGTTCAACCAGGCCGTGCTGAAGACCCTGCGAGTCACCTGCATGATCATGCTGATCCTGCTCGGCGGCAGCATGTTTGCCGGCGTGTTCATCGCCTCGGGTGGCGTCATGCTCACGCAGCAGCTGATCGAGGCGGCCAATCTCGGCCCCGCCTTGACGCTGACGCTGTTTCTGGCCGTCTGCTTCATCGCCGGATTCTTCCTCGACTGGATCTCGATCCTCCTGATCTTCATCCCGGTGTTCGTCCCGATCGTCGTGTCGATGGGATATGACCCGGCGTGGTTCTGCATTCTGTTCCTGATCATCATCCAGACCAGCTACCTGACGCCGCCGATGGCGCCGGCGATCTTCTACCTGCGCGGCATCGCCCCGCCGGAGATCACGCTGCGGCACATGTTTGCCGGCGTGGTGCCGTTCATCGTGCTGCAGTTCATCTGCCTCGGCATCGTCGCGGCGTTTCCGGCGCTGGTCCTGTGGCTTCCCGAACAACTCCTGGGCTTCAACTGACCCGGCCATGCGGGGCCGCGGGTCCGTCAGTTGCCGTCAGCCCGGTTTGCGCAGGTCCGCAGGAAACGGGACGCCGGTGCCGAACGGGCGCCAGCAGCACTTGGCCCGGTTCTTGGCGAGGTACTGCTGAAGGTACTCCTCGGCAAAGTAGAACGACGGGGCATCGGCGATCTCGGTCGTGATGGGGCCATAGCCGCGCGCCGACAGCGCGTTTCCGTACGCCGCCCTGGATGCCTCGGCGGCGCGCCTCTGGGCATCGGAGTACACGTAGAGGACCGACCGGTACTGGCTGCCGACATCCAGCCCCTGGCGCATGCCCTGCGTGGGGTCGTGATGTTCCCAGAACACCCGGAGCAGCGTCTCGTAGCGCAGCCGACTGGGGTCGTAGACCACCAGCACCACCTCTGCATGTCCCGTAAGCCCGCCGCAAACCTCGCGGTAGGTCGGGTTCGGTGTACTGCCGCCCGCGTAGCCGACGGCCGTCAGCCAGACCCCTGGGATCGACCAGAAGATCCGTTCCGGACCCCAGAAACACCCGAGGCCGAACAGCGCCGTTTCGTGCGGCTCGGGATACGGGCCCTTCAGCGGCACCCTTTTGACGGCGTGCAGTTCGGCGGTCCGGATCGGGCGATCCCGGCCAGGCGGCGCAGTGTCCGGCCCGCGGTTCCGGAACATCTTCAACAGTCCGAATATCATCACCTCTGGCAGCGCGTGTCCCGCTGCATCATGTAATCACCGGGCCCGCGCTTTCGATCGTCGGCCGGTCATGAACCAGAGGGCACCGAAACCGGCGGCAAGTACCGCCGGCACCGTACAGGCCGGGGCCAGCAGTGCCGACACCATCACCGGGTCCCACAGGACCGGCGTCACGTAGCGCTCGATGATCGCCTGGGCGAGATTGAGGCTTGCCGGGTCGAGATCGAACCACAGCTGGCCGAGCGGCATGAAGGTGAGGCTGCCTGCCCTCATGCTGGCGGCCACATCGGGCCACAGCGTGATGGCGGTAACGACGACGAAGACGATGGTCAGGGTGCGCAGCATCGGATGATCGGCCCGGGAAGGATCGAATGCAGGTTTACCCCGCAGGGTAAACCGGCCAGCGGCCGTGGCAACTGCCGGCTTCGGTGGCGCGGGGGCAATTCTCCGTGATATTGGCGCTGTCGGTGAGGTTCCCGGCCGGCTTGTCACGCACTATCTGATCGGTATAGTGCGCGCACCCGCGTGCGGAGGGATGGCCGAGCGGTCGAAGGCGCACGCTTGGAAAGCGTGTATACGGTAACCCCGTATCGTGGGTTCGAATCCCACTCCCTCCGCCAATTCCCATCTGTCCGACCGGGAGACATGGGTGCGAGCGCCCCGCCTGTGAGCCGGGTCGGCGTTCAGCCCGCGAGCTTGTCGCGGAAGACGAAGTACACCGCGCCTAGTAC
>Ga0079224_100000387_pt1 | contig 41809 bp, 48 predicted proteins | sample Stecom2015_FD_80414 | JGI IMG/M metagenome (GOLD analysis project Ga0079224, IMG submission 80414) | Agricultural soil microbial communities from Utah to study Nitrogen management - Steer compost 2015 | ecosystem: Environmental > Terrestrial > Soil > Agricultural land | place: USA: Utah... | reverse complement strand
GGGCTCAGCGGAGGCGGGCTCAGCGGAGGCGGGCTCAGCGGAGGCGGGCTCAGCGGAGGCGGGCTCAGCGGAGGCGGGCTCAGCGGAGGCGGGCTCAGCGGAGGCGGGCTCAGCGGAGGCGGGATCAGCGTCGGAAGCGTCAGCGCGGCGCACTTCCGAACGGAAGCGGCGGACCGCGGCCGTCTCACTGTCGCCCCGGAACGTGCCCGAACCCGAGTCATCGCACCATTGCGCGCTGTTCGTGTAGATGAAGACGCCGTCACCTTCAATCGAAAGGCCGACGATGCGGCCGGTCCCGTTCGGGCCTTCGCGCTCGATCAGGTCGCGCAGCGTCTTCGTGCGAGGGGTGTCAAATGCGTTCATGGGGTGCGCTCCGTTGTTGGGATAGGTCGTCTAACGTGGGGCCAGTATGCGGGACGGCGGCGGCCCATACAAGCCTGAACCTGAACGTTAGTTAAACGTCTGGCGCCTTACAGCATCCGGCCATCGCGCCGTGCCCTGCCAGTGGTGGGGCGTGCGCGCCGGCGCAGCGTGGGGCGCCCGTGGTGGGCGTGTGCGCGCCTTGCGGGGTGACGGCGGGGGCGCGGTAGCGGGTCGACGGCGGACGGGGCGCAGGGGCGCAGGGGCGCAGGGGCGCAGGACGGCGGCGCGAGCTGGCGGGCTCAGCGTGGGGCGGAGGGGCGGACTGTCCGCATGTTGTCCAGGCGCATCTAACGGGGCGTGCCCGCATGTTGTCCAGGCGCATCTAACGCGCGGGATGGAGGGGGCGCGCGTTGCCGTGGAGCGTCTAACGGATGGGCGGCGGCGCGTGCGCAGGGGGGCGTAGCCGTGGGGCGGCGGGGCGCGCGGGACCGGGGGAGAAAGGATGGGGAAGCGGAGGGAGAAAAGGTACCCCGCTCCGCGGTGCTGCCGTGCGGGGGCGCTGAGCCGCGTTAACAGACAATTTTCCTGAATAGCAGGCGAGACGCCGAATTACGGGTGTAATCGGCGCCGCGCGTGCAAGATCGTTGCGTGATACGGCTACGGGCGCCGCACATTGTTGCGTTCAAGCATCTCCTCGGTGATGCCGAGCGACGCGAAGGTGACCCGATCCTCGGAGTCGACGGCCTTGCGGTAACGCTTGGTCATGCCGTTGACCGACAGCCCGGCGATCTCGGCGAGACGGCCCATGCTCAACGCCACGCCCTCGATGCGGTAGGCCGTGGGGGCGCCGTTGGTAGCGAGGGACGCGCGCTGTCCGCGGCGCTTGGCCGCTTCGACGCCGAGGTGTACCGGGAAGGCGAAGCGCGGGCCGGTCATGCCTGCATCTCCACGCCGATGACCATGAGGGCGCCTGCGCCGCGGCGACCACACACGCTCATCTTGTCGATGTCGAAGCCCTCGTCGCGCAGCACGTCGTAGAACAGCCGCTTGCCGAACTGGTCCTTGAACTGCGGGTGGTCGGCCAAGAAGGCCGCGAACACGTCCTCGGCGCGCACGAATGTTGCGGGGTTGTCGAGCGCGGGCACGAGGTGGTAGTCGCACCACTCGATCGCCGAGCGCACGAACGAGTCGCGCCTCTTGCGGTCATGGGTGTGCTTATCGGCGGTACGGCGCAGCTCGCGACGCAGGCGCAGCGACAGGTCGAGGGAGGGGTACTTGTCGATGACGGAGAGCACGGCTTTGCGCACCTCCAACTCGGCGGTCCGAGCGTCGATCTCGGTCACTAGGATGTCCTCTTGTGAGAAGTGAACGTTGATCATACAACCCCGAGCAGAGGGTCCGCAAGGCCGGGTCCGAAAGGGTCCGGGGTCCATGTTTTTCCTATTCCTGCGGTTTTCAGACAAAAAGTCCCCTCAGCCGATATACGTTCACGTTCAACCCTTATAGAACGTCTTACGTGAGCATCTCTGCTATCTATTCGGACCTTCGGACCTTTTAGGAAAGAATAGTAGTAATATCAGTAACTTAGGTAGGGTCCGAAATAGGGTCCAAGTAGGGTACGAAAGACCGAAAAGGTCCGTATGCTGCCTACCTCTGGCCGGAACGCAGGCAAAAAGAGAGCCGGGACAAGCCCGGCTCGAAGGTACTGCGGCTTAGGAAGCAGTGGATCAGATCAGCTCGGGCTCCTCTCCGTCGAGGATCATGCGGACCGCCGTCCCGACGGCCGTTTCGCTCTTTCCGCGGAACAAATCGGGTCTGCGTGTGTAGAAGCGTTGGTACCGCCCTTCTACCCGGAACTTGCCGATGAAGGTGAACCCCATCTGCTCCAACATGGCCTTCAAGGCGCGGGTCTGCGGGACGACGAAGTCACCCTCCATATCGGCCAGCCGCGACCCGAGCTTGGTGATGTTGAGCAGGTAGTCGCTGCAGTCCGGGAAAGGCGCCTGCTCGATCAGCAGGCCGATCGCGTCCTGTTCGTCGCTGCCGGTCAGGGCGGCCATGAGGCGCTTGCTCTCGGTGTCGGGAGCGCGGCCGCCGGGATCGAACTCCTCGTGCATCTTCATGCGCTCCAACCACCAGCGCAGCACCTCCGGGTGCTCGGCGACCGCGTTGAAGATGTTGGCGAAGTGGTCCGGGTGCTGCGCGAGGAACGCCTTCAGGTCGCGCTTGTTCTGCAGGTCGGTGCGCAGGATGAAGTAGCGGCGGTCGTTGTCGGACAGCGCGAGCGCGTCCTGCCAGTTCGTCAGCAGCACGTAGGACTGCGTATTGGGCCGGGTGACGGGGTCTTTGCCCTTGCGGGTGACCTCGATCGAGTCGTTGGTGATGAACGGCTTGATCTTGTCGAGCACCTCGTAGCGGTCATGCCCGCGGAGCCTGATCTCCTCGACGAAGGCCATCTGCGCACCCTCTGCCCATCCGTTGAAGTCGGCGAACAGGGAGGACGGGTTCACGGGCTTGATGTTCTTCGGCCCGAGGACGGCTGCCATGAGGTTCTGCATCCACGTCTTGCCCGCGCCTTCGACACCCTGCACCAGCACCGCCCAATTGACGCGCTCGGTCGGGTTCTGCACATGGTGGGCGAGGAAGGAGAGAAGGATGCGCCGCTCGCGGTCGTCAGGGAACAGCGTGCGGAAGTGCAGGCGTACCGCGTCGAGCGCCGCACGCTCCTCGTCGGTCTTCGGCTTCTTGGCGACCGGCACGTCGCGGTCGTCATAGGTGTTGACGTAGGTTTCGCCGTGCCCGGCCTGCACGATTTGATCGAGCCCCGGAAGGTAGATCAGGCCATCCACGCGTGACGCCTCGTACAGCGTCAACGCAGCATCGGCAGCGCGCGTGCTCGGGACAGCCACGCGCATCGCCTTGTCCTCGGGCGTGAGCATGTGGCGGTCATACCGCGCGTTGTACGACTTGACGGAGATGGCCTTGCGCTCGCTCAGCGAGTAGAACCGATCCTCGCCCTCGACCCACACGAAGTCCTCGACCCATTCGGGCACATCGCCCTTCTTCGATCCCTTACCCCGCGACGCGGCGGTCAGCACCTTGCGCACGTCGGCGATCGGCATCTTGACGCCGTTGAGTTCCGTCATGCGCGACTGCAGCGCGGTCGCGGCGGTCTGCAACTGGTGGGGCAGGGTGATGACCTTGCCGAGCGCGACGGCAACATCCTCGAACAGCTCGTCGACATCCGAGCACGCCTTGATGCGCGTCATCTCGCGCTCGAACTCGTCCTTCGCCTTGGCGCGTGCGTTCTCCTTCGCGAACTTCAGGACCGTGGCGATGGTGGTCGGCTTGCCGCCGGATCGCACTACGTTGAACGAGGCCCACTTCGCCTTGATCTCGTCGTAGTCGTAGTGCTCTGAATCGGTGCTCCACTCATCCCACAATTCGAGGCCGGTGTCGCCGCCGTCGTACTGGTGGTGGAGCGCCATGCCGATCGTGAGCCAGCGGTCGTAGTCGCAGGCGTCGATGTCGATGTTCGACAGGGCATCGCGGATGTCAGCGTCGTCGAGGTCGTCGGCCTTCCCGGCCACGCCGAGCAGGGCGTCGTCATCGTCCTCGAAGCCGCTCTCGGCGTTCGACACGACCATCGACTTGCTGCCTTTCGGCCTCCACCCGCGGCGCTTCGCCATGGCGTCGAACGCATCCATGAGGCGCGACACGTCCTCGCGTGTCAGCTCGGGCAGGTCATCGGCGTCGAGGTCGAGCGGCGACTCGATCGAGGTCCACTCGAAAGGCTTCTTCGTGTCGGGATGGATACCGAACGCGACGAACTGCTGGCCTGCGCCGAGCACCTCGATCGCGTGCTCCTTGCCGTCCTCGTCGACCCAACGGTGCTTGACCTTGCGGAAGGGCTCGTTGGTGCGGAACAGCAGCAGGCGCTTGGGCGCTTGGCCTACGCGGACCGGCGCTTCGGCGGAGAGGTTTTCGAGGCACCACGCCTCCATCTCCTCTGCCGCGTCGGCGTCGTAGATGTCGATGTCGACGGCGGGAGTGTGCCGCGTCTGGATGCCGACGTTCGAGCGCGGGTACTTGTCGAGCCACTTCGATACGAGCGCGTCGTCCGCGTCGATCGAGGCCCACTTGTCGATGACAGGGCGCTTCCCGCTGAGCGGCGTGATGTCATAACCGGCGTCGTGTAGTTGCTGCGCTACGTCGCCGAAGCGTTGCTTGTTTTTCATTGCGATAGGCTCCCCGGAAGACAAGGCAATCAGTTGCCGCGGTACTCGACCGGGCACAACTCGTCTTCGGGGACCAGCTTCTTGCCGTATCGCTTCTGAAGGCGCTTCACCTGATGGAACGGAACATAGCCCTGCGCCTTCCATCGCGTCAGGGTCATGGCGTTGAGTTCGAGTGCATCGGCGAGGACGTTGAGCTGGCCGTTGAGCGGATCAACGTGCAGCGCGAGGACGCCAAGATGGAAGCCGACGACTTCATTGCGCGTCCATTCGGAACGCGGCTTGAGGGTGTAGTGCATGAACGGCTGCCCGGTAGGAGGGAAGTGGAACGGGGGTGTTGACAGTCCCCGGCTCTGCGTGGATAGTACGCAACCGTTGGCCCCGCATACAACCCCCGGTTGAGCCTACTCTCCCGGAAAATGCGAGGGCCGACGACCCACCAACCATCCTACGCAAAGACCGGGAGAACCCCTGATGTCGCTGGAACAGAAGATCGAAGAACTGACCGCCGCGGTGGACAAGCTGACCGCCGCTTTCGTGAAGGGCGGCACCGTCACCGATGTCGCCACGAAGGCGGCTGCCGAGGCGGACGACGAGGATGTCGAGCAGGAGACCAAGCCGAAGCGCAAGCGCCGCACCAAGGCCGAGATCGAGGCCGACAAGAAGGCCGCGAAGAAGACCGCCTCCAAGAAGGCTGCGAAGGACGACGAGGACGACGACCTCGGTGATGACCTCGGTGATGACGATCTCGGCGACGAGGCCGATGACTTCGGCGATGATCCCGAGGACGGTGACGAGGACGAAGGCGCTGACGAGGTGACCGCTGACTCCATCCGTGACCTGCTGATGCGCGTCAAGGACGAGAAGGGTGCTGACAAGGCCCGCTCGATCCTCGCCGACGTTGGCGTCAAGACCATCGCGCAGATTCCCGAGGCGAAGTATGCCAAGGTGATCCAGCTCGCGAAGAAGATGGGCGTCAAGGCGTAAACTCAACATCGCGTTGAGCTGAGTTCGGACAGGCCCGACTCCTGCCTGTCCAAACGCCGCGAGGGGGTACCTCCCCTGCCCCCTCGCGGTTCTACCTGACAAGACGACGAAGACGATGACTGAGACGGCGACTACGGAAGTGCAAGAGACGCGCTTCGCCCGCGACACGGCGAACGGCGCGCTGAAGCCGGGGCTTCTGCCCGGCGCAACCGGCTGGTATTGGACGCAGCGGCCCGGCTTTCTGGCGCCCGAGGTCGTCCACGTGATTCCGCCTGACCCGCGTATCACCCCGAACGGGAAGGTGCGCGCGCTGACGGGCGAGTTCGACCTGATCGGCACCGATTACGGTCACCCCGACACCCGATGGTACGGCCCGTTTCAGGCGCCCCTCGGGTGGGACAGGTTCAACGACAAATGAGCGGCCTGCACGCTCGCTTCTCGCCTTCCTCGGCGCATCGGATCATCGACTGCCCGGCCTCCCTGCAGGCGTGCGACGGCGTCGCCGATGACGCAGGGTACGAGGCTGTCGAAGGCACGGTCGCCCACTGGCTGCACGAGGAATGGCTGCTGACGGGCAAGCGCCCGGCGCAGTTCCTCGGCAAGCGCCCATGGTCGTTCATCCCGCATAACGAGCTGACCTCGCAAGAATGGCAGCTTCTCCGGCACGAGATTGGCACCGAGCGCGACCTGTTCGTCGACGAAGGGATGCTGAACTACGTCGAGGAGTCGGTGCTGTGGTGCCGCGAGGTGCCCGGCGACCACTTCATCGAGAAGCGGGTCAACATCTCCCCGTGGTGCCCGATCCCGGACCAGTTCGGCACGGCGGACCACTTCGCCTGCCAACCCGGCAAGCTCGTCATCACCGACTTCAAGTACGGCCGCGGCGTGCAGGTCTACGCGGAGCGGAACTATCAGGCGATCCTATACGCGCTCGGCGTCATCAACGAGTACGATTGGGAGTACAACTTCGACGAGGTCGTGATCCGCATCGCGCAGCCGCGTCTCGGCCACTTCGACGTGTGGGAGACGACAAAGGCGGAGCTACTGCAGATCGGCGAGTTCATCAAGGAGCGGTTCGCGATCGCGCATGGCGAGAACCCGCCCTTCGGCCCGACCGAACAGGCGTGCAAGTTCTGCCGCGTGTCCTACAAATGCAAGGCGCTCGCCGACAAGGTGCTCGATTACTTCGACTTTGAGGAAGATGCGAGCCGCGACGATGTGAAGCTCGAAGCCGAGTTCCTGACGCTCGAACGCGCCGTGGAAATCTTCAAGATGCGCGGGCTGTTCAAGCTGTGGATCGGCGCGGTCGAGGCAGACATCGCGACGCGGCTCTCGCGCGACCCGGACAGCGTGCCGGGACTCAAGCTGGTCGCGGGCCGGAGCGTGCGCTACTGGCCGAACCCGGACAAGGTGCGCGATGACCTCGCGCTCTACATCGACGAGGATAAGCTCTACGAGCCGCGGGAGATGATCTCCCCGGCACAGGCCGAGAAGCTGCTATCAAAGGGCGACCGGCCGATCGTTTCGGTGCTTGCTGACAAGAAGCCCGGAAAGCCTACCATCGTGGACGCGGATGACCCGCGGCCAAAATGGGAGGGCGACAACGCAGCCGTAGCGTCGAGTCACTTCGATGACGAGAGCGACGACTGACACACCGTAGTACCAACAACCCTAAGACGAGAAACTGAAAGATGAAGAACCTGAAGATCAACGACGACGGCACCATCCTCATCAAGAACGTGCGCCTGTCCTATCCCCACCTGTTCGAGAAGTTCGTCATGGAGGGGGATGACGAAGCCAAGGGGCGCTACAGCGCGAAGTTCCTGCTCGACAAGGAGACTCACGCAGAGGAGATCAAGGCGCTGCGTCGCCACCTCGTAGAGCTGCAGAAGGAGTGGTTCGAGGGCAAGATCGGCGGCGACAAGCTGTTCTTCAAGGACGGCGAGGACAGCGGCAAGGAGGAGCAAGAAGGGGCGTGGGTCGTTTCCGCGTCCGACTCCAAGCGCCGTCCGCAGGTGCTCCACAAGGACAAGTCGCCGATCACCGAGGAAGATGACATCGTCTACGCAGGCTGCTACGTCCACGCGCTGATCCGCCCATGGAAGCAGCAGCACCCGAAGTACGGTAAGCGCGTCAACGCGAATCTCGTCGGCGTGCAGTTCCACAAGGACGGCGAACGCTTCGGCGAGGAGCCGGTCGACGCCTCGAATTACTTCGACGATGAGGACGATGGCTCCTCGAAGGCGAAGTCCAAGGCGAAGTCGCGTCAGGATGATGACGACGATTTCGACGATGACGACGATTTCGACTGACACTCAACCGTCAGTTGACGCCTCCACTTGGGGTCATCTAGGGTAGTTTCCGCCTGCTACACCAGCGGCAGGCGGGTTCTGCCCGGAACCAGCCCCGGTGGGTTCGCCTACCGGGGCTTTTCGTTTCAGGAGCAAGACCGCATGACCGTTGCAGGGTGGGACATCGAGACTCGGTCCCGCGTCGACCTGAAGAAAGCAGGGTCATACCGATACGCGGAAGACGAGTCGACCACGATCCTGTGTTTCGCATGGGCGTTCGACGACGGTGAGCCCGAGGTGTGGTATCCGGGCCGCCCCGAACCCAAGTCGTTCCTCGATCACATCGAGCGCGGAGGCACGGTCTCCGGCTGGAACATTGGCGGGTTCGACATCCCGGTCTGGAACCACGTCGCGCGACGCATGTTCGGCTGGCCGACGATCAGCTACGAGCAGGCCGACGACACCATGGCACGTGCCGCCGCAATGAACCTGCCGCAAGCCCTCGGGGTGTGCGCGAAGGAGATCGGGCTGCCCGTCGACAAGCTGAAGGACAAGCGCGGTGCGTACCTGATCCAACGGCTGTGCAAGCCGAAGATCAGGCGCAAGGGCGGGCTGCCGATCGAGGAATATTTCGTCGACGACCCGGCGCTGCTGAAGGAGCTGTACGAGTATTGCGGGCAGGACGTGGTCGCCGAGCGCGCCGTCGCCAGCAGGCTCAAGCAACTCCCTGAGAGTGAGCGCAAGTTCTGGCTGATTACGCAGAAGATCAACCAGCGCGGCGTTCCGGTCGATGCCGACGAAGTGAAGCGGATCAAGAAGGTCGTCGAGAAGGAGAAAGCGCACCTCAACCGCCGGGCTCGCAAGATCGCGGGCGGTGCTTTCGAGAGTATGTCGAAGCTCGAACAGCTCAAGAGCTGGATTCGTTCGGAAGGCGTGCCGGTCGGCAGCTTGGACAAGGAGCACGTGGCCGCGCTGCTGGAAAAGGAGCTGCCCAAGCGCGTGCGCCGTGTCATCGAGATTCACAGCGAGATCAATCAGGCGTCCATCGCCAAGTACGACACGATGCTCGCGCGCCTGTGCAGCGATGGCACGCTGAAGGGTGAGATCGTCTACCACGGCGCGTCAACGGGCCGAGATGCGAGCCGCGGCCTCAATACGCAGAACGTCGCCAAGGCGCCGCGCGGAATCGACATTGACCTCGCGCACGAGACGCTCGGCACAGGCGATTGGGAGTGGGCGAACCTCGTCTTCGGCGACAAGACCATGGACGCCGCCGTGGCGTGCGTGCGCGGCGTGCTGAAAGCCCCTCCGGGCTACCGATGGCTCGACGTAGACTACTCCTCGATCGAGAACCGCGTCGGCTCGTGGATCGCCGGGCACCGCAAGAAGTTGCGCATGTTCGAGCAAGGGCTCGACGAGTACAAGACGTTCTACTCGTCGCAGTTCGGCGTGCCCTACGACGATGTCACGAAGGATCAGCGGCAGTTCGCGAAGCCGATCATCCTCGGCGGCATTTTCGGCCAAGGGTGGAGGGGCATGATCGACTACGCCAAGAAGTACGGCGTGATATTGACCGAGGAGGAGGCGAAGCGCGCAATCGACTTGTTCCGAGCGGAATACAGGCCGATCGTCCGCATGTGGTACGCCTGCGGCGACGCGGCGATCGCGGCGGTGAACAACCCCGGTCGACAGTTCCCGGTCGGCGAGCATCTCGTGTTCAAGAGCAACAACCGCTTCTTGATGATGCGCCTGCCTTCGGGACGCGTCCTCCGCTGGTTCCGGCCCCGCGTGGAAGAACAGATGGCGCCGTGGGGCGAGATGAAGGAAGTCGTGACCGCGATGGGCATCGACACCTTCACCCGTAAGTGGCAACGCTCCAAGATCATCGGCAGCAGCTTCTACCAGTCGAGCGTGCAGGCCACCGCGGCGGACATCATGCGGCACGGCTGCCTCTCGCTTGAAGAAGCGGGCTACGAGCTGCGTATGCGCATCCACGACGAGTTCCTCTCGCTGATGCCATATGGCAAGGGCAGCGTGGAGGAGATGGTGTCGATCATCCGACAGACCCCCGCATGGGCCGCCGGCCTGCCTATCGACGGCGAGGGTTGGGAAGGCCCGCGCTTCAAGAAGGACTGACCCGAATGGTGATGATCCCAAAGCGGCGCGACACGCGGCCGCTCGAAAAAGAGATCGAAGGCAAGTCGTGCCGCTACGGCAAGTCAACCGGGTGGGAGATGATGAAGTTCACCTCCCCGGCCCGCCGTTCGGTCCCGGACCGGATGTGCCTGCACGACTTCGGAACGATCATTTTCATCGAGTTCAAGCGGCCGGGCGAGAAGGCCACCGCCGCGCAAAAGAAAGAGCACCGGAAGCTGCGCGCTCGCGGCTTCGAGGTGTATGTCATCGACAACGTAGAGGACGCCAAGCGCGTGCTCGACAAACATAACCCCTACGCATGACCCTCCTTCGATCCGACCTTCGCAACTACCAGCGTGCCGGTGTCCGCTTCATCAAGGAGAAGCGGAAGTGCGCGCTGTTCGTTGATATGGGACTAGGGAAAACCGCGATCTCGCTTACCGCGATCGCCGACCTCGCCGCCGAGATGGACATCGGGCGTGCGCTCATCATCGGTCCGCAGCGCGTGGTCAAGAAGACGTGGCCGGACGAGGTCAAGAACTGGTCACACACCCGCAAGCTCACGCACACCGTGATCGTGGGCACGCCGAAGAAGCGGCGGAAGCTCCTTCAGCAGCCGACCGACCTGCACCTCGTTACCTGCGATAGCGTCCACTGGCTGTTGGAGGAGTTCGAGGGCAAGGACTTCCCCTACGACGCGATCTTCATCGACGAGTCCTCGAAGTTCAAACACCATGGATCGCGCCGCTCGAAGGCGATGCGCATCCTGTCGAAAGACGTTCGCTACTTGGTGCTGCTGACTGGCACGCCGATGGCAAACGGCCTCCAAGACCTGTGGGCGCAAATCTACCTGCTCGACCGCGGTGCGCGGCTAGGGCATAGGCAGAAGGACTTTTACGACAGATGGTTCAGACCCGCGTTCCACGGCGAGAAGCGGCGCCCGCTCAAGCACGCGCAAACCTCGATCCTGCGCCGTATTGAGGACATCTGCTTCACGCTCAAGAGCGAGGACTACCTTGAGCTGCCGAAGCGACTCGACAACCTCATCGAGATCGACCTGCCGCCGAAGGTGATGGAGCAGTACAAGCGGTTCGAGCGCGAGTTCATCCTCGAAATGGAGGATGGCGCCGAGCTGGAAGCGTTGTCGGCGTCGGCGCTGTACCAAAAGCTCCTGCAGCTCGCGAACGGCGTGGTCTATGACGCGGAGCGCAACGAGACCCGGTTCCACGAGGAGAAGATCGAGGCGCTGCGCGAGGTCATCGAGGAAGCCAACGGCGACAACGTCTTCGTCGCCTACAACTTCAAATCGGTCGTTCGCGCGATCAAGGCCGCGTTCCCGGAAGCCCGCCTGCTCGGCAAGGACACCTCGGTCATCGACGAATGGAACCGGGGCGAGATTCCGCTTCTGCTCGCGCACCCGCAATCGGCGGGCCACGGGCTCAACCTGCAGTTTGGGGGCGGTACGATCGCGTGGTACGGCCTGACGTGGAACTTGGAGAACTACCTGCAGTTCAACAAGCGAATCCACCGGCACGGGCAGACCCGAAAGAGCGTCATCATCCACCACCTGATCGCCCGAGGGACCATCGACGAGACGGTGATGAAGGCGATCAGGAACAAGGACAGCGATCAGAACGCCCTGCTGGACGCCCTCAAGGAGAAGGTGCGGGAGATCATTCAGACGGCGTAGCCGTCGAAAATTGTCGGAGAGCTTGCAGGTTTTGTGAGCGGGAAGCTACTCTGTGTGAAAGGGCTCGCAAGATTTGTGAGAAAGACTTGGCTTCTTCCCGTAGCAAGGTGCCGGCGGCGCTGATCCGCCGACTTGAGGAACACCTCGTGCGCACTCCCTCCGAGTGCGCGCGAGTCCTCGGCGTGAGCTACTCCGCCTACTCGAACTACCGGAAGGATGAAGGGGCCATACCGGAGTCTATGAGGAACCACATCGACGTGATTCATCGCCTCCCCCTCGATCGGCTGCACGAATTGGTTCGGGAGCGACTGCACGATGTCAATTAAGGGGTCCAAGGGCGACGTTGGGCGCAACGAGCTGATCCGCATCGGCGGCACGGTGTCCACGCTCGCTACGATGTTCTCGCGCGACATCAACACCGTGAAGCGCGCGATCGCAAAGCAGGGTCTCCTGCCCACGATCACGCCGGACGGCCGGGAGCTGTACTCTGTCCCGAAGATCGCGCCGTTCCTGATCGACATCTCCGAAGCGGTCGACATCGCGGAGATCATCAAGAACACGTCCCTGAAGAAGCTCCCTCCTGAGCTGACGAAGAACTTTTGGGACGCCGCGAACGCTCGCAAGAAGCACCTCGAAGACAACGGCGAGCTGTGGCGCACCGATGCCGTCATGGAAGTGCTGGTCGACGTGTTCAAGACGCTCAGGCAGAGCGTCAACCAGTTCGTCGACACCGTTGCGGACCGGACAGAGATCACCGAGAAGCAACGGCAGCTCATCGTCGAGATGGCCGATGGCCTGCTCGGTTCGATGCGCGAGAAGTTGATCGAGGACTTCGAGCTGTATTCACCGCTCTCCGATGAGCGCGATGATTTCGTTACAAGGTCTGACGACGATGATGAGTGACATCCGGCCTCCGCGCTACCGCTCCCTGAGCGAGATCGTTTGCGCGGCAGCCGACGTTCTCCGGCCTGCCGAGCGGCTGACGGTTTCGCAGGCTGCCGCGAAGTACCGCAAGCTCCACAACCCCGGCGCCTATTCCGGCGACTGGAAGAACGAAAAAGTCCCCTACATGATCGAGCCGCAGGACGTGCTCACTTCGCGGGACTACAACGCGTGCGTCTTCGTCGGCGGCGCGCAGCTCGGCAAGACGGACGCCCTGCTGCTCAACTGGCTGACCTACAGCGTCGTGTGCGACCCGATGGATATGATGCTGGTGAACACCGCGCAGGCTACAGCGCGCGACTTCTCCATCCGTCGTGTCGATCGACTGCACCGCCATTCGCCGAAGGTCGGCGAGCTTGCGCTCAAGGGCAACAAGGACAACGTCTTCGACAAGCACTACCGCAGCGGCATGATGCTGTCGCTGTCATGGCCGTCGATCAATGAACTGTCCGGCCGCCCGGTGCCGCGCGTCGCGCTGACCGACCTCGACCGTATGCCCGAGAACGTCGACGGCGAGGGCTCGCCCTTCGACTTAGCGAGGAAGCGCACGACGACCTTCGGCAGCAGCGCGATGACGCTCGCCGAGTCGTCTCCCGGCCATGAGGTGCAAGACCCCCGGTGGATTCCGTCGTCGCCGCACGAGGCGCCACCGTGCCCCGGCATCCTCGCGCTCTACAACCGAGGCGACCGCCGCCGCTGGTTCTGGCCGTGCCCGTTCTGCAACGAGTTCTTCGAGCCGTCCTTCAAGCTGCTGCAATGGGACAACACGATCGACATCGTCGCTGCAGCCGAGTCGGTCCACATGATATGTCCGGCCTGCCGCAAGCCGATCGAGCACTACCGCAAGGAGGATATGAACCTCGCCGGTCGATGGGTCAAGGAGGGCGAGTTCATCGACTGCGACGGGCGCATCACCGGCAACCCGGTGCGGTCCGACATCGCGACCTTCTGGCTCAAGGGGCCGGCCGCGGCGTTCATCACGTGGCAGAAGATGGTGCTCAACTATCTGCTCGCCGAGCAGGAGTACGAGCGCACCGGATCGCAGGAGGCGTTGAAGTCGACGGTCAACACCGATCAGGGCGAGCCCTACTACCCGCGCGGCACCGAGTCGATGCGCGCGCCGGAGGAGATGAAGGATCGCGCGGTGCAGGCACCCACGGCGCAGGAGGGCGACAAGAACCGCCCGCTGGTCCCGCACGGCGTTCGCTTCCTGATCGCGCAGGTCGACGTACAGGCGAACCGATGGGAGGTACAGGTCCACGGGATCATTCCCAACGGCACGTTGTACGACATCCAAGTCATCGACCGCTTCCCGATCATCAAGTCCGCGCGCATCGACGAGCGGACGCAGGAGCACGCATGGGTGAAGCCCGGCACCTACCTCGAAGATTGGGACTTGGTTCGCGACGAGGTCATCCTGCGCGAGTACGAGCTTGAGGACGGCAGCGGCTTCATGGCGATCAAGCTCGTGGTCTGCGACTCGGGCGGTAAGGAAGGCACCACGGCGAACGCCTACAACTTCTGGCGCAAGCTGCGTCGCGAGGGCTTGCACCATCGCTTCCTGCTGCTCAAGGGCGAGGTCAAGCCCGGTATCCCGCGCATCCGCATCGAGTACCCGGACTCGGGCGACAAGCGCGGCAAGGAGGCGAACGCGCGCGGCGAGATTCCCGTGCTGTTCATCAACACCAACCTCATCAAAGACGAACTCAACGGGCGCCTCGATCGAGAGGACGAGGGCGGCGGAGCGATCCTCTACCCGGACTGGCTGGAAGACGACTGGTTCGTGGAGTTGACCGGCGAGCGCCGCACCGACAAGGGGTGGGTCAAGCTCGGCAGCAAGCGGCGAAACGAGGCGTGGGACTTGCTCGTGTATGCCATCGCCACATGCCTGCACCTCGGCCTTGAGCGATGGGATTGGACAAGCGTTCCGGGATGGGCCGCCGAATGGCCGGAGAACACGCTGGTCCGCGCTCCCGAGCAGGGGGCTCGCTTTACACCCGTCGAAACGGGAACATACGATGCCTTTGGGCGGCTCGGCGCCGCATTGGGATAATCATGGCGACTCTGGCTGAAAAACTGGTTCAAGCCGAAGCGGCTTACCACGACCTGATGATCGGAGGCGCCGTCCGCGTGGTCGTCGACTCGTCGGGCGAGCGCGTCGAGTACACCGCCGCCAACGCGGGCCGACTGGCCGCCTACATCGAAGAACTCCGGCGCCAGATTGCCGCGGGCACCACGCCGCGTCGCCGCGGCCCGGCAGGAGCACTTTTCTGATGACCGATACCTCCCCCGACGTTACCGACGAGCTGACGGCCGAAGGTCAACCTCCGGTTGTACATGCACTCGGAGGTGCCTACGAAGGCGCGTCCCGGATCGCGAGGGAGACGGCACGCTGGTCGGCTCCGATCTTCTCTCCCGACCGTGAGATCAACCTCGACAAGCAGACGATCGACGCGCGAGCCCGCGACCTGATCCGCAACGACGGCTACATGATGGGCGCCGTCGCCACGCACAAGGACTCGATCGTCGGGTCGCACTTCATCCTCAACTCGCGCCCCGACTACCGGGCGCTCGGGCTGGACGAGACGTGGTCCGAGGAGTTTCAGGAGGAGGTCGAGTCGAAGTTCGCTCTGTGGGGCGAGTCGATCGACTGCTGGCCGGACGCGTCGGGCCGCAACACCTTCACCGGGATCATCCGGCTCGGCCTCGGCACCTTCGTCCACTCGGGTGAGATCGTCGCCACTGCCGAGTGGAAGCGGAGCGTATCGCGCCCGTTCTCGACCTGTGTGCAGCTCGTAGACCCTGACCTGCTGTGCAACCCGGATGACCGGCAGGACACCGAGCGCCTGCGCCGCGGCGTCGAGATCGACCGCTTCGGCGAGCCGACCGGCTACTGGTTCCGTCTCGGCTATCCGAACGACCTGCACCTGTCGACCAATGGCTACCGCTGGAAGCACGTCCCGGCGCGCAAACCGTGGGGGCGCCCGCAGGTCATCCACATCATCGAGCAGATGCGTCCCGGTCAGACGCGCGGCGTGGCCGAGATGGTCGCCACGCTCAAAGAGATGCGGATGACGAAGCGGTTCAACGAGATCACGCTGCAGAACGCCGTCATCAACGCGACCTACGCCGCGACGCTCGAATCCGAGCTGCCGCGCGAGGCCGCCTACGAGCTGATCGGCGCGGGCGCCGGAGCGTCGGCGGGCGGCACGATGGCGTACATGCAGCAGTACATGGCCGCCCTCGACGCCTACTACGAGAACGCATCGAGCATCGCTATCGACGGCGCGAAGATTCCGCATCTCCCTGCCGGGTCGAAGCTCAACCTGCACTCCATGGGCACGCCCGGAGGCGTCGGCACCGAGTTCGAGGCATCGCTTCTGCGCCACATCGCAGCATCCCTCGGCCTGAGCTACGAGCAGTTCACGCGCGACTACACGAAGACGAACTATGCCTCGGCCCGCGCCTCGATGTCCGAGACGTGGAAGTACATGCAATCGCGCAAGCGCATCGTCGCGGACCGGCTCGCCACGAACATCTTCAGCCTGTGGCTTGAGGAGGCGATCAACAAGAAGATCATCACCTCCCTGCCGCGCAACGCGCCGAGCATGTACGACAACCCGCTCAACCGGGCCGCGTACACCCGCTGCGACTGGATCGGCGCCTCGCGCGGCCAGATCGACGAGCTGAAGGAGACGCAGGCCGCGGTGCTGCGCATCAACGCGGGCTTGTCTACCCGCGAAGACGAGATGGCGCGGCTCGGCAAGGACTGGCGCGTCACGATGCGCCAGTTGGGCCGCGAGCAGCGATACATGGACGAATACAACCTTTCCTTCAACACCGAGCCGACCAAGCCGGGCACGAACAGCGCCTACCGCGGCGGCGAGGGCAACGACGAGGGCAGCACCGAATGATTATCAACGCCTCTGGCTTCGCGCAGCGGTTCAACGAGCAGCCGACACTGCTGTCCCCTGACGCGGCGCACCGGATGGAGTACCTCGTGCGCGACTCCACGCTGCAGGGCGAGGACGACGTTCCCTACGACGAGATGTGCGCGGCAGCCTACGGCTTCTCGGTCACCGATCGGTCCAAGCCGTTTGTCTTCTCCAACGGGATCGCCTTCATCCCGGTGCAGGGCGTGTTGCTCCACCGCTACAACTACTCGTGGGAAGGCGCGACCGGCTACGACTACATCCGCTCGCGCTTCGACGCTGCGATCGCCGACCCCGACGTGGAAGGCATCGTGTTCGACGTGAACTCGCCGGGCGGGCAGGTCGCAGGCAACTTCGAGCTGGCCGATCACATCTTCAACAACCGCGCCGCGAAGCCGATGATGGCGCTCGTCGACGTGCATTGCTACTCGGGCGGGTACTCCCTCGCCAGCGCGGTCGGCAACATCGTCGCGACCCCGAGCGGCGGCGCCGGGAGCATCGGCGTGGTGATGATGCACGTCAGCTACAAGAAGGCGTTGGAGCAGATGGGCATCGAGGTCAACCTGATCTACGCGGGCGACCACAAGGTTGATGGGTCGCCCTACAAGGATATGGACGAGGCTTCCCGCGCTCGATTCCAAGCGAGCGTCGATCGCTCGTACAACGAGTTCGTTTCCTTGGTTGCTCGCAACCGGGGTCTCGAACCCGATGCCGTAAAGGCCACGCAGGCGTTGACCTATGACGCCAGCGAGGCCAAGCGGATCGGGCTCATTGACGCTGTCCAAGAGCCGATCTCGGCGCTGGCGGCGTTCCGTAAGGAGCTTTCCGGCTCTACCAACTCGACCGGAGGTAATGCAATGTCTACCGCAACCACGCCGGAAGCGAACACGAACGCTTCCGCACCCAACGCCGAGGAGAACATCACCGTGTCCGAAAACACTGTCGATCAGAAGGCTCGCATCTCGTCCATCCTGAAGTGCGAGGCCGCCGAAGGTCGTCGCGAACTGGCCGAGCACATCGCCTTCAACACCGATATGAGCGCCGAGGATGCCGCCGCCATGCTGGCTGCCGCCCCGAAGGCGACGCAGGCCGAAGCGAAGGGTGACGCGTTCACCCGGACCATGGACAACGACCAGCACCCCGAGATGTCTTCGGTCGAGGGCGCGGAGGTCACCGAACAGGACGTGGCGGCGCGTATCAGCGCGAACTACCGCGCTCTGAACGGCGGCGAGTAGCTCAACCGCCAGTAGGCTCCACCACCAGCAGTCAATCAGACCCTTTCCGCGAGGAACAAAAAGATGGCACACACCAACGACATCCACATCGCCGCGAGCGGCACCGTCGACGTGTACACGCCGCCGAAGCTGCGCGCTGGCGACGGCGACTTCAACACCACCCCGGTCATCTTCTTGGCCGACACCGTCGTCCCGCAGTACGCGGTCGTCGCCCGCGTCGCCGCGACCGGCAAGGTGGTCGCGTGGAACCCGGCAGGCGAGGACGGTTCGCAGGACGCCATCGGCGTGACCTGCTACGCCGTCGACGCGACCGGCGCCGACATGGAGGCCGCGATCTACGTGGCCGGCTACTTCAACACCGATGCGCTCGTGTGGCCGGAGGGTGCGACCGACGAACAGAAGCGCGCCGCGTTCGACCGTACCGACATCACCCACCGGAAGCTGTACTGACCGGCACCCGCGCCGTCTCAGGAAGCACCCAACACACTTCCCATCGAGGACACTAGAAAATGGCAATCAGCATTTACGACACCGTGACGCTCGGCAAGGTGATGCGCACCCTGCAGCCGCCGTCGAACTACTGGCTGAACCTCGCCTTCCCGAGCGTGCTGACGTTCGACACGAAGGAGATCGACTTCGACGTGGTCGACACGCATCGCCGCCTCGCCCCGTTCGTGGCGCCGACCGCGCAGGGCGTGCCGATGCGCGAGGACGGCTACATGACCCGGCGCTTCAAGCCGGCCTACATCAAGCCGAAAGACCCGGTCGATCCGGCCCGCCTGCTGCAGCGCCGTGCCGGTGAAGCGTGGCTCGGCGAGATGACCCCGCAGCAGCGCGAGGACGCCATCGTGGCGGACATCCTCAACATGCACCGCACCTCGATCGAGCGTCGTTGGGAGTGGATGGCTGCCGAGGCGCTCATCAAGGGCTCGGTCACCGTCTCCGGCCCGGACTACCCGACCGTCACCGTCTCGTTCGGCCGCGACGCCGAGCTGTCCAAGAACCTGACGGGCACCGACCGTTGGAGCGAGGAGGGGTCGAACCCCGTCGCCGACATCGAGGCATGGCTGCAGGAACTCCACCGCCGTTCGGGATACACCCCGACCCGCATCACCATGGGGCTGAACGCGTGGGCCGCGTTCTCTGCTCATCCGGCCGTGCGCGAGCTGTTCGAGACCCGCCGTGGCTCGGTCACCCGCGGCGAGATCGGTCCGGGCAACGGCGAGCCGTGGCAGTACCGCATGAGCCTTGATAGCGCGGGCGGTCTGGAAGTCTACACGTACAACGACGTGTACGAGGACGAGAACGGCAACATGGTCAACTTCCTCGACCAAGACTCGGTCGTGCTGACCTCCCCGGCTGTCGACGGCGTGCGCGCGTTCGGCGCCATCATGGACCGCCGTGCGGGTTGGGTGGCGACCCCGATGTTCTCGAAGATGTGGGAACAGGAAGACCCGTCCACCCTGTACCTGATGACGCAGTCGGCTCCGCTGATGATCCCGCGTCGTCCGAACGCCTCGCTGACCGCCAAGGTTCTCAACGTCGCCTGATAGCGGCGCAGCGAGCCCCCACGTGAGGGCAGCCCGGTTCGCCGGGCTCCCTCCTGCACGGAGACAGGCACCATGGCAAAGGCCACCAAGATGCACGAGGTCATCGCCCTCCACGACCTCAGCTACATTGACCACGAGGGCAACGCGCAGTACCGCCGCCAGTCGAGCAAGCCGTTCGAGCTGGATGATGACAACTTCCAGCACTTCGCGAAGATCAACGCGGTGAAGCCGCTGAAGGAAGCGATCGAGGACTTGGAGAAGACCGATGCCGCTCGCCGCGAGGCGAACCTGCGTCGTGCCGAGGCCGTCCGCGCTGGCGAGCCCGTCGTCGATGACTTCGGCGAGATCGAGTCCCCGGCCGATCAGGTCGCCGCGGAGGCCGAGGCCAACCGCGCGCAGGGCAACAAGAGCAACAAGGGCAAGGGGAGGTAAGGGGCGTGTCGTGGGAGCGGATTCGGGCCTCAGCCAAGCGTGTCGTACACAGCACGTTCGCACGCGAAGCTACCTATCTGGCACCCGAGGCTGGCGCGACGCCGGTTGCGGCCCGGATTCGCCTCCACACCAAGTTCCTGCGTTACGGCGACCTTGAGAGCGACGGCTTCGCTCAGGTCATCGACGACGTGAATCAGGTCATGGTCGACTCCGGCGAGATCATCCCGCGGCAGCACGGCGTGATCGAGTTCGCGAGCGGCCCGAAGTACCGGATTACAAATGTAATCCCTGACAAGGATTCCGAGTTCTGGACGTGCGAGGTGCAGCCGGCATGACGGTTGAGATCACCACCCGCGGTCTGGACTCCATCATCGAGCGCCTGCACGGTCTACCCGAAACGATCGAGCAGGCCGAGACACTGGCCGTCAATGCGGGCGTGCGCTACGCGCATACGGCGGCTTCGCGCGGCATCCGCGAGCAGGTCAACCTGCCAGCGCGCTACCTCGGCTCCGCTGCGTCCGGCGGCAACGACCGGCTGAAGATCACGAAGTATGCCAAGCCCGGCGACCCGGAAGCGGTCATCCGCGGCCGCGAGCGCCCGACCTCTCTGGCCCGCTTCGTGGTCGGCAGCAAGACGCTCGGCAAGCGCACGCCGGGGCGCCCCGTCCGGGTCAAGGTCAGCGCCAAGGGCTCGGCGAAGACGATGCCGGGCGCGTGGCTGATGCGCCTGCGCGCCGGCCGCGTGCTGGACGACGACACCTTCAACGTCGGCCTCGCCGTGCGGCTCAAGCCCGGCGAGTCGATCAACAAGCGCGAGTTCGTCAACACCTTCGGCGACTACGAATTCGGCGAGAACCGCCGCTCTCCGCGCGCCGGTCGCATGTACATGCTCTACGGCCCGTCCGTCGCGCAGGTCTTCGACGACGTTGCCGTCGACATCGAAGGGCCGGTATCCACGCGCGTCGAGTCCGAGTTCGTGCGCCAGTTCGAGAGGCTCAATAAGTGAAAGACAGCAAGCGCCTTCGCACCTTGAAGCTGCTCTCGCAGTGGATCGTGCAGGAAGTCACCCTCGCCAACGGCTACAAGCACGACATCGCCGAGCTGATTCGCGGCCAAGGCTACATCACCGACGCGACGCCGTTGCCGTGCGTGTCCATCCTCGAAGCGCCGCTGCCGGATCGCGGCCGCCTCGTGGGAGGTGGCAACGACAACTCCGGCAACGCCAAGGCAAACGAGCGGTGGGTGCTGTTGGTGCAGGGGTGGGTCGAGGAAGACCCGCGCTACCCGACCGACGCCGCCTATGAGCTGATGGCCGACGTGAAGAAGGCCGTCGCCAAGCTGTTCACTCAGCAGGCCCTCGATGACGGCCTGACGATCGAGATGGAGGGCGAGCCGCCCCTCCGCGCCTATTACCTCGCCGGTCTCGTGAATGACATCGAGATCGAGCCGGGGACCGTTCGGCCCGTAGAGCACCCGAACGAGAAAGCGTTCTTCTGGATGCGTGTCATCTTGAAGTTCACCGAGCGGGTAAACGACCCTTACGCCTACACCTGACTCAACCGCCAGTCGTACCAACCACTTTACGGAGACACATCATGGCTCTGATGACCAAGAACTACACGCTCGGCAAGGGCCGGGTGTTCTTCGATGCCTTCGCGCAGGGCACCCTCAATCCGCAGGGCGAGCGTTACTTCGGCGACACCATGGAGTTCAACGTGACCTCTGAGTCGGAGGCCCTCGACCACTTCGACAACGACGCGGGCATCCGCGTGAAGGACGCCTCCGTCCTGTTGGAGCTGTCGCGCACCGGCTCGCTCATCACCGAGAACATCTCGCCCGAGAACCTCGCGATGTTCTTCCTCGGTCAGACCGCCAAGCTGTCGCAGGCCGCGCAGACCGGGCAGACCTCGACCTTCCCGGCGGTCAAGCAGGGCTACTATTACCAGCTCGGCACCACCGCGCAGCGGCCCGAGGGCGTGCGCAACGTCGAGAACGTGACCATTGACGGCGCCGAGGCCGGGACCGACTTCATCGTCGACAACGTCTCCGGTCGCGTGCAGATCGTCGAGGGCGGCTCGATCACCGAGGGCTCCGAGGTCACCGTCACCTTCGACGTGGCTGCCGCCACCATCACCCGCATCGTCACCGCCGCGGATGCCGAGATCAAGGGCGCGCTGCGCTACATCTCGACCAACCCGCAGGGCGAGAAGTTCGACTACTTCTTCCCCTACGTCTCGCTGCAGCCGAACGGCGACTTCGCCCTGAAGTCGGGCGAGGAGTGGCAGCAGCTCGGGTTCGCCTTCGAGGTGCTGAAGAAGGACGACAACACCGAGGCGATGTACATCAACGGCCAGCCGGTCACTCAGTAACCGGCCGCGCCTCCTCTCCACCAACAACCGGGCAGAACCCTATGGCACTCAGCGATTACACAGCACCCCGCAAGAAGATCGACCTCGGTGGAGGCAACTCCATCGAGGTCCGCGGGCTCGGCATGGAGGACGTGTCCTTCCTCGTCTCGGTACACAGCGACGATATGGATGCGGTGGTCGAAATGTTCCGGCCGAACAAGACCTCCGGCGAGAAGATCACCCCCGAGTCGATCGTCAAGAAGGCGCAGGACGACGACGGGATGATCGCCGGTCTGCTTCAGACCTTCCCACTTCTGGCTGCGAACATCATCGCCGTGGCGTGCGATGAGCCGGACCAGCTTTCCAACGCGCGTCGGCTGCCCTTGCCGAAGCAGACCGAGGCTCTGATCGAGATCGCTCGGCTGACGTTCGAGGATGCCGAAGGCTTCAAGAAGTTCGTGGGAAACGTAGCCGCGGTGCTGCGAAGCGCAACCCCGGCGGCACCGCAAACCGGAGGGGGCAAGAAGACGAAGAAGACCAAGTCCACTGGCTCTACGGACTGAGGCGTGACGTGTCCCTCCTGCTCTCGGAGGGACACATCCACGCACCGCGGTATCCGCTCGTAAGGCTGTGGTGGGAGGCGAGAATTGTCCGCGAGCGGCTGATGGAACGCATGGCATTGCACGCCAGCCTCTCCCACGCATCCATGAGCGCCATCGTCGAGTCGGTCTACTCAAAGAAGGGGGCTCAGCGCCCCGCGAACAAGCAGTTCCAAGAGCTACTCAAGAGGCTGACTGATGGCGAAGCAAGCTGACGTTGAACTCCGAATCCGATCTCGCGACCTCTCGAAGCGGTCGATCGAGGAGGTCACCAAGGAGATCGAGGCGCTCAACGCCAAGCTGCGCGAGCAGAAGGACGCCGCGACGATCGCGGCTACCGCCGTCAAGCAACTCAAGGGGCAGCAAAAGCTGCTCTCCGATGCGGCCGCGAACCTCAACTCGCGCCGCAGCGACATCGAAGCCCTGCAGCGTCAGCAGGCCGAGATCGCGCAAACCACGGCCGCGCTGAACAAGTACCGCGCGGAGCTGGCCGAGCTGCGTCGCATCCAGTCGTCGGGGAACTACCTCGGCGACATCGACAAGGCGATCAAGGAGGTTGGCCGCTCGGTCAACTCGTCCTCGAAGCTGCTCAACAAGCAGCAGACCAGCTTTGACCGCGCCGCCAACAAGGCACGCGAGTACGGCGTCGACGTGGAAGACCTCGCCGGGTCGCTGCGTCGCGTCGAGTCGCTGCAGGAGAACGTCAGTAGCGCGCTGGACGAGGCCAACGGTGCGTTCGAGCGCCGCGAGCAGGCCCTCCGCGAGATCAAGACCGCCGAGGAACAGCAGGTCGCGCGGCAGAAGGAGATCGAGGCAGCCGTGCGCCGCCGCGCTGCCGCGGAGGTCGCTGCCTCCGAGCGCGCTACCGCCGCTGCCCGGCAGGCTGCCGCCGAGCAGGAGCGCATCGCGAAGAAGCGCGCCGACTCGATCGCGGCATTCACCCGTCAGCGCGACATCGAGCTTGGCGCTGCGGGCGCCGCGCGCGAGCTGGAAATCCAGCAGCGCCTCAACACCGTGTTGGAGCGCCGTGAGCGCCTCCTACTGGCCGCCCGTCAGGTCGCCAACCGTGACCGCGAAGTCCGCGAGATCGAGTTGCAGCGGCGTGCCACGGCCCGCCTTGCCGAGATCGAGCAGCGCGCGGCGAACGTCGCCAAGCGCCTGCAGCAGACGCGAGGCGTCAACACGCGAGGGCTCGTGCAGAGCCGCACGGCGACCGACCGCGCCGCGCAGGCGCAGCGCCGCCTCAACGATCAGAACCGGACGGCGCTTAACTTCAACCAGCGCCTCCGGGGCCAGATTCTCTCGATCGCTGCCGCCTACTTCGGCGTGTTCGAGGCGATCAACACCGTCCGCCGCGCCATCAACGCCGACATCGAGCGTCAGGGCACGATGATGCGACTGACCGTGGCCGCCGAGGGCGACACGCGGCAGGCCGGTCGTGACTTCGAGTACGTGCGCGAGCAGGCCGACCGCCTCGGTCAGCGTCTCGAACCACTGGGCGCGCAATACTCGAAGTTCGCTATCGCCGCGCAGGGCGCGGGCCAGAGTCTCGAAACCACGCGTCAGGTCTTCGAGGACTTCACCGAGGTCGCGACGGTCCTGCAGCTTTCGCAGGAGAACGTCGACGGCATCTTCAAGGCGCTGGAACAGTCCTTCTCGAAGGGCATCATCCAAGCCGAAGAACTGCGCGGCCAGTTGGGTGACCGGCTGCCCGGCGCGTTCACGAAGCTCGCGCAGGCGATCGGCCTGAGCAACGGCGAGATGACGAAGCTGATGGAGAACGGCGAGCTGACCGCCGACGTTCTTCCGCTGCTCGCTGAGTTCATGGCCGATGAGGTCGCCTCGAAACTGCCCGAGGCCACGCGCAACACGCGCGCCGAGCTGGCACGCCTGCGCACCGCGTTCGATGAGTTCCTCATCACCCTTGGCCGCGGCGGGCTCAGCGACACCGTCCGCGAACTGTCGATGGAGCTGAGCGAGTTCTTCCGCTCCGAGGACGGGCGGCAGTTCGCCGAGAGCATCGCGCAGTCGTTCTCGATGCTCGTCAACTCGATCCGCACCGTCGTCGGCGCGATCGGTGGCCCGAACGGCATCATCTCCGCACTCAAGGCGATGATCGCGATCAAGGTCGCGATGTGGGTCGGCCAGTGGGCGCAAGGGCTCGGCGTCGCCATCCGGCAGCTCACGGTGCTGCGCGGCGCGATGACGGCTACGACGGTCAGCGCCCGCACCATGGGGCGTGCGATCTCGGTTGCGCTCGGCCCCATCGGCATCGCCGTCGCCCTTCTGGCCGAGGCGTTCTTCTACCTGAAGATGCGCTCCGACGCCGCGGCAGATGCCATCAAGCGCAAGGCCGACCGGATCGACGAGTTGCGCCGTGCGCAAGGACAAGCACTTTCCAGCGCCGTCGACTTGGCCGAGCAGGATGTCGAGATCGCCAAGCAGGCCCGCGACGCAGCGGCAGCGAAGCGCGAGCAGGCCCGTGCGACGTTGGAGAATGCGCGAGCACAACTGGCCGAGCTGAAGGCGTCCGGCAACTTCGTGCAGCGGTTCGGCCGCAATGCGGGCGACCTCACGCCGCAGGCCAAGCGCCAGATTCAGGCGATCACCGAGGCGGAGCGGGCGATCGCGGACGCCGAGGTCGCGATCGGCGAGTACAACCGCACGGCCGCCGAGGCGTCTGTTGCGCGCGACCGGCTGCGCCGCGAGTCGTGGCAGAACGAGGCCGACGCGCTGCGCGAGTTCGCCGCGATCGAGAAGGAACTCAACGACGAGACGAACCGCCAGAAGTTCCTCAGCGACAAGGCGTACTACGACTCGGTCAACGACCGGGCGCGCGAGGCGTTCCAGACGCTCAGCGAGGCGAGCCGCGACTACGTCAAGCAGTCCACTCTCGACCAGCAGGACGCGCTGCAGCAGATGCTCGGGCGGCTGCGCGCCGAGCGCCTCGGGCTCGACATCTCGCGCGTCACACAGGACGGCGACGACAACGCGAAGGCGTTGCGCGAGGCTGAGCGCCTTGCCCGCGAGCGCGCCCGACTGGCCGAGCGTGCTGCCGACGAGCTGAAGCGCATCGACCGCGAGGTGCTCGAAGCGCACGCCGAGACCGTGGAAGGCCGCCTCGCCCTGCTCGACTTCGAGATGGATGAGCGGTCGGCCAGCCTGCGCGAGCTGCAGGCCGACCTTGAGGCGGCGATGCAGCAGGCGCAAGGCGTGGAAGCGGAGATGCTGCGCGCCCGCGCTGCCGCCGTCGCCGCGGCCGCCTCACGCTTCGAGGACGGAGGCGACATCCGCGCACGTCGCACGACGGAGGAGACGCAGGAGGGCACGCACGACGAGTTCGTGCGGCGCGAGCAAGAGCTGAACCAACTGGTCGAGACCCGCGCGGCCCGGATCGAGTACATCAACGCGCTGCGCGAGGCAGGGCAGCTCACGCAAATCGAGGCCGAGCGTCAGGCGCGCGATGCGATGCTCGCCGGGCAGGACGCAATCGCGGCGAAGGCCGTCGAGCTGCGCGACTTCCTGATCGCGAATCAGGGCTTGCTCGGCGAGATGATGAACGTCGACGCCGTGCTCGCGCAGCTCGACCAGCTCACGATCAAGATCAACATCGGCGACACTGCCTCGAAGCGATTCCTCTACACGTGGCGCGAGGAGATTTCGAGCGGGTTCGCGGAGGCGTTCGGCACGTTCGCCGAGGGCATCGCAGGCGCCTTGCAGGGGGTCAACGACTGGTCGGACGCGTTCAAGGCCGCAGGCGACGCGTTCCTGAACTTCGCCGCTGACTTCCTCGTGAACATCGGCAAGATGATTATGCAGGCCATCTTGCTGAAGGCGATCCAGAACGCGATCTCCGGCGGCACGGGAGGCTACATGGACGCCGCCATGGGCGTGCTCGGTGTGGCGCACAACGGCGCGATCGTCGGGGCTCCGATGGGCTCGAAGATGGCCGTCTCGCCGCTCGTCTTCGCCGGGGCGCCGCGCTACCACAGCGGCGGCTTCCCCGGCCTGCGGTCCGACGAGGTGCCTATCATCGCGCAGACCGGCGAGGAAGTCCTGAGCCGCACCGACCCGCGTAACGCGCTCAACGGCGGCGCGACTCCGGCAGCACCGCAGCTCAAGATCATCAACGCCATTGATTCGGCGTCGGTGGTCAACGACGCTCTCAATCGTCGCGACGGCCAGCAGCCGGTCCTCAACATGATCCGGGCGCGCAAGGCCGAGATCAAGCAAATCCTTGGAGTGTGACAATGGCCGTAGAGATCGGCACCGCTGCAAACTACGACGACCTGCTCACGAAGCTGCGGGACTTCCTGACGACGAACGCCGAGCTAGTAGCGAGCGGTCAGGCGTGGACGGTGCTGTATGGCCCTCAGCCCGGCACGCCTTTTACTCGCAACGAGGATGTTCTTCTTCGAGGACCGGGCACCTCGGGTAACGACGAGATTCTCGTCTCGATCGACCCGGTCTTCGATGTCGGGTCCGACTACTATAACGTCGGCTTCGCAGGGTTCAGCAGCTACAACCCCGAAATCCCTCTCGTCGACCAGCCCGGCAGGTTGGCGAATCGCTACATCCACCTGTGGGACGGCGCGATGCCCTATTGGTTCATCGCGAACGGGCGGCGTTTCATTGTTGTTGTGCGCGTGACCACGGTATACGAATCGGCGTATTGCGGTTTCATCTTGCCGTACCATTTGCCGACCACTTGGGCGTACCCGCTGTTCATTGGAGGAACGTCGCGGCAGTCCTCGTGGCGGTACTCTGTGGCCAACCACGCGGGACACTCGGCGTTCTTCAATCCGGGAAACGCCTCATCCTCGTCTGCGACAGATGCCAACACAGGCTCCGCTATCCGCCTCCCGGACGGTCAGTGGTGTTACCTCGCGAACAAATATCAGACCTCAAACGAGAACCCGGCGAACAACAACAACATCGCCCCTTGGGCTAGCTGGTTGGGCACACCCTACCTGCGGGAAGGCTTGGACGGCCAATACGTCCTGATCCCCGCAGAGATCGCGATCACCACGCCATACCCGGCCAACCTCGGCGCGCTTGAAGGGGTTCGGTTCATCCCCGGCTTCGGCACGGCGAGCGAGAACACTGTCTCGATCGACGGTGTGACACACCTTGTGGTGCAGAACGTCTACAGGACATCGAATAACGAGTACGCCGCAATCGCCTTGGAGTGACAGATGGCTTATCAGGAAACCACGGGGGGCAGCCCGGAAGACGTAATCAACAAGATCGGGGCGTTCGCCGCGTCGGCGGGGTGGACGATAGCCACTAACTCGCTCAACGGCAGCGAGCGGGTGCTCGTCCTTCGGAAGTCAGGCGATTACGTGCGCCTATGGTGCAACGCGACGGACATCTGGATCACAGGGCACACCGGGTACGACGGTTCTTTGCCGTACAACCAGCAGGAGGGCTACGCCGGCAGATACGCGCATTGCAACGTCGGCGCAGGGCCGTATACAGCGGTGTTCCTTTTCGGAGGCAACAACCCCGCCGAGCACATCCACGTCGTGATCGAGCTGGCCGGAGGCGTGTTCCGACATATCAGCTTCGGTCAGGCGGAGAAGCTCGGCGATTGGACTGGCGGCACCTACTTTGACGCGACCTACTGGCACACCGCCCCGAACCAAATGTACCAATGGACGCAGTGGAGCAACCCCCTGTTCGACACGCGGGGAGGCCAAACGACCAACACAGGCGCCATGCGGTGCGATGCCCCCCAAGATGGCAGGGAGTCCCCGTCATGGGCGGTGTTTGATGGCGATAACGCCTTCCGTGTTATGACGGGCCTGTACGGGTCGCAGAGAAGTGACAATGACGGCCTCGGATACCTGACCACTCAGGTCTATGATCGGAACGACCCTCCTTTCAGCGGACAGATCACGCTCGGAACCATCCGTGCAGATGTGATTCGTAGCGGAGGATTCTACTCGCCGGTAGGCACGTTCCCGAACGTGCGTTACCTCAACATGGCTCGATTCGCGCCGGGACAAGAGATCACTGTCGGCTCGGATGTGTGGAAGGTCTTCCCGATGTGCCGCAAAGGCCAAGGAAGTAGCTCGTCGTCGAGCCCGCTCTACGGGCAGCCCTACTCCGACAATCACGCTTACGCCTTCAAGAAGGAAGATTAAAGGGTGGCGAACTCCCTCCCTCTGTCGCTGTTCACTGCGCCTGATCCGATGCAGGTGTCAAACCTGCGGGAGTTCGTGCAGGATTACGCGCCTGTCCGTCTTTCGGCGGTAGACAGCCCTTCGCTACTGGCGGACGGATCCCCTGAAGGCGACGGTGTCTTCGTTCGCGATCCCGTGAACTACGGGGGCGTGTACGCGCCGACGTTCTTCAACGACTGGTACTTCCGCATCCACTTCGTCCCCGCCGCGCTCGACCTCGGCAACCTGCTGTCGAATCAGAACCGCGATGTGGTCGTGTGGAACGCGTACCTTGACGCCGTCGATGTCACCGACTTCAGCCTCGACGCAGGGGACGGCATCGCGGTAACGGAGCCTGCCGAGGTGCCTTTCCAGATGGCGCCGCTAGGGCTCTACACGTACACCGTGGCGGTCAGCACGCAAGGCCCGCCGACGATCAACGCGTCGATGTCGTGGACAATTGACGGTGTCGACTACAACGTTCCGATCACCGGGCGCCGCGTGGTGGTGTGGGCCTTCAAGCCGAATTGGGCGCAACCCGTCGACGAGACGCTTGAGTGGCGGACCGCGATCGAGACCGCCTTCGATCGGACCGAGCATCGCGTAGCGCAGCGCGACGAGCCTCGCCGCGTGCTGGAATACCGGGCGCAGATCGTAGGCCCGGAGACGGCGCTGTTCGAGAGCGCGATGTTCGGGTGGGCCGATCGGCTGTTCGCGCTCCCCATCTGGCAGGAGAAGGCGACGCTGACCGAAGCCGCGCCTCCGGGCGCCTTGACGCTGCGCCTCCCCGTGGACGATCGCTCGTTTGTCGAGGGTGGACTGCTCGTGCTGTTCAAGAGCGCCTCGACATATGAGGCGATCGAGATCGAGACGGTACTCGATGGCGAGGTCAGGCTGAAGAAGGGCACCGAGTTCACGTGGCCTGTCGGCGCCTCCGTCTTCCCGGTGATGATCGCGCGGTTCGACGGTACGGCGAACACGAACTACGTGGCGGAGGACAAGCTCGAAGTGCCAGTACGGTTCGTCGGCTCGCCTGCGGACACTCCGACACGTCTGCCCGCGAGCGATCCCGCCGAGATGTTCGACGGCTTCGAGGTCTACACCGCGGGCACCAACTGGATCAGCAACCTCAACGTCTCGATTACCCCGGATTACGACCTCCACGACAACGACTTCGGCGTGTTCCAGACGCGACCGCGCTCCGGCTGGCCGACCATCGTGAAGTCGCACGAGTGGCTATCCAAGTCGAAGAAAGAGGCAACCGGGCTGCGCGGCTTCTTCGCCCGCCGCAAGGGACGCCTCGCGCCCGTATGGATGCCTACCGGAACCGCGGACTTCAAGCTGCTCAGCGACGTGGTGCAGACCGATTCGAGCCTACACGTGGTTGACAACGGTTACGGTCAACTCGTGGACGGGCACCCGGCGCGCAAGCACGTGCTGATCCAGCTTCGGGGCGGTGTGAACCTCGTTCGTGAGATCGACAACGTAATGCCGCGGGGCGACGGCTCCGCCGACCTCACGCTTACCGAGCAGGTCGGCCGTGGCATCGCGGTGTCGCAGGTTCGACGGATCAGCTACCTCGGCTTGTACCGGCTGGCGAGCGACGCGGTGACGATCAGCCACAAGACAACGGAGGCGTCGGTAGTGCAGACTTCCCTGCAACTCACGCGTCCGGGCAACCCATGAGCTTCGATCAATTCCAAGACAGCGAGCACCGGGGAAGCCCCTTGCTGCTGTTCCGCTTCTTCTCCGGCGAGCGGCGGTGGCTCTACACGAATCACCGCCTCCCGATCACCAGCGGCACCGAGGTCTACGGCAACATCCCGATCTCGATGGGGCCAACGGAGCAAAGCGCGCAGGAGCTTCCGCAAGGCGTGGAAATCAACCTCCCGTCGAGCACTCCACTGGCGTTCGAGTTCAAGCAGTTCCTCCCGCCGCAGCCTATCGAGGTGGACGTTCTCACGCGGCACCGCGACGACCCGGACGGCGAATACCGGCCGGTGTTCTTCGGCGAGGCCGCGTCTGCCGTGTTCAACGAGGATGGCACCGCGTCGATCACGTGCTTCCCGATCGGCCACAAGATGCAGCGCGTGATCCCGTGGCCTGTCTACAGTCCGACCTGCAACTGGCCGGTCTACTCGCCCGGCTGCGGTGTGAACCGCGAGCTGTACCGCGTGGACGGGACGGTCAACGCGATCGACCGCGATGTGGTATCCGCCGCCGCCTTCGGCACGAAGGAAGACCAGTGGTTTGCCGCGGGCTACGTGCTGCGCCGGGAGACGAACGAGGTCCGCTGGATAATCTCGCACGAAGGCCCGAACCTGACCCTCGTGGCACCGTTCGTCGGGCTGCGCTCCGGTGAAGTCCTGTCCGCCTACGCAGGCTGTGACGGCCTTGAGTCGACGTGCAAGGACAAGTTCAACAACCTCCCGCGGCACGCCGGGTTCCCGGACGTGCCTCGCAAGAACCCCTTCACCGAGAACGTGTTCGGCACCGGCAACAAGGGCAGCGGAGGCGGCTCGGATAGCGGCAAGGCGCCATGGCGCAGCATCGGCAACTTGGTGGAGTAGTCGCGCATGTTCTGGATGGCATTCTTTGTCTCGCTCGCGATCTCGGTGGTCGGGGAGCTGCTGCGCCCGAAGCAGAAGCCGACCGATGCCAAGCCGGCGGCGATCGACGACTTCAACCTGCCGACCATCTCGGAGACACGCAACTGGCCGTGGATGGCAGGGACGTGCCTGATCGAAGGCGGCAATGTCACGTGGTACGGAGACCTGCGCACCGAGGAGATCAAGAAGAAGGTCAAGACCGGCTGGTTCTCATCGACCCGTGTGACGGTCAACCACAAGTACATCCTCGGCATCGAGATGATGCTGACGATCGGCGCGATCGACGATGTATCGCAGGTCCGCTTCAACGGCGACACCGTGCCCCCGGAGAACGTCAGCAAGAGCGTCACGGACGACGAGATCGTCTTCAACTTCAACGCCCCGGAGTTCATGGGTGGCAACGAGGAAGGCGGCGGGCTCGTCGGCACGCTGCGCATCGCCCGTGGCACCGGGATGCAGAACGCGAACTCCTACGTGCAGACCGTGCTCGGGCGCCTACGCTCGGCCTACCGCGGTCTGTGCTTCGCCGTCTTCGAGTCGTTCTACCTCGGCACCCGCGAGAACATCCCGGCGATCAGCTTCGTCGTCCACCGCTACCCGAACACCCTCGGGATGACCGATGGGCGGCACATCATCGAGGGCGACGCGAACCCCGCGTGCATGATCTACGAGCTGCTGACCGATATGCGGTGGGGCGGGCAGTTCCCTTCCTCGCGCGTCAACATCGCGAAGTTCATCGCCATCGGCAACCAGCTCTACGACGAGGGCTACGGACTGTCGATGCTGGTCAACTCGGCACGCTCGCTACAGGATCAGATCGCCGAAATCCTGCGACACATCGACGGAGTGCTGTATACCGACCCGGACACCGGCCTGATCGACATCGCGCTGGCTCGCGACGACTACAACGTCGACGAGCTGCCGCGGTTCGATGAGTCCTCGATCTCCTCGTTCCAGTGGTCGCGCGGCTCGTGGAGCGAGACCAAGAACACGCTCATCCTGCAGTACGTCGACCGGGAAGACGATTTCACCGTGCGGCCTGTGCCGCTGCGCGATACCGCCAATGTGTTCGGGCGCGGCGGCGTCGTGGAGGCCGAGACGCTCGACCTGCTCGGCTTCTCTCGCGCAGACCCGGCGATCCGGCGCGGCCATGTTGCGCTCAAGACCTTCAGCTACCCGCTGCTCACGGGCAAGGTACGGGTCAGCTCGCGTCGAGCGCGCAAGCTGCGCCCCGGTAGCGTGATCGTGGTCGACTGGTCGCCGGACGGGCTCGCGGGCGTCATCCTGCGCGTGTCGCGGATCGGCTACGGCGACCCCATGGGCAATCAAGTCGAGCTGGACTGCATCGAGGACATCTTCTCGCTGACCAACGCGAGCTACTCCCTCCCGCCTCCGAGCAACTGGCAGAACCCGGTCGGCCCGCCGCAGCCGCTCGCCGCGCAGTATGCGTTCGAGGCGCCGTACCACCTCGTCGGCGAGGCAGCGCGCTACATCATCACGGTGGGCGCTCGTGCCGGGGGCATCGACTCGGCCTACGAGACGTGGCATGACCCGGCGGGAGGCTCGTCGTATCGCCTGACCGGCAACGTCGCCGATTTCACGCCCACGGGTGTGCTGTTCTCGGAGTACCCGAGCACGACGCCTGCGATCGACCCAACCGGCTTTGTCGTGACATCGGCCCGCGATTTCGGCTCGCTGGAAAACCCGACGCAAGGAGGGTTCGAGGCCGGTGACGCGCTCGCCCTGATCCGCAGCACGGCGGGCGAGGAGATCATCGCGTGGAAGACCGTCGCCAACAACGGCAACGGGAGCTACACCGTGCGCGACGTGATGCGCGGAGCGCTCGACACCCTGCCGCTCGACCACCCGGCGGGGGCGCGCATCTGGATGATTACCGAGGGCATGGGGCTGCTCTCCGAGGAGCCCTACGCGGAAGACGGCACGGTCACGGCGAAGCTGCTACCCCGCAACGTGCGTGGGGTGCTGCCGATCGCGGATGCACCGCAGCTCTCGATCGCGGTATCCAGTCGTGCGCGCAAGCCCTATCCCGCCGCGAATCCGAAGGTCAACGGGGACTCCGTCGATCACGTCATCGAAGGCAACGCCGAGATCACATGGTCGATCAGGCACAGGATCGAGCAGACGGAAGCGGGTGTCGTGGTGCCGCAGGATGCGCCGAACTTCGTCGACGTGCCGGAGGGCGGCTACGAGGTTCGCGTCTACATCGACGGGGTGCTCCGACGCACGGTGCAGATCACCGAGCCTCCGTTTGACCGCTTCACCTACACGGTGGCCGACCGCATCGCCGACGACGCCGACGTGTCGAAGAACGTGTGCTTCGGATTGGTCGCGGTGAACGGCGAACTGCGAAGCGCCGAGCGCAAGTCGCAGGAGTTCTTCATGGTCGACGCGCTCGACCCGCTGGTCTTCCCTGTGATCGAGCTGCCGCCGCTCGTGTTGGATGAGCCTTACAGCGTCACCTTCGCGGCGTCGGGAGGGGCGAAGCCGTACACATGGAGCATCGCCGCCGGGAGCCTGCCGCAAGGTCTCTCGCTCTCGCCGCAGGGCGTGCTCTCGGGCACCCCGTCCGACACCGAGGAAGCGACGTTCACCGTGCAGGTCGAGGACAGCGTAGGCTCGACGGCGTCGCAGCAGTTCGTGCTGCAGGCGACCGGAGGAGCGTGCGAGGAGTATACGATCCCCGCGGCAACTGGCACGATCTACGACATCTCCGAGGTCGAGGAGCCTCTACCGGCCGAAGGCAACACCTTGCACATCTGCAATACGATCACGAATCCGCCGGAGGACAACTGATGGCAACCATCAATGGCATCGTGACCATCGGCGACACCGAAATCCCCGGACAGGCCGACGTGCTGCTGCTCAATGCGGCAGGCACGGAAGTCGTTGCCTCGACGACGAGCGACCCGGTCTCGGGTGCCTACTCGTTCGACGGGCTGCCGAGCGGCGCGACGTTCCGCGTACTGGTGCTCGGGGGTGGCGTGTATCGCAGTAGGGCGTTCGGGCCTGTAACGCCTTTCGACCCCGCGCAGCAAGACCCTCATTGGGCGAACGTAGTGAGCCTGCTGCACTTTGACGAGGTGCAGGAAGGCCCGACTTTCTTGGATGAAAAGGGTTCCCCGTGGACAATTTATGGGGGCGCTCGGACGGACTCCTCTGTCAAGAAGTTCGGAGAGGCGTCTTTCGGGAAGCTGACCAAGGGGTCTTACGCGCAGCTATCCACTCCACAGCCGGGCGCCTTCACTATTAACGGCGTTTTCACCGCAGAGATTTTCGCCCGACTAGACGCAGGCCATCGCCATACGTTGTTCTCGACGACTCCGGCTAACGCGAACGAAGGGTTCTATTGCGCGGTGATGCCCGATGGTGTCGTGCGCTCCGTGTTCGGAACGAGTACCAACTTTTTGACAGTAGACACCACGGTGAAAGCGCCTTTCGACGAGTGGTGTCATATTGCGGTGACGAAAAACGGGGCGAATATTCATGTATTCATAAACGGCACGAAGGTTAACTCTTGGAGCGTCACGCACGTTTTCCCTACCAGTTCTCAAACGATGATCATAGGGGCGGAAGCCGGCTTAACGCTGGACCGCATGGCAGTTGGGTGGCTCGATGAGTTCCGCTTCACCCGCGATGTTGCCCGCTACACCGAGAACTTCGATCCGCCGACCGCCCCTTTCCCCAACTTCTGACCCAACGCCATGACCGACACGATCTCAGGCTTCTCCCACCTCAACGGCGCCCCGGTTCAAGCGCGAGTGACGTTGCTCGATGTCAACGGCAACGAGATCGTCGACACGACCCTCAGCGACGCCGGCACAGGCGCGTGGGCGTTCTCCGGCCTTCCCGCGGGGCGGTATGAGGTGGTGCAGATGGTCGAAGGGTACAAGGCGCGGGTGGACGGTCCTTGGGTGCTGGAAGGGATCGGGCTCTCCTTCAGGATGACGGAGGATGGCAATATTCGCGTAACAGAGGCCGGAGACCGGCGAATCACATCAGGATGACACCATGGCAGACGTAACGATCTCACAGCTAGTCGCAGATAACCCGGCGGCCCCGTTCGATGGGTCCGAAGGTTTAGAAGTCACGCAAGACGGACAATCCAGAGGCGCTACGGCTGCACAAGTCAGGGAGTTCGCGAACCGCTACGCGACGATCAACGCGCAGACCGGCACCGCCTACACGCTGGTGCTGGCTGACGCGGGCGCGCTGGTCACCATGAGCAACGCGGTCGCCAACACCCTGACGGTGCCGCCTAACAGCGCCGTCGCCTTCCCCGTCGGCACGCGCGTGGACATCGGACAGGATGGCGCAGGGCAGACCACCGTGGCGGCCGGCTCGGGTGTCACCATCCGCACGCCGGAAACGCTCAAGCTGCGAAAGCAGTGGGCCAAGGCAACGCTCATCAAGCGAGCGACCGATACGTGGGACATCGAGGGTAACTTGGAGGCCGCTCCGTGATTCCGCTGGGGATACTTGCTGCTGCGCATGCCCGAGCAGCCGAGCCGCCCCCGGTGGGCGGCGTCACCTGGTCCCCTGACCGTTCGGCCCCTGGAATTATTATCACGATGGACGGACTCGCCGCGGAGCGAAGCGCGACCGCAATTGATGGGAACCAAATCGTGCAGGCATCGTCGGCGGTCATCACCGGAAAGCGCTATTGGGAGGTCTATATTGACCGCGCGCCCGATACCTACGCCTACGGAATCAACACCGGCGCCCAGCACTTGGGCGGAAGTGTGAATGTCGCGCTAGGCAGCAACAATAGCAACGGCGCGGCCTACGTGCGCGACGGGAGAAAGTACCACTATTCGATTTCAGCCTATGGCCCGTCTTTCGGTCAAGGCGACGTCATCGGCGTGGCGATTGACAAGGCGACCGGCAGCATATGGTTTGCGAAGAACGGGGTGTGGATCGGTGACCCGGAGGGCGGAACGGAGGCGGCTTTCTCGGGCATTAATTCGGGCCTCAATCTGGTTCCCGCCGTTGGTCTTAGCGGGACCAACAAGGTCATCGGTCGATTCGATGAGCAGGCATGGCAGTACGCGGCACCCGCGGGGTTCTCCGCTCTACTGCCCTCGGCATAGTCACCTTGGTCCAATTTTGGTCCATCCGGTCCAAATATCGGGGTAAACTTCGGTGCATCATGTTGCACCGCATCCCGGCATTATCAAAGGGTTGGTTCGCAAATCGTTGATTCGATAGACCCTCCTCCTGATTGACCCCCGGCCCTGCAGGAACCTACGCTACCTTCACAGGGCCACGGATCAACCGCAGGTAGCATCGACTACCACCTGTTCCACGGCGCACCTACCATGATGAACCGAGGGGTTTCAGTGACGGTGTCTGAGCGAGTGATCGAAGACATCGCCATGCTCAAGCAATCGCAGCTTGACATCCGGCGGTGTGTCGACGAGGGGAACGCACAGATGAAGACCGCCATGGCGGCGGTCGATGGCAGGCTTGAGACGATGACCGATCTACTGCAAACAGTAGCGCGCATCGCCGAGCGGCAGGAAGCTCAGGGTAGCGGTCTCGATCGTGCCTTCACCGAGATACGGAACGTCAAGGCGCACGCCGACGAGCGCGCTGACGCACATGAAAACTGGCAGGTCACTCACGCACATGAGAACGCTGCGGTGGAGCGAAAGTTGTCGCTGTGGCACGGCATCGGGCTCGGGATCAGCCTGTGCGCCGGGATCGTGGTGGGCGTGATCGCATGGACCGGCAATGACATCCTCAACGGCTTCAGGGATGACCTACGACGCGTGGAGGCGGCAGACCAGCGGCTCGACGAGCGGGTGGACCGCTTGGAGCGCATCGAGGCGCGATTCCACGCTACGGAGTGAGACGATGAGCACCGAGACCGTGGTTGCCCGGATGAACCCTCCGCACAGCGGTCTCTATGCCCGCGAGTTGGAGGATGCCTGCATCGAGTTCGGCATCGAGAGCGAGCTTGCCAAGTCGCACTTTCTCGGGCAGGTCGCCCACGAGAGCCTGAACTTCACGCGGCCGCGCGAGAGCCTCAACTATAGCGTCGAGGCGCTGGCCTCGAAGTTCGGCCGTCACCGCATCTCCCTCTCCGACGCAGCCCGGTACGGCCGATCGTCCTACCACCCCGCCAACCAGCCGGCGATCGCCAACGCGCTGTACGGCGGCGAGTGGGGACGGCTCAACCTCGGCAACGTGCTGCCCGATGACGGGTGGAAGTTCCGCGGCGGCGGGCTGATCCACACCACGGGACGAGGAAACTTCCTGCGCACCTCGCTCGCGCTGTTCGGCGACCGCACGCTGATCGAGCACCCGGAGTTGATCGTGGAGCCGCGCATCGCGGCCCGCGCTGCCGCCTACTACTGGCGATGGAAAGGGCTCAACGAATGGGCGGAGAAGGACGACCTGCTCGCCGTCTCGCGCGGCGTCAACCTCGGCGACCCCGAGCACCACGGCACGCCGAACGGCATGGCCGATCGTCGCCTGAAGACCGCTCTCGCGAAATCCCTGTTCCGGGAACTCAGGAAGTACGCATGAACAACTGGATCAAGAGCGGCATCGGCGTCTCCCTCGCCGGGCTCATCGTGCTGATCGCCACCTACGGGACGCAGCTTGCCGAGGCGTTGCTCGCTTTGTGGCTGCTGATGATCCAGATGACCGATAGCGCGCCGCTCGGGCTCGCCTCGTTCTTCGTGGCCGTCTCGCTGGCAACGCTGTCTCGCTGGTTCCTGTGCAAGTGGGTGCCGTCCTTCGAGGGCGAGCCCCGCGCGAGGGACTTCCTGATCGACTCTGCAGCGGTCCTCATCGGTGTGACGGTAGCGATGCTCCAGATGTGGTCGGGAGGGCCGCAGGCGCGGCTTAGCGCGCTGTGGCTCGGCATCGGTGCCGGGCTTGTCGCACCCATCCTCTACAACGGCCTGAGCGCGGTCGTCACATTAGGCGCCCGCGCCCTTCGATCGGAGGTGAAGCCGTGATCCTGCCCTCCCGCACGTCGCTGGTGCTCGGCGGGGCGCTTGCTGCCTCGGTCGTCCTGAACGCCTTCCTCGGGTGGCAGTGGGCGCAGGCCGGTGCCGAGTGCGACATCCGCATCTCCGAACTGCAGAACAAGAGCGCGGAGCGCATCGGCGAAGCCGTAGCCGAGCGCGACACCACCAGCCGCGACATCACGAAGGAGAGCAACGAGCGAGCGCAGGAAGTCATGGTCGACTCGGACGTTGCCACTCAAGAGGCCAAAGAGATCATCCGCTATGTCTACGTCGAAGCCGAACCTGATCCTGCGCGCGACATCGCTTGCGCTGCTTTGCGCCCTGTCCCTGACAGCGTGCAAAACGTCATCGACGCTGCTGTCTCCCGAGCGAACCGATAGCCCCCTGCAGGCGCCTACCGTGCGCTGCCAGCAGCCGGCCACGTCGCCGATCCCAGACGCGCCCTGCTCGGACTGTTGGGTCGGCATCGTCGACGGCGTCGCGCAGCTCAGCCAGCACGCGGCAACGTGGGTGGTCGAGGTGCTCGGGACGCTCGACAAGGAGCGCGAGCTGCGCGCCGAGGAGCACCGCTGCCTCGACGAGCACGAGAAACGGGGCGTCATCAAGCAGTAAAACGAAACCCGCCGAGAGGCGGGTTTTTCGTCAGTCAGCGGGGGTGGGAAGCAGCTAGACCCTCACGTCGAACACGAACGCCCCGAAAGCGCCAACCACTAGCAGGGCGCCGAGAATGACGGAAGCGAATAGCAGGCTCAACACCACGATCGTAAAGAAATGGGAGAGTTTGCCTTCGATTGCGTCTAAAAGGCTTCCGAAGACAACCACGAGCGCGGTCATCGCGCCCGCCAACACACCGCACACGAGGGCGCCCTTGAGGAGCAGGATCGAGAGCATCATCGCGACGCGGCCTCCCCGGCGAGCCCGAAGTACGCGGCGCCGTCCTCGTAGTCGTCCGAGAGGCCCGTAGCCGTCGTGCAGGCGCGTGCGGCCTTCAAGGCGACCATGAACATCCATCCGTCGCGCTCGGTCAGCTCGTGGCCTGTCAGCGCGTTGAACGCTGTCACGGTGCGTGCCATCGACCGTTCGCCTCCCGGCTGGTCTCGGGCCGCGGCACGGTCTTCCATGTGTTGCGCGGCGCGCTTGAGGATGGCCGGCGCACTCGGCTGTTCGGGCCTCGGGTCAGCTTGGACCTTTACATCGACTTTCTTCGTCTTACTCATCCGAACATCTCCTCGATCTCTCGGTCAATTTTCTCGTCTTCGATCATCCGCCGGACCTCGGCCTTGCGGCGTTTGATCTCGGCGGCTTGTTCTTCGGAGAAGACGACATTCTTCTCCGGCTCGGGACGGTAGGGAGCGCCCTTGCGAGCGCCGCCCTCCCGCCATTCCAGCTTGCGGTATGGCATTGCTTCCCCCTGAAGAAGCGACGGTCTAGCGGTTGGAGCCGTCGCCGCCCAACACCCCGCGGCTCTGGCGGCTTTCCAGCTTCTTGCGATTCATCTGCAGGAGCTTGTCGAGCGAGCTGTACTCGGCATTGTGGTGGGCATACAGCCAGTCGGTCACGTCGATGGTCAGGCGCAGGATGCTGATGAGCTGCTCGTTGATGTAACGGCGTGCGTCCTCGCGCTGTTCGCCGGTCCATTTCTGGCCGTCGCGGAGCTGCTTCTTGATCTTCCCGGCGATCAGGCCCGACCGCATCGTGATCTCGTCGAGGGTCTTGTGCAGGTCGGCGACCTCGTTCGTGTGACTGCGGGAGTTCTTGGCACGGCGGACCAGCGCGTCGAAGTCGAGATCGTAGGTGGCGGCGAGGCGCGCGCTGTACCACATCACGTCACCCATCTCGCCGCCAAGCTCGTGTCCGAGCAGCGAGACGTTGCTCTGCGCGTAGATCAGCTCGATGCACTCAGCGGCCTCGCTGCACAGCCCGAGGGCGAGGTACGGGGCGGCGACCTGATCGGGATAGATCGCGGTCGTCGCGGTGAAAGCGGCGTAGTCGTCGTAGAGGCTCATGGTCTTCCTTCGTTATCCGGGTCGCGACGATCGCAACCCGTGGTTGATTTTACGTCACTCGGGATCGGTATCGGCGGCATCGACGAGGTCATCGACCCCCGCGCGCCGTTCGAGCAACACGCATTCGAGCTGGTGGTCATACTCCTTCTGCTTGGCGTCGGCGAACTCCCACCATTGGGTATGCGGGTTCAAGCTCGCAGCTCGCTCGGTGTAGAAGTTCGCCATGATCCGGTGGTACGAGGCTTCGGAGAGCAGCTTGGCGGTGTGCTTGCGCTCCGCCTCGGAGCGTTCGTACTCCGCTTGGGCGGTGTCGCCGAACAGCTTCTTGAAAAAGTTCATTACGATTCCTCCTCGTCGAGCCGGTAGCGCACCCGCCCGCCCTTCTTCGTTTCGATGATGGTCAGCACGATCTCGGTGCTGGCCTCGGGGAACATCAACTGCAGCTTGGCCCATTTGCCCTCCCACCCGAGCAGCATCCGCACGCCGTGCTTCTTCAGCAGCGCATCCAGCTCGGTGCGAAAGTCGAGCGCCCGGTATGCCACATCGAGCTGCGTCGCCTTGTCGCCGGGCAGCGGTTTGGTGGTGCTCTCACCCATTGGTTGAATCCTTCGCAGGTTCTATCCAAGCCACGAGGGTGTGCGCGCACCCCAACATGAGTGCCGCTACGTACTCGTGCCTTCCGTCGTGCATCTCGAACCGATCGCGCCATCCTCTCATTGCCGTTCCTCCGCTGCGCTCACATCAGCCTCCGAGCACCGACTTGAGCCAGTCGGAAACGACGATGTAGAGGTAGACCCCCGCCAAGTAGATCACTGGCCCGCCAAAGAGGATCACGTTGAACCAAAAGTTCCACCTTCGCTTCCGGCTGTAGTAGTCCATCAGCCGACCGTCCGAGCTGTATCGGTTCCTGCTCACTCCGCACCTCCCCTACTGCGTTCTTGGTCGATGGCGGCGCGGGCGCGGCTCTTGATGGCATCTACCTCGTCCATGCCGCTGTGTACGTTCGACGCGGTGGCAGTCTCGTCGCTTGCGATCCAGCGCAACGCCTCCGCCAGCCGCTCGTTCTCGGCAAGCAGCGGCTCCATGTTGGCGCGGGCGTAGTCGGCCATAGCCTCGCGCACATCGGCTGTGGACATGTCGGCAACGGTTTCTTCGCAGGCGGCCCACTCCGGCAGCGGCAACAGCTTCACGTCAGTGGTCATTCCTGCGGCTCCTTCGGCTAGGGATCAGGGCGAGCAAGACGATCACTGCCGCCGTTGCAACGGGGTCATTGAAGGGCCAAGGCATCATTC
>Ga0079224_100000386_pt1 | contig 41864 bp, 43 predicted proteins | sample Stecom2015_FD_80414 | JGI IMG/M metagenome (GOLD analysis project Ga0079224, IMG submission 80414) | Agricultural soil microbial communities from Utah to study Nitrogen management - Steer compost 2015 | ecosystem: Environmental > Terrestrial > Soil > Agricultural land | place: USA: Utah... | reverse complement strand
GCTAGTCGGGGCCGAAGCGGCCCGACTCGGGCGCGGGCGGCAGGTTCCCCGCGGTAGCCGGATCCCCGGCGGCGTCCGGAGGCGGGGTCAGGCCGCGAATCGCGCGCTCCGTCGCCTCGTTCAGCACGACGAGGCTGATGCGCCGGTTGACCGGGTTCAGCGGATCGGCCGGATCGAGCGGCAGCGACGAGGCGAGACCGACGACGCGCAGCACCCGGCTCTCGTCCATGCCCCCTGCCACGAGCTCGCGCCGCGACGCGTTCGCGCGATCGGTCGACAGCTCCCAGTTCGAATAGCCGCGTTCGCCTTGCGCGTACGGCGCGGCGTCGGTGTGACCCGCGATCGAGATCGCGTTGTCCACGCCGTTCAGCAGGCCGCCGATCGCGTGCAGGATCTCGATCGTGTAGTCCTTCAGCACGGCGCGGCCGGTGTCGAACATCGGCCGGTTCTGCTCGTCGACGATCTGGACCTCAAGGCCTTCGCTCGTGATCTCGATCCTGATCTGGTTGCGAAACCGCGCGAGGCGCGGGTCGTCATCGATGGCCCGCTCCATGCGCGCCTTCAGCGCCTCGAGCGTCTCGAGCTCGCGCCGCGCGAGCTCGGCCTGCGCCGCCTGCAGATTGATCGAGCGATAGCGCATCGGCTCGTCCGTCATCTCCCTCTGTCCGACGGAGCGGCTCAGGTCGGTGCCGCCGCCCTGGATCACGCTGGAGCTGTCGCCGGAGCCCGAGCCGCCCCGCAGCGCGACCTTGAGCGGCGTGCGGAAGAACTCGGCGATGCCTTCGAGGTCGCCCTGGGTCGTCGAGCCGATCAGCCACATCAGCAGGAAGAACGCCATCATGGCCGTCACGAAGTCGGCATAGGCGATCTTCCACGAGCCGGCGTGATGGTGGCGGCGCCGCCGCGGGGCTCGTTTGACGACGATCGGCGCGGAGGGCTCGCCGGCCATCGCTATTGATTCACCGGCTGCGCGCCGCGCGCCGACGATTTCACGTGGCTCTCGAGCTCGGCGAAGCCCGGCCTATCCGTCGAGTAAAGCACCTTGCGCCCGAACTCGACGGCGACGACCGGCGCACAGCCGTTCAGGCTCGCGAGCAGCGTTGCCTTCACGCACTCGAGCGCCTTCGTCGTCTCGTTCAGCCGCTGCTCGAGCACGCTCGCGAGCGGCGCGACGAACCCGTACGCGAGCAGGATGCCGAGGAACGTGCCGACGAGCGCGTGCGCGATCAGGACGCCGAGCTCGGACGGCGGCAGGCCGACGGATCCCATCGTGTGGACGACGCCCATCACCGCGGCGACGATGCCGAAGGCCGGCAGGCTGTCGGCCGTGCGCTGCAGCGCGTGGGCGGGGATCTCGCCCTCGTGATGATGCGTGTCGATCTCGCGGTCCATCAGCGACTCGATCTCGTGCGCGTTCAGCTTGCCGCCGGCCATCAGGCGCAGATAGTCGACGATGAACTCGACGAGATGATGATCGGCGAGGATCTTCGGGTACTTGCCGAACACGGCGCTCTCGTGCGGCGCATCGATGTCGCTTTCTATCGCCAGCACGCCGTCGCGGCGAATCTTCTCGAGGACCTCGTACAGAAGCGCCATCAGCTCCATGTAGAGCGCCTTCGTGTACTTGGAGCTCTTCAGCACGCCGGGCAGTGCCTTCATCGTCGCCTTCAGGGTTTTCATCGGGTTGCCGACGACGAACGCGCCGAACGCGCCGCCGCCGATCATCAGCAGCTCGAGCGGCTGGTACATCGCGCCGAGATGACCTCCCGCCAGCGCGTAGCCCCCGAAGACGGATCCGATGACGATGGCGTAGCCAATGATGATCAGCATCCTGCTCTACACTCCGCGTTTCCGCCGCTGCGCTCTCGAATGTCATTAGTCGGACGCCGGCGCGAGATCTTTAGGCGGGCGGCGGAGGCCGGCCGCGCGCCTCTTTTGCCGGCGTTCGTCCGCGCGAGGGCGCGGCTGCCGCGCGGTGCGGCCCGACAGGGGCGGCCCGCGGCGCGGGCCTTCAGCGGAGAGCTGCGACGGCCGGAAGGATCAGCCGAGGAAGAAGCCCATCTTCACGCCGGCAAGCTGGATCACGTCGTTGTCCTCGAGCTTGCGCGCCTGCGGGCCGATGCTCGAGCCGTTGACCAGCGGATAATCGTCGTCCTTGCCGCTCTCGACGTGGACGATGAAGTAGCCTTCGGCGCGGCGCGTGATCGCGGCGACCTGCACGCCGGGCCTGCCGAGCGTCGTCAGCGCCTTCGTCAGCGTCAGCTCGCGGCCGGCGAAGGTGCCGGAGAGCACCTGCAGCTTCGCAAGCGGCAGCGGCGCCGCGGACGGATCGACCTCCTGGGTGACGGTGGAGGAGTGGGTGGACACTTCCCGTGACGGCCTCGGCGCCGGCGCGGCGCGCGGCGCACGCGCCGCCGCTTCCTCCGTCGCCCGCGCGGCCTTCTCGAGTTGCCGCTCCATGCTGCCGCTCGGCTCGATCACCATCGTCTTCTCGAACTCGTCGTCCGCCCCTTGCTCGGCGCGATCGTCGACGTAGCGCAGCTGGTGGTGCCCGACGGTGATCACGTCGCCGTGCTGGAGCGCGTGCTTCTTGATCAGCTTGCCGTTGACGTAGGTGCCGTTCGTGCTGTTCAGATCCTCGAGGAACGAGTCGTTGAGGATGTTGATCAGCAGCGAGTGATGGCCGCTGACGGCCGCGTTGTCGATCCGGATGTCGTTGTCCGGCAGGCGGCCAACCGTGTAACGCTCCTTGGTCATGTTGTACTCGGCCAAGGTCTGGCCATCCAGGCTAAGGATCAAACGTGGCATGGCTGTCGTCCCGGTTCATCCAAACAGGCTGCGAAACTTCCCCAGCAAGCCGGCGTCGGCAGGGAAACTGTCCATCACGTGCACGAGCCCGACCGAGACGTTGTCTCGCCCGCCGTTGTCGTTCGTCAGCTTGATGAGCTGCTCGGCGATAGTCTCGACGTCGTCCTCGAACGTGCTGATCGTCAAATGTATGTCCTCGTCCTCGACCATGTCGGGGAGGCCGTCGGAGCAAAGCAGGAAATAGTCGCCGCGCTCGACCTCGATCTCCTGAACCTCGACGTCGACCGTCGCTTCCACGCCGAGCGCCCGCGTCACGTAGTTGCGGTTGGTCGAGCGCTGAGCCTCCTCCGGCGAATAGAAGCCGCGGTCGACCAGCTCCTGCAGCAGCGAGTGGTCCATCGTCAGCTGCTCGAACTTCGAGCCGCGCAGCCGGTAGATGCGCGAATCCCCGACGTGAGCGATCGACGCGTGGTTGTCGTAGAACAGACACGCAACGAGCGTCGTGCCCATGCCTTCGCATTGGGGCTGCGACTGCGCCGTCTGATTGATGATCTTGTTCGCGCGCGCTATCGCGTCGCGCAGCACGATCGTCTGCCGCATCAGACCGGTCTCCGGCTCGATCTCGTTGCGCTTCTCGCGCCGGCACGCTTCCGACACCAGATCGATGACGGTCTTGACCGCGATGCCGCTCGCGACTTCTCCCGCATTGTATCCGCCCATTCCATCGGCAAGCACCCAGAGACCGACGTCGGGGTCGGCGGCGATCGCATCTTCGTTGTGGTCGCGCACGCGGCCTACGTTCGTCATCTCGACGTGGGCGAACTTCCCCTTCAGGCTCATGTGTGTCGATCGACCGATCTGCAGCGTGGCGCGGTCACACGGCGGATGCGTCAGGCGAAGGCAGCCGCGGCATCCCGCATAGCCCGGGCCATCTCGGCCGCGTCGGCGTAGCGGCCGGCGGGCGTCTTGGCGAGCGCCCTGTCGACGATCGCGCCGACCGCATCCGGCAGATCGGCCCGCAAGGAGCCGATGGGCTTGTGCGGCTCGTTCGCGATCACGAACATGAGATCAGTCATCGAGGCTCCCCGGAAGGGCAGTTCGCCGGTCAGCAGCTGGAAAAGGGTAACACCGAGGGAGAATAAGTCCGTGTGCCCGTTCACGTTCCGTCCCTCGAGCTGCTCGGGAGACATGTACGACGGGGTTCCGAGCACGATCCCCGCTCGGGTCTTCGTGGAGTCCATCAGCCGGGCCGTCCCGAAGTCCGTCAGCTTCACCGTGTTCGAGAGCGAATCATACATAATATTCGCAGGCTTGATATCCCTGTGCACCACGCCGCGGCCGTGCGCGTAGTGCAGCGCCTCGGCGGCCGCGGCGAGCAGCTCGAGCACCCGGCGCGGAGGCAGAAGGGACTCGGCCGACGCGTAGTCACTCAGGCGGCGTCCCGCGACCAGCTCCATCGCGATGTAGACGATGCCGTCGCTTTCGCCGACGTCGTATATCGTGACGATGTTGGGATGATTGAGCCGTCCGGCTGCTTCCGCTTCCCGCAGGAAGCGGGCCCGGGCGCCGTCGAGCTCGTCCGGCGCGCACTCGTTGGCGAGGTCGAACGCCTTGATCGCGACCTCGCGGTTGATGCGCGGGTCGCGGGCGAGAAACACGCGGGCCATCGCGCCCTTGCCGAGCTCCGCCGCGAGCTCGTAGCGGCCGAGCACTCGCGGGAAATCGCTTGCATTCTTCACAACAGTCGCCGTCTCCGGCCGGTCGCCGAATCCGCTTACCGGCCGGGGCGCGAGTATGCCATCGACCGAAGGCCGCCTGTGTGAAGCGCTGCGAATTTCGCGTGCCTTCGTGCTCGATCCGTTATGCTGCCCCGCATGGCGAAGGCGAGGTCGGCATACGTCTGCGAAGCGTGCGGCGCCCGGCAGCCCAAGTGGCAGGGCCAATGCCCGGATTGCGGCGCGTGGAACACGCTGCTCGAGACGGCGGCGCCCGAGCGGCGCGGCGGACGTGCCGAGCGCGCGCAGTATGCGGGCCGCGTCGAGCTCGCGCGGCTCGACACGCTCGAGGCCGCCCGGGTCGAACGGCTCGAGAGCGGGCTCGGCGAGCTCGACCGCGTCCTCGGCGGCGGGCTCGTGCCGGGGTCCGTCGTGCTGCTCGGCGGAGACCCGGGCATCGGCAAGTCGACGCTGCTGCTCGAGGCCGTCGCGAATCTCGCGGCGACCCGGCCCGTCTGCTATGTGACCGGCGAGGAGTCCCTCGAGCAGATCGCGCTGCGGGCGAAGCGCCTCGGCGTCGGCGACGCGCCCGTGCAGCTCGTCGCGGAGACCTGCGTCGAGGCCGTCCTCGCGCAGGTCGAGGCGGCGCCGCCGGCGGTTCTCGTCATCGACTCGATTCAGACGCTGTATACCGACACGCTCGAGTCGGCGCCCGGCTCCGTGTCGCAGCTGCGGGAGTCGACCGCGCAGCTCGTGCGCTTTGCGAAAACCCGCCGGGTCGCGACCCTGCTCGTCGGCCACGTGACGAAGGAGGGGACGCTCGCCGGACCGCGCGTGCTCGAGCACATGGTCGACGCGGTGCTCTATTTCGAGAGCGAGGCCGGCAGCCGCTTCAGGATCGTCCGTGCCGTGAAGAACCGGTTCGGCGCGGCGAACGAGCTCGGCTTCTTCGTGATGGGCGAGGAGGGATTCAAGGAGGTCAGGAATCCGTCCGCGATCTTCCTGGCGCGGCGTTCCGAGCCGGTGCCGGGCAGCGTGACCCTGATCAGCCGCGAAGGCTCCCGGCCGATCCTCGTCGAGGTGCAGGCGCTCGTGGACCAGAGCCTGTCGGGCTCGCCCCGAAGGCTCGCGCAAGGGTTCGATCCGCAGCGCCTCGGCCTCCTGCTCGCCGTGCTGCACCGGCATTGCGGCATCGGCATCGGTGACTGCGACGTCTATGCGAACGTCGTCGGCGGCTTGCGGGTCACGGAAACGGCGTCGGACCTCGCCGTCGTGCTCGCGGTGCTGTCGAGCTACAGGGAGCGGCCATTGTCGGAAGGGCTCGCGGTGTTCGGCGAGATCGGACTCACTGGCGAGATCCGGCCGGTGCCGTACGGCGAGGAGCGGGTCGCGGAGGCCGAGAAGCACGGCTTTCGCCGCGTCGTGATTCCGAAGGCGAACCGGCCGCGCCGAGCGGGCCTCGACGTCGTCGCGGTCGACAGGCTGGTGGACGCGCTCGACGCGCTGTTCGAGCGCTGACGCGGGTCAGCGTCAGCCCTGCGCCGCGCGCAGCTGCTGCGGCGGCTCCACGGCGTCGGGCGTCATCACGCGCACCTGCTTGATGCCGTGCTCGGTGGTGTCGAGGATCTCGATCGGATAGCCGTTGACGACCAGCGCCGTGCCGGAAGGCGGTATCGTCTCGAGCCGCTCGACGATCAGGCCGTTCAGCGTCTTCGGACCGTCCGTCGGCAGATCCCAGCTCATCAGCCGATTCAGCCGGCGGATGTTCGTGGCGCCGTCGACGAGGTAGCTGTTGTCGTTCTCCCTCGTCACGCCGACCTCGGAGAGCACCGGCTCCGAGTCGAGCTCGCCGACGATCTCGCGCAGGATGTCCTCGGTCGTTATCAGGCCCTGGACGTCGCCGTACTCGTCGACGACGAAGGCCGAGCGGCGCTTCTGCTGCTGGAAGTTGAGGAGCTGCTTGTTGAGCGGCGTGCCCTCGGGCACGAAATACGCCTCACGCGTGTGCTCGAGCAGGCGCTGCTCCGTCAGCGTGCCTTTCGCGAGATCCGGCAGGAGCTGTCGCACGCGGACGACGCCGATGATGTTGTCGATGTCGTCGCGGTAGACCGGCAGGCGCTGGTGCGGGGTCTCGCGGATCAGCGCAAGGTTCTGCTGCCAGTCGCGGTCGAGGTCGATGCCGACGATCTCCTGGCGCGGGACCATGACGTCGTCGACCGTGATCGCGTCGAGATCGAGGACCCGCAGCATCGTCCGCTGATGGCGCCGCGGCACCATGACGCCCGCCTCGGCGACCACCGTGCGCAGCTCCTCGGCGCTCAGCGCGCTCGGCCCGATCTCCTCGGGCCTGAGGCCGAGGAGGCGCAGCAGCCGGTTCGACATCTGATTGATCAGCCAGACCGCGGGGTAGGCGGCTCGCAGCAGCGGGGCGTACACGATCGCGGCCGGCAGCGCGATCCTCGACGGGTGCAGCGCCGCGAGCGTCTTCGGCGCGACGTCGGCGAAGATCAGCACGATCAGGGTCAGGATCAGCGTGCCGATGAGCACGGCCGCGGCCCCGCCGATGCGCAGCGCGATCAGGGTGGCGGCCGCGGCGGCGGCGAGATTGGCGGCGTTCTTGCCGAGAAGAATCAGCCCGATGAGGCGGTCGGGTCGCTCGAGGAGCTGCTCTGCGAGCCTGGCGGATCGCTGGCCGGACCGGGCGCGGTGCCGCAGCCGGTAGCGGTTGAGGCTCATCAGAGCCGTTTCGGTGCTCGAGAAGAACGCGGAGAGAAGCAGGAGAACGATCAGCAGGCCGACCAGCAGGCCTAGAGGAACGTCGTCGTTCAAAAAGGGTGAACCTCCACGAGGATTCGTTGGTCCTAGAGTGACCGAACCGGAAACGGAGTGTCAAGGAGGCGAATCCCGCTTCCGAGCCGGATTTCCGGGGCTTTCCGGGCTTGCCGGCCGGCCCCGGCCGGGGCCTCCGGGACAGCCCGCGCCCGGCCGTGCTAGGCTGGCGCCCCCACGCACGTCATCCAGTGCCGCAAGCATGTTCGAGACATTGAGCGAGCGCCTGAACGGCGCATTGCAGCGGGTGACCGGCCGCGGCCGGATCACCGAGGACAACGTCCGCGATACCGTCCGGCAGATCCGCATGGCCCTGCTCGAGGCCGACGTCGCGCTGCCGGTGGTCAAGCGGATCGTCGAGCGGGTCCGGCAGCGCGCCCTCGGCGCCGAGGTCGCGCGCAGCCTCAACCCGGGCCAGACGTTCGTCAAGATCGTCCACGACGAGCTCGTGATCGTGCTCGGCCGGGATCAGACCCCGCTGCGCGCGAAAGGCCGGCCGGCTGTGCTGCTGCTCGTGGGTCTGCAGGGCGCGGGCAAGACGACGACGGCCGGCAAGCTCGCGAAGTTCCTCGCGGGCGGCGCGACGTCCGACGTGCTGCTGGTCAGCACGGACGTGTATCGGCCTGCGGCCCGGGAGCAGCTCGAGACGATCGCACGGGACCTCGGCGCCGGCTATGTGCGCCCCGAGGGCGACCCGCGCTCGATCGCCGCGGCCGCGCTCGACGAGGCGCGGCGCCGCGGCTCGCGCTGGCTGATCGTCGATACCGCGGGCCGGCTGCACGTCGACGACGAGATGATGGCGGAGATCCGCGAGATCCATGCGGCCGTCGAGCTGATCGAGACGCTGTTCATCGTCGACGCGATGCTCGGGCAGGACGCGGTGAACTCGGCGAAGGCGTTCCACGACGCGCTGCCGCTGACCGGCGCGATCCTGACGAAGGCGGACGGCGACGCCCGCGGCGGCGCTGCGCTGTCGGTGCGCGAGGTCACGGGCGTGCCGATCAAGCTGGTCGGCACCGGCGAGAAGCTCGACGCGCTCGAGGCGTTCGTGCCCGAGCGCTTCGCGTCGCGGATTCTCGGCATGGGCGACGTGGTCGGTCTCGTCGAGCAGGTCCAGAGGCAGGTCGACCAGGAGAAGGCCGAGCGGGTCGCCGCGAAGGTCAAGAAGGGCCGCGAGCTCGACCTCGAGGACTACAAGGATCAGCTCGAGCAGCTTATCGGCATGGGCGGGCTCGCGTCCGTGCTCGAGAAGCTGCCCGGGGTGAAGCCCGAGGCGCTCGCGATGAGCGGCTTCGACGACCGCCAGCTCAGGCGCCAGATCGCGATCATCAACTCGATGACGCGCAAGGAGCGGCGCAACCCGGCGCTGATCGACGGCTCGCGCAAGCGCCGCATCGCCGGCGGCTCCGGGCTCGCGGTGCAGGACGTGAACCGGCTCCTGAAGCAGCACAAGCTGCTCGCGAAGACGATGAAGCGGGTGTCGAAGGGCGGCCTGCAGCGTGCCCTCGGCGGGATGATGCGGGGCCGCGGGGGCGTCGGGCCGTTCGGCCGGTAGCGGCGCCGGGTTTACACTTTTGGGCCGAAACGCAGTAAAATTCCGCGCCTCACGGAGCGGTCCCACGGCCGCTCTTGGCTTTTTTGCAGGTCGACGAGGACCCAGGATCCGAAGCTTATGGTCACGATACGTCTGTCGCGCGGCGGCGCGAAGAAGCGCCCCTTCTATCACATTGTGGTGACGGACCGCCGCAACCGCCGCGACGGCCGTTACATCGAGCGCCTCGGCTTCTTCAACCCGATTGCGACCGGAGGCGAGCGCGAGCTCGAGATCGATCTCGAGCGGGCGGAGTACTGGCTCGCGAACGGGGCCCAGGTGTCCGAGCGCGTCGAGCAGCTGATCAAGAAGTATCGGAACTCGGCTGCGGCCGCCTGACGCCGCCGGAGCGAATCGGCAAGGGTGTCCGACGCCAATCTCCGTGAGGGCGCCGGCAAGCCGAAACGGGTCCGCATCGGCCGCGTGAGCGGCCTGTTCGGCGTCAAGGGCTGGGTCAAGATCCACTCGTACACCGAGCCGCGCGAGAACGTCGTCGGCTTCGAGGAATGGATCCTCGAGCACGACGGCGCCGAGCGCCGGGTGGAGGTCGAAGCCGGGCGCCCCGCCGGCAAGCACGTGATCGCGAAGCTGCGCGGCATCGATGATCGCGACGAGGCCCGGCGTTTCCTCGGCGCGGAGATCTGGGTGGAGCGCTCGGCGCTGCCGCCGTGCGAGCCGGGCGAGTACTACTGGGTCGACCTCGAGGGGCTGACGGTCCGCAATCTCCGCGGCGAGATCCTCGGCGAGGTCGATCACATGATGGCGACCGGAGCGAACGACGTGATGGTTCTTACCGGCGGCCGCGACCGGCTGATCCCGTGGGTGCCGGACGTCGTCCGCGAGGTCGACATCGAACGCGGCGTCATCGTCGTCGACTGGGAAGAGAGCTTCTGGGAACCGTGAGATGTACCGCTTCGGCGTCGTTTCCCTGTTCCCCGAGCTGATCGAGCCCGTCGTCCGGCACGGCGTCGTCGGCCGCGGACGCGAGCGCGGGCTGCTCGCGGTGGAGCACGTGTCGCCGCGGGATTTCGCGTCCGACCGGCATCGTACCGTCGACGACCGGCCCTACGGCGGCGGGCCGGGCATGGTGATGAAGTACGAGCCGCTGCGGGACGCGATCCGCGCGCTGCGCAAGCGCATGCCAGCCGGCTCGCCGGAGTTCGTGCTGAGCGCGCAGGGCCGCGTGTTCGATCAGGCGCTCGCGCGCGAGCTGGCGGCCGCGCCCGGGGTGCTGCTCGTCGCGGGCCGGTACGAAGGTATCGACGAGCGCGTCGTCGAAGGCGAGGTGCGCGAGGAGCTGTCGATTGGGGACTACGTGCTGTCCGGCGGCGAGCTCGCGGCGGCGGTCGTGATCGACGCGGTCGCCCGGCTGCTGCCCGGCGTGCTCGGGCACGAGGATTCGTCGGTCGAGGATTCGTACACCGCGGGCCTGCTCGATTGTCCGCAGTACACGCGGCCGGAGGAGGTCGACGGCAGGCGGGTGCCGGAGGTGCTGCTCGGCGGCGACCACGGCGCAGTACGCCGCTGGAGATTGAAGCAGTCGCTCGGACGCACGTGGCTCCGTCGGCCGCGGCTGCTCGAGGGACGGACGCTGACGCCCGAGGAGGCGGAGCTGCTCGAGGCGTTCAAACGGGAGCTCGAGGACCGGTGATATTCGGCGGCGACGCGAGCGGCCCCCGAGCGAGGCCGCCGGCCGCTCGAGCCGATCACCCGATCCGCGAGCCGAAGAACGGGTAAGATTGGCGCGCGGAAAAGCCGCCGGTACGAAAGTCGAGGTGTGGCAATGTCGAAAGTGATTGAGGAGCTGGAGCGGGAGCAGCTCAAGAGGGACGTCCCGTCGTTCGCGCCGGGGGATACCGTCGTCGTGCAGGTCCGCGTGAAGGAGGGCGATCGCGAGCGGCTGCAGGCCTACGAGGGCGTCGTGATCGCGAAGCGCAACCGCGGCCTCAACTCGTCGTTCACCGTGCGCAAGATCTCGCACGGCGAAGGCGTCGAGCGCGTGTTCCAGACGCACAGCCCGGCGATCGCCGACATCAAGGTGAAGCGCCGCGGGGACGTGCGCCGCGCGAAGCTCTACTACCTGCGCGACCGCAGCGGCAAGTCCGCCCGCATCAAAGAGAAGGTCTGACGCCCGGCGGATAGTACGGCGGCCGCGGCGGGCCCGGGCGCCCGGCGCCGCCGAAGCGGAACGACGTGAGAGCCGTAAGGGCATGGCGGGCCTTGCTCGGGGCCGCGGCGCGCGGCGGTGGGCTCGCCATTGCCGCTGCCGCCGGAGCGGCCTCCGCGGGCTGCTCCGGTCTGATCGGCTCGATGGCCGCCGATACGCTGTCGGCCGCGATCCTCGAGCAGGAGGATCCCGCGCTGATCGAGGCGGGCGCGCCCGCGTACCTGCTGCTCCTCGACGGCTTCATCAGCCGCAACCCCGACGATGCCGCGCTGCTCGCGGCCGGCGCGCAGCTCTATGCGCTCTACGGCTCCCGCTTTGCCCCCGACGGCGAGCGCGCGATCGAGCTCACGGCGAAGGCGCGCCGCTACGGCACCCGGGCGATGTGCATCGGCTATGCATGGGCCTGCAGCGGCGAGCTCGGCGATTACGAGACTTATGTCGAACAGTTGAGCCGCGTCACACGTCGCGACGTGGACTTGCTTTACGCTTATGCGGTGAGCTGGCTGAGCCACCTGGACGCGACCAGCGAGGACTGGACCGCCGTCGCAGAGCTGCCTTGGGTCGAGGCGGCGCTCGAGCGCGTGCTCGAGCTCGACGAGACGCACGCGCAGGGCGCCGTGCACGGCTACCTCGGCACGCTGAACGCGCTGCGGCCGCCGGCGCTCGGCGGCAGGCCCGAGGTCGCGCGGCAGCATTTCGGGCGGGCGATCGAGCTCTCCGGCGGGCGCGATCTGTCCGTGAAGGTAGAATATGCGCGCCGGTACGCTCGTCTGGTGTTCGATCAGGAGCTGCACGATCGGCTGCTGCGCGAGGTGCTCGAGGCGCCCACGGACGCGCGCGGCCTCACGCTGTTCAACGCGTTGGCCAAGGAGGAGGCGGGCCGGCTGCTCGCGACCTCGGAGGATTACTTCTGATGGGTGAGGCACGGATCGCGGCGGGGCTCAGGGGCCTGTCGATATGGCTGGTCGGTCTCTTTGCCGTCGCGCTGCCCGCCGTCGGCGCGGAGCTCAAGGTCGCCACGATCGCCCCGGACGGCTCGCACTGGATGCGCGAGATGCGTGCCGCGGCGGCCGAGATCAAGGAGCGGACGGGCGGCAGCGTCGAGATCCGCTTCTACCCGGGCGGCGTGATGGGCAACGACGCCCAGGTGCTCAGGAAGATCCGCATCGGCCAGCTGCACGGCGGCGCGTTCACCGCCGGCGGGCTCGCCGAGCGCTACAGCGCCCTGAACCTGTACGGCATCCCGCTGCTGTTCCGGTCGCTCGACGAGGTCGACTACGTCCGGGAGCATCTCGATCCCGTGCTCACGGCCGGGCTCGAGGAGGCCGGGTTCGTCGGCTTCGGCTTCATCGAAGGCGGCTTCGCGCGGCTGATGGCCAATCACCCGGTGCGGGGCATCGAGGACATGCGCCGCCGCAAGGTGTGGGTGCCGGAAGGCGATCCGATCAGCTTCTTCGCGATGGAGGAGCTGGGCCTGTCACCGGTGGTGCTGCCCGTGACGGACGTGCTGACGGGGCTTCAGACCGGCCTCCTGGACATCGTCGCCGCCTCGCCCGTCGCCGCGCTCGTGCTGCAGTGGCATACGAAGGTCAGCTACATGACGGACGTCCCGGTCTCGTACTCGATGGGGCTCTTCGCGCTCGACAAGCGCGCGTTCATGCGCCTCTCGGAGTTCGAGCGCCAGATCGTGGACGAGGTCGTCACGCGGACCGTCGCGAAGCTGGACGAGGCGGCGCGGGAAGACAACCGCCGCGCGCGAGAGGTGCTCGAGCGCTCGGGCGTGAAGGTCGTTCACGTCGATGAGCGCAGCGTCGAGAGCTTGCGCGGCGAGATCGGCGCGATCTTCCCGCGGATCAGGGCCAGGGCGGACGTCGACGCTGCGCTGCTCGATCGGCTGGTCGGGCTGCTCGAGGAGTACCGCGCGTCACACGCCGTCGCCGAGGCCGAGCCCGCGAATTGAGCCGATCCCGCTTCGGCCCGTGGCTCGAGCGGCTCGAGGCGCTCGGCCGCACGCTCGAGGACGCGCTGCTGGTCGCCGGCCTCGGCGCGCTGATCCTGATCGGCGCGGGCCAGATCCTGCTGCGCAACGTCTTCTCGATCGGCGTCGTATGGGCCGACGGCGCGACCCGGCTGATCGTCCTGTGGCTCGCGCTGCTCGGCGCGATGGCCGCGAGCCGCGATAACAGGCACATCGCGATCAACGTCCTCGACCGGTTCCTGACCTACCGTCTGCAGCGCGCCGTCGCCGTGGTGCGCAATTCGTTCACCGCCGCGGTCTGCGCCGCGCTCGCGTGGTACGCGTGGGTTTTCGTGCGCGACTCGCGCGAGTTCGGCGACACGCTGCTCGGCGACTGGCCCGCGTGGTGGTTTCAGATCGTGATGCCGGTCGCTTTCGCGCTGATCGCGTACCGTTATCTGCTGCGCGCGGTTGCCGCCATCCGCGGGGCGGCTTGAGCGCGATGGCCGGCCCCGGCGCATTGCTCCTCGTCGCGCTTGCGCTGGTCGGCGCGCCGCTGTTCGTGATCATCGGCGCGGGCGCGATGCTCGGCTTCTCGCGCGAGGGGATCGATCTCTCCGTGCTCGCGATCGAGTTCTTCGGCATCGCGGAGACGCCGGTCCTCGTGGCGATTCCGCTGTTCACCTTCGCCGGCTTCCTGCTGAGCGAGGGCGGGGCTCCGCACCGGCTCGTCCGCCTGTCCCGGGCGCTGTTCGGCTGGCTGCCCGGCGGCCTCGCGATGATCTCGCTGGCCGTGTGCGCGCTGTTCACCGCGTTCACGGGCGCGTCCGGCGTGACGATCATCGCGCTCGGCGCGCTGCTCTTTCCGGCGCTCGTGGAGGCCGGCTACGAGCGCCGCTTCAGCCTCGGGCTGATCACCGCTTCGGGCAGCCTCGGGCTGCTGTTCGCGCCGTCGCTGCCGCTGATCCTCTACGGGGTCGTGGCCGAGACGCCGATCGACAAGCTGTTTCTCGCCGGGATCCTGCCGGGCCTGCTGATGGTCGCGCTGCTCGCGGCGTACGGCTTCATTCGCAACCGTCACACGGCGATGCCGCTGGTTGGAGGGCGGGAGGTGCTCCGGGCCGTGCTCGACGCGAAATGGGAGCTGCCGCTGCCGGGCGTCGTGCTCGGGGGCATCTACAGCGGCTACTTCGCGATCTCGGAGGCGGCCGCCGTGACCGCGCTCTACGTGCTCGTCGTCGAGCTGGCCGTGCTGCGGGAGATCCGCTGGCGGAGCCTGCCGCGCATCGTACGGGAGTCGATGGTGCTCGTCGGCGCGATACTGACCATCCTCGGCATGTCGCTTGCATCGACCAACTATCTTATCGACACGGGTGTCCCCCAGCGGCTGTTCGAGCTGACGAGCAGCTACGTGTCGGGGCGGGACACCTTCCTGCTGGCGTTGCTCGTGTTCCTGTTGATCCTCGGCGCGATACTCGACATCTTCTCGGCCATCGTGCTCGTCGTTCCGCTGATCGTGCCGGTCGCTCTCGAGTACGGCGTCGATCCGGTCCACCTCGGGATCGTCTTCCTGGCCGCGATGGAGCTCGGCTACCTGACGCCGCCGGTGGGGCTGAACCTCTTCATCGCGAGCCACCGCTTCCAGGAGGACATCGTCCAGATCTACTTGGCGACCGTGCCGTTCCTTTTGGTATTGTTGGTCTCGGTAGTGATCATCACTTTCTGGCCGGCATTGTCCCTGTTCCTCGTCGGCTGACGCCGATCCCCGATCCGTTGGCCGATCCCCGATCCGTTGACGGCAGATCATCATGAGTAATCGATTCATCTTTGGACGCGTCATCGGCACCGCATGGTCGGTGATCGACGGCTTCCGGAAGCTCCTCCATCTGTTCCTGCTCCTCGCGCTGTTCCTGGTCGTGATCGCGGCCCTGTCGCGGCCGGGCCCGCGCGTGCCCGACGCCGCCGCGCTGGTGATCGCTCCGCAGGGCGTGCTGGTCGATCAGCTTTCGGGCGACCCGCTCGAACGGGCGCTCGCGAGAGCGCGGGGGACGGCCCTGCGGGAAACGCTGCTCAAGGATGTGATCGATGCGGTTCGCGCCGCGAAGGACGACGACCGCATCAAGGCGCTCGTGCTGCAGACGGACGGAATGAGCGGCTCGGGGCTCAGCAAGCTCCAGGAGCTCGCGCGGGAGATCGCCGCCTTCAAGGAGAGCGGCAAGCCGGTGTTCGCGGTGGGCGACGGCTTCGACCGGGATCAGTATCACCTTGCGGCACAGGCCGACGAGATCCTGATGCATCCGATGGGCTTCGTGTTCGTCGACGGCTACAGCCGCTTCCTACCGTACTTCAAGTCCGCGATCGACAAGCTGTCCATCGATGTCAACGTCTGGACGGCCGGCGAGTACAAGTCGGTCGTGGAGCCGGTGACGCGCGACGACATGTCGGAGGAGGATCGGGAAGCGTCGCTCGAGTACCTGAGCGCGTTGTGGGCGAGCTATCAGGAGGACGTGACCGCCGCCCGCGAGCTGCCCGCGGACGCGCTGCAGCGCTATGCGGACGAGCTTCCCGAGCACCTGCGGCGGGCGGGCGGCGACACCGCGCGCCTCGCGCTCGACTACGGTCTCGTCGACGGCCTGCTGCACCGCGACGACATTCGGGAGCGGATCCGCGCGGCGGTCGGCAGGACGGACGACGAGGACGAGTCCGGGTTTCCGTCCATCGGGCACGATCAGTATCTCGGCGCCGTCCGCACGGCCTTTCCGGCCCCGGCCGGGCGCAGCCGTGTGGGCGTGATCGTGCTGTCCGGCGAGATCGTCGACGGCCGGCAGCCGCCGGGGACGATCGGCGGCGATTCGGCCGCGCGGCTGATTCGCGATGCGGCGGAAGACGAGAGCGTGAAGGCGCTCGTGCTGCGGGTCGACAGCCCCGGCGGCAGCGCGTTCGCGTCTGAGGTGATCCTGCGCGAGATCGAGGTGTTCCAGGAGAGCGGCCGGCCGGTCGTCGTGTCGATGGGCAGCGTGGCCGCGTCCGGCGGCTACTGGATCTCGATGTCGGCCGACGAGATCTGGGCGAGCCCGACGACGCTCACGGGATCGATCGGCGTGGCCGGCATGGTGCCCACGTTCCAGCGCACGTTGAGCCGGCTCGGGATCAACATCGACGGCGTGGGCACGACGTCGCTTGCCGGGCAAAGCGACGTGCTTCAGGGCCTCGGCGAGGACATCCGGGACGTGCTCGGCCAGACGGTGGTCGAGACGTACGAGCAGTTCATCAACCGGGTCGCGATGCATCGCGGCCGAAGCGTCGAGGACGTGGACCGCGTCGCACGGGGGCGAGTGTGGACCGGCGCGGCGGCGTTCGAGCGCGGTCTGGTCGACGCGCTCGGGGGCCTCGACGATGCGATCGCGTCCGCGGCCGAGCTCGCGGGGCTCGAGGAGGGCCGCTATGGGATCCACTACTTCGAGCCGCCGCTCGGTTTTGCGGAGCGCCTGGCGCTCGGGATGGTGCGGGTGGCCGCGCCGCTGGTACGCCTGTTCGACTTCTCGCCGTGGCCGGGCGAGCTCGACAGGCTGCTCGAGGTTGCGGGCATGCCGCTCGATGCGCTCGCGCGGCTCAACGACCCGCGCAACATTTATGCGTACTGCTTCTGCGAGGTGCGGTGAGCGACGCGCGGGCGCCGGCGGTCAGGGGTTCGGCAGCGTGAACGCGGAGTCTTTGCGCATCGACCGGTGGCTCTGGTGCGCGCGGTTCTTCAAGACGCGCAGTCTTGCGGCGGATGCGGTGAAGGGCGGTCACGTGCGGGTGAACGGCCAGCGGGCGAAGCCCGCGCGAGACGTCAGGGTCGGCGATACGCTGACGATCCTGCAGGGCGACGTCGAGCGCGAGGTGACGGTCGCCGGCATTCCGACGCGGCGCGGTCCGGCGCCGGAGGCGAGCCGCTGCTACGTCGAGACGGAGGCGTCGATCGCGCGGCGGCTCGAGGCGCAGGAGCGCCGCAAGGTGGAGCGCGAGCTGCTGCGTGCGCCGACGCCGGGGCGGCCGGACAAGCGGACGAGGCGGCTGCTGCGGGCGCGGCGTACGAGCTGACGGGCTCGTTGGCGTCGGCGCTGGTTCCTTGAGGGCTCTCCCTCGGCGCCGCAGATGTAGCTAAGCCGCGGGGTTCTTGGGGTAGTCGTAGTAGAGGAGGCGGCAGCGGGTCGGGCCGAGGTCGGCCCAGCGCTCGGTGTCCACGGCGATCGCGACGACGGCGGACGTCGGCAGGTTGTCGACGGCGAAGGTCGGCAGCAGCAGGTTCGCCGCGTTAGTGAGCCCCGGGTTGTGTCCGACGACCAGCACGTGGCGATGCGCGTCGTCCTGCTCGCGGATCGCGACGAGCAGGGTCTGCGGTGATGCGAGATACAGGCGTCTGTCGACGCGGATCGTCCCGTCCGGGCAGCCGAGGCCGGCGGCGAGCGCCCGCGCGGTGGCGGTCGCACGCACCGCATGGCTCGTCAGGATCACGTCGGGGCGCTCGGCCCGTGCGGCGAGCCGCGCGGCCATCGCAGGCGCATCCCGCTCGCCGCGGCTCGACAGCGGGCGCTCGTTGTCCGGCAGGCTGGGGTCGCTCCAGCTCGACTTCGCGTGCCGGAACAGCGTCAGCCGCTTCACGTGCGAGCTCGCGTCAGAGGAGGCCCGCCTCGAGCCGCGCGGCCTCGGACATCATCGACTGGTTCCACGGCGGGTCGAACACGAGCTCGACGTCGGCACGCTCGACCGTCGGGATGAGCTCGATCTTCTCGCGCACGTCCGCCGCGAGGATGTCCCCCATGCCGCAGCCGGGCGCCGTCAGCGTCATCTTCACGCGCACGATGCGGCTGCTGTCGTCGGTGCGCTCGACCACGCATTCGTAGATCAGCCCGAGATCGACGACGTTGATCGGGATCTCGGGGTCGAAGCACGTCCGGAGCTGGTCCCAGACGACCGCCTCGATGTCGCTCTCGCTCGCGTTCTCCGGGACCTCGGGCGGCTTCAGCGGCTCCTTGCCGATCGCGTCGGCGTCGCTGCCCGCGATGCGGAACAGGTTGCCCTCGATGTAGACGGTGAAGCTGCCGCCGAGCGCCTGCGTGAGGAAGCCGTAAGTCCCGGCGGGCAGCGTGACCGGGTCGCCGGACGGAATCAGGACCGCGTCGCAGTCGCGGGAGAAGGTGACGGGTTCGTTACGTGCGAAATACATGGTTACTTGCCGAAATCAGTCGGTCGTGGTCGGTGGGGTCTGAAGTCACGGCGAAACCTCACTCCGTCGAGACGTGGTCGCTCTCGCCGGACAGCGCGGTCTTGAGCGCGTGCCAGCCGAGGCTCGCGCACTTCACGCGCGCCGGGTACTCCCGCACGCCGGAGAGCGCGGCGAGCTTGTCGAGCGTCTCCGGCGCCGCGCCGTTGCCGGTCAGCATCTCGTGGATCTGCGTGAAGAGGCGCAGCGACTCCTCGACGCTCGCGCCCTTGACGCGCTCGGTCATCAGCGACGACGAGGCCACCGATATCGCGCAGCCGCTGCCCTTGAACTTGATGTCCTCGATCCGGCCGTCGGCAAGCTTCACGTAGAGCGTCATCCGGTCGCCGCAGAGCGGGTTCACCCCTTCGACGACGCGGTCGGCGCCCTCGATTTCGCCGAAGTTCCGCGGTGAGCGGTTGTGATCGAGGATCACCTCGCGGTACAGCTCCCTGAGCTCGTTCACGTGAAAATCTCCAGCGCCCGCTCCAAGCCGACCATCAGCCGGTCCACGTCGTCGCGGTTGTTGTAGAGCGCAAAGGACGCGCGTGCAGTCGCGGGCACGCCGAACCGCTCCATGACGGGCATCGCGCAATGATGACCCGTCCGGATCGCGACGCCCTCGCTGTCGACGATCGTGCCGACGTCGTGCGCATGCACACGGTCGAGGACGAACGAGAGCACGCTCGCCTTGTGCTCGGCGGTGCCGATGATCCGCGCGCCGGGCAGCGCCGCTACGCGCTCCGTCGCGTACTCGAGCAGCGCGTGCTCGTGCGCGGCGAGCGCGTCGAAATCGACCGCGGCGAGGAAATCCACCGCCGCGCCGAGCGAGACGGCGCCCGTGATGTTCGGCGTGCCGGCCTCGAACTTGTACGGCGGCGCGTTGTAGGTCGTCCCGTCGAAGCTGACGGACAGGATCATCTCGCCGCCGCCCTGGTACGGCGGCATGCGATCGAGCAGCGCGCGTTTGCCGTACAGCACGCCGATGCCGGTCGGCGCGAACATCTTGTGGCCCGAGAAGGCGTAGAAGTCGCAGTCGAGAGCGGCGACGTCCGGGTGCAGATGCGCCATCGCCTGCGCGCCGTCGACGAGGACGTAAGCGCCCGCTGCGTGCGCGAGGTCAATGATCCGGCGCAGAGGATTGACCGTGCCGAGCGCGTTCGAGACGTGCGCGACGGCGACGATCCGCGTGCGCTCCGTGAGCAGCCGCTCGAACGCGTCGAGGTCGATCTCGCCGCGGTCGGTGATCGGGGACGGCACGAGGCGCGCGCCGGTCCGCTCGCAGACGAGCTGCCACGGGATGATGTTCGAGTGGTGCTCCATGTGCGAGATCAGCACCTCGTCGCCCTCCCGCAGGACGCTCCCGCCGAGGCTCGACGCGACGAGATTGATCGACTCGGTCGTGCCGCGCGTGAACACGATCTCGTCCGTGCCGGCCGCGTTGAGCCAGGCGCGAATCTTCTCGCGGGCGCCTTCGTAGGCCTCCGTGGCGCGCTCGCTGAGCGCGTGCACGCCGCGATGGACGTTCGCGTGGTTCAACCGCTGCTGCTCGAGCATCGCATCGAGCACGACGTCCGGGCACTGCGACGACGCGGCGTTGTCGAGGTATGCGAGCGGCTTGCCGTGGACCCGCTGCGCGAGCGCCGGGAAGCGTCCCCGCAGCGACGCGATGTCCGTGATCTTGCCGCCGCGCGGCGTTGCCGGGGAGGCGCTCATTCGAGTCCCTCCCACGCGGGCGGCGCCGGAAGCTGGCCGGCGACGAGGCGGGCCGCCCGGTTGCGAAGCCTCTCCGGGGCGAGCCGGGTCAACAGCCGGTTCGCGAACCCGAACGTCAGGAGCGCGCGCGCACTCTCCTCGTCGAGGCCGCGCGACCTCATGTAGAACATCTGGTCGGCATCGATCTCGCCGACCGTCGCGCCGTGGCTGCATTTCACGTCGTCGGCATAGATCTCGAGCTCCGGCCGCGTGTCGATCTCGGCCTGCTCGGCGAGGAGCAGGTTGTCGCTCTTCTGCCGCGCGTCGATCTTCTGCGCATCCGGCCGCACGAGAATCTTGCCGCGGAAGACGCCGCGTCCCGTGCGATCCGCGATGCCGCGAAAGTCCGTCTCGCTGCGCGTCTCGCGCGCGGCGTGGTCGACGTGGATCTCGTTGTCGACGTGGCGGCCCGGCGCCGCGACGAACACGCCGTAGAGGTCCGCGTGCGCGCCGGGCGCGGCGAGGCGCACGTCGATGTCGTTGCGTGCGATGCGTGCGCCGACGTCGACGTAGCCTGCGACGAGCGCCGAGTCGCGGCCGAGCTCCGCGGTGAGCAGCGACGTGTGATGGAACCGGGAGCCGTGCTCCTGCAGACGCTGCATCTCGAGATACGAGCCCTCGTCCAGCGTCGCGTCGACGACGAGGTTGAGCCAGCCGTCGGCGTCCGCGTCGAGGCAGTGCACGACGACGGCGAGCCGCGCGTTGCGCCCGAGCTCGATCGAGACGCGCGGATGCTGCGCGATGTTCCCTTCGCCGCTCGCGACGAGGAACAGCTCCACGGGCCCCGCGGCAGGCGCGCCGGCCGATGCGCGGATCGCGACGCCGTCGCTCGCGAATGCACGGTTCAGCATGGCGAGGGGATGGCTCGCACCGTCGCCGCGGCGGCCGACCGGCTGCTCGGGCGCGATGCGCGCGATCTCGATCTTGGGGCTCCCGCCGAGCGAGGACAGCGTGTCGTCGAGCCTTCCGTCGACGAGCACGATTCGCGCGGCGGCCTCGCTCGCGCCGACGCTGGCCTCGTCGAGCAGGCTCCGCACCCGCGCGTGAACGGCGCCGCCGAGCTCCCGCGGCGGCACGTCGAAGTCGCCCTCCGCGATCGGCTTCAGATCCGTGTACCGCCACGCCTCGTCGCGGCGGGTCGGAAAGCCGGCCGCGAGGAACGCATCGAGGGCGCGGCGCCGCGCCTCGAACGGCCCGGGCGCGAGCTCGAGCGTGCGCTCGAACCGGCGGTGCAGGACGTTCGCGCTCACGATGCCGCCGCCTCTGCCTGAACCCAGTCGTAGCCGCGCTCGTCGAGCTCCCGCGCGAGCGCGTGGCCGCCGGACTTCACGATGCGCCCGTCCGCGAGCACGTGCACGTGGTCGGGCACGACGAGCTCGAGGAGGCGCTCGTAGTGGGTGACGAGCAGCATGGAACGGTCCGGGCTTCTCAGGCTGTTGATGCCGTTCGCGACCACCTTGAGGGCGTCGACGTCGAGACCGGAGTCGGTCTCGTCGAGCAGTGCGAGGCGCGGCTCGAGCATCAGCATCTGCAGGATCTCGTTGCGCTTCTTCTCGCCGCCGGAGAACCCTTCGTTGACGCTGCGGTGCAGGAAGTCGCGGGACATCTGCATCATCTCGAGCTTCGCGCCGATCAGCTTCATGAACTCGAATGCGTCGACCTCGGGCTCACCGCGCGCGCGGCGCTGGGCGTTCATCGCGGCCTTCAGCAGGTACGCGTTGTTCACGCCCGGAATCTCGATCGGATACTGGAAGGCGAGGAACACACCCGCTGCCGCCCGTTCCTCCGGCGACATCGCGAGGAGATCCTTGCCGTCGAGCAGGGCCGAGCCCTGCGTGACGACGTACTCCTCACGGCCCGCGAGCACTTGCGCGAGCGTGCTCTTGCCCGAGCCGTTCGGCCCCATGATCGCGTGCACCTCGCCGGGGCCGATCCTCAGGTTGACGCCCTTCAGTATCGGCTTCGATTCGACCTCGACGTGCAGGTTCTCGATTCGTAGCATGTCGTTCCCTCGTGGTGCGGCGACGGACGCCGAGCGATGCGCCGTTCGTCGCTGTCGTCCGTGGCTCTGCGTGCTCTCCGGGGCTTAGCCGACCGCGCCTTCCAGGCTGACATTCAGCAGGTTCTGGGCCTCGACGGCGAACTCCATCGGCAGCTCCTTGAAGACCTCGCGGCAGAAGCCGTTCACGATCATGTTGACCGCGTCTTCCTCGGACAGCCCGCGCTGACGGCAGTAGAAGAGCTGATCGTCGCTGATCTTCGACGTCGTCGCCTCGTGCTCGACGCGTGCCGTGCGCTCGCGCGACTCGACGTACGGAAAGGTGTGCGCGCCGCAGCGGTCGCCGATGAGGAGCGAGTCGCACTGCGTGTAGTTCCGGGCGTTCTTCGCCGTCGGCATCATGCGCACGAGGCCGCGGTAGGCGTTCTGGCCGCGCCCGGCCGAGATGCCCTTCGATATGATCGTGCTGCGCGTGTTGCGGCCGATGTGGATCATTTTCGTGCCGGTATCGGCCTGCTGGAAGTTGTTCGTGACCGCGACGGAATAGAACTCGCCGACGGAGTTCTCGCCCCGCAGGATGCAGCTCGGATACTTCCACGTGATCGCGGACCCCGTCTCGACCTGCGTCCACGAGATCTTCGAGTTCGCGCCCCGGCACTCGCCGCGCTTCGTCACGAAATTGTAGATGCCGCCTCTGCCTTCCTCGTCGCCCGGGTACCAGTTCTGCACCGTGGAGTACTTGATCTCGGCCCCTTCGAGCGCGATCAGCTCGACGACCGCCGCGTGCAGCTGGTTTTCGTCGCGCATCGGCGCGGTGCAGCCTTCGAGATAGCTGACGTACGCACCTTCGTCGGCAATGATCAGCGTGCGCTCGAACTGGCCCGTGTTCGCTGCGTTGATCCGGAAGTACGTCGAGAGCTCCATCGGGCAGCGCACGCCCTTCGGCACGTACACGAACGAGCCGTCGCTGAAGACCGCCGAGTTCAGCGCCGCGAAGAAGTTGTCGCGGTAGGGCACGACGGTGCCGAGATACTTGCGCACGAGCTCCGGGTGCTCGCGCGCCGCCTCGGAGAACGAGCAGAAGATCACGCCGGCCTCGGCCAGCTTCTCCTTGAACGTCGTCGCGACGGAGACGCTGTCGAACACGGCGTCGACCGCGACGCCGGCGAGCTTGGCCCGCTCGTGCAGCGGGATGCCGAGCTTCTCGTAGGTCTCGAGCAGCTTCGGGTCGACCTCGTCGAGGCTCTTCGGCGCGTCCTCGCGGCGCTTCGGCGCGGAGTAGTAGGAGATCGACTGATAGTCCGTCGGCGTGTACTTGACGTGCGCCCACGTCGGCTCCTGCATCGTGAGCCAGTGGCGGTACGCCTTCAGGCGCCACTCGGTCAGGAAGTCCGGCTCCCGCTTGATCGCGGACAGGCGCGTGATCACGTCCTCGTCGAGACCGGGCGGCAGCGTCACCTGCTCGATGTCCGTGACGAACCCGTGCCGATACTTGCGCTCGACGAGATCTTTCAGTTCCTTCGATTCGGTTGCCATCAATCCTTCCCTAGGCCGACTTTCGCAGCGAGCGCACGAGCGCCGCTGCAGGCAACGGATCCTCGGCGGACTTCAGATCCGCCAGCGTGACCGACTCGAGCGCCGTCCTTATGCTGCGGTTGATGCGCTGCCAGGCGGCGCCGACGCGGCAATGCGACTCGAGGTCGCACGCGCCCGCGGCCGAGCTGCAGGCCGTGATCGCGACCGGCCCCTCGAGCGCGTCGAGGATCTCGGCCGCGGTGATCTGGTCCGCGGCGCGGGCGAGGGCGTAGCCGCCCTGAGCCCCGCGCACCGACACGACGAGCCCCGCGCGCGTGAGAAGCTTCAGCAGCTTGCTGACCGTCGGCTGGCCGAGCCGGGTCGCTTCGGCGACGGCGGTCGAGCTCGTGAGGCCCGTGCCGTTGGCCGCGAGCTGCGCGAGCACGAGCGTGCCGTAATCGGTAAGCTTGCTCATCCGCAACATGGCTGGGTGCTCGTCCGGGCGATAGGGGACCAGTTTAGTACTCTTTGCGGTCCGCGAAAAGACCGCGAGAGGGCCGGAGCACGCGGCCCGCGCGCCGGGGTGCCGCGACGTGCGGTGCCTGACGAGCCTGCCGTTCGGCGCTCCCGGCCTAGCCCCCGGTCGGGCGCCGCCCCAGCGCCTCGCCGCGCTGCTCCTCGGGGAGGTATTCGACGAGCTCCTCGAGCCGGGCGTTGAGGCGCGCGCGCTCGACCGCGTGCGCGTCCGGGAGCTCGAGGGCCATGTGCAGCTGGCTGATCGCGAGCGGCAGGTTGCCGATCGACACGTAGTACTCGGCCATGTAGTGGTACGCGTTCAGCGTGTCGCCCTCGGCGTTCGCGGCGCGCGCGATGAGCCGGATCTGCGCCGGGGTCGGCGGCACGTTGTTCAGCAGGTCGAGCAGCAGCCGATGGGCTTCGCCCGGCCGGCCCGCTTCGATCAGCGCCTCCGCGTAGCTGACGGTCAGCGGGACGTTGCGCGGGAAGAGCCGCACCGCGGTCGCAAAGACCTCGAGCGCCTGCTCCCGCGAGCCGCTCGCGGCGAGCGCCTCGCCGAGGCCGATGCGATAGGCGATCACGCCGGGATGCTCGCGCACGAGCTCGCGGAACGTCCTCTCCGCCTCGTCGTGGCGGCCGAGACGTCCGAGCGCGAGGCCCTTGCCGTAGCGGACCGGCGCGCTGTCCTGGTCCGGCTTCGCCTCCATCGACCTCAGCGCCGCGCGCGGATCGGCGGTGGAGAGCACCTCGATGCGAACCTTCGCGAGCTCGTAGCTGATGCTGTTCTCGCGGCGGTGCTGCGGCAGCCGCCGGGCACGGTCGCGGGCCTCGGCGATGCGCGTCGACGTGACCGGGTGGGTCCGCAGAATCTCCGGCACCTCCTGCCCGGCGAAACCGTAGCGCCGTGAGATCTTCTCGAAGAAGGTCGCCATCGCGTTCGGGTCGTAGCCGGCCCTCGCGAGGACCTCGATGCCGACCCGGTCCGCCTCGTGCTCGTGCGCGCGCGTGAAGTTGATCTGGCGCTGCAGCGCCGCGGCCTGCGATGCGGAGACGACGCCCGCCAGCGCATCTCCCGGCATGTCGGTCGCCGCCCCGAGCAGCACGGCCGCGAGCATCGCCGCCATCGACACGATGCTCGTGCGCTGCGCATCGTACAGCGAGCGGGCGATGTGGCGCTGCGTGACGTGGGAGACCTCGTGGGCGATGACGCCCGCGAGCTCGCTCTCGTTCTCGCTCGCGAGGATCAGCCCGGTGTGCAGGCCGATGTAGCCGCCCGGCATCGCGAACGCATTGATGCGGTCGTCATTGATGACGAAGAACCGGAAGCTGTGGGAGCCGTTGTTTGCGTGGCTCGCGATCTCCGCGCCGATCGACTGGACGTACTCGTTGAGCAGGGGGTCGTCGACGACCACGCCGGCGTTGCGCAGCTGCAGCATGACGGTGCGGCCGAGCTGTCCTTCCCGGCTCTTGTTCAGGATCGCGTCGGCCGGATTGCCGAAATCGGGCAGCTCGTTGGCCTCCGCGGGTACGATCATCTGCCCGGTCAAAGCGAGCAGGCACAGCCACTTTTTCATCGCGCCCCCCGGCATCCGCGCGAGCGCGGACCAAGATGTCTATAGAGACCGCGCGGCCTGCAAAACGTTCTCGACGTGTCCGTTCACCTTGACTTTACGCCATTCCCTGACGAGGACCCCAGCGGCATCGATCAGGAATGTGCTCCGTTCGACACCTATGAACTTGCGCCCGTACAGGCTCTTCTCCCGGATGACGTCGAACAGCCGGCACAGCTTCTCGTCCGGATCGGAGATCAGGTCGAACGGCAGACCGAGCTTCGCCTTGAACTTCTCGTGCGATTCGAGACCGTCCCGCGACACGCCGAGCACCTCGACGCCGAGGCTGCGGAACTCCGCGTATCTCGCGGCGAAATCCCGGCCCTCGGTCGTGCAGCCCGGCGTGTGGTCCTTGGGGTAGAAGTACAGGACGTACGGCCGTCCGGCCAGGGACCTCGATGAGACGGTGCGGCCGCCCGTCGCCTCGGCGCTGAACGCAGGGACCTTTTTGCCGACGGCGACGCGGGCCGCCGGCCGTGCGGCCGCCTCGGCCGCCGTGCTCGCGCCGGGTTTCGCGGCCGTCTTGCCGGGAGACGCCGTCTTCGCGGCCCTCGCGGCCGGGCTTGCCGCGGACGCCGCCCGGCCCCCGGCCGTTCCCTTCCGGGCCGTTCTCGTCGTCTTTGCAGTCGTCTTCGTCATGTACCTTCGTCGCTGCGGCCGGAGAGCGCGCGGCGTTCGCTCACGAGTGCTTGACCGGCTCCATGATCGCGTCGACGTTCAGCTGGTCACAGAAGTCCATGAACTCCTCGCGCAGCGCGGAGATATGAATCGACGCCGGGATGTTGATGTACATCTGCACCGAGAACATCGGCGTCTCGGTCTGCGACGCGACGTAGCTGCGCGCCGACAGCTCGCCGATCTCGACCTGGCGGGCAGCGAAGAATCCGGCGAGGCTGTGCACGATGCCGGGCTGATCGAGACCGACGACGTCGACCGCGTAGGGCAGGAGCTCCTTGCTGAATTGCCGGGGCTCGGTGCGCCGAAACGTCATCGTCAGGCCGTTGTTGTTCGCGAAGCGCTCGAGATCCCTCTCGAGCCGGCTGATCGTGTGCCAGTTTCCCGCCACCAGGAGCAGCATGCCGAACTCCGAGCCGAGCGCGGTCATGCGGCTCTCCTTGATGTTGCCTCCGCAGTCCAGGATGGTCCGGGTTAGATCTTGAACGACGGCCGTCGGGTCGCCGCCAACGGCGGATATGACCAACAGTTGTTGCATTAAGAGATGAATCCCGCTGGACGATTTGGGCCGGACCAGTGTACCCCGAAGTCGAGCGGAGGCAATGGCAAGTTGCGGGCGCCTCCGCCCGCCAGTACTATCCTCGCCTTTCTCTTCCGGGTGAGCGGGCAATGTTTGCAGGCAGCATGACGGCGTTGGTCACGCCGATGAACCGCGACGGCGCGCTCGACTACGCCGCGCTCGCCGCGCTCGTCGATCTTCACGTCGAAGCCGGCACCGACGCGCTCGTGATCGCCGGCACGACCGGCGAGTCCCCCACGCTCGAGCGGGAAGAGCACATCGAGCTGCTCGAGCGAAGCTGTGAGATTGCCGCGGGCAGGATCCCGATCGTCGCCGGCACCGGCTCGAACTCCACCGCGCAGACGCTGAAGCTGTCACAGGCCGTCGACCGGCTGCCGCTCGCCGGCCTCATGATCGTGACGCCTTACTACAACAAGCCGACCCAGGAGGGCATGTTCCGGCACTTCTCCACGATCGCGGATGCGGTCAGCCACCCTCTGATCCTCTACAACGTGCCGGGGCGCACCGGCGTGGACTTGAAGCCCGAAACCGTTGCGCGGCTGTCGGCTCATCCGAACATCGCCGCCGTGAAGGAGGCGACCGGGGAACTCGAGCGCGTGCAGCGGCTCAGAGACGCGTGCAGGAGCGGTTTCTCACTGTTGAGCGGCGACGACGCGACGGCGGCGGAATTCATGCTGAGAGGCGGGGACGGAGTCATCTCGGTGACCGGGAACGTGGCGCCCCGGCAGATGAAGGCGCTGTGCGACGCGGCGCGGGCCGGCGACCGGGCGCGCGCCGAGGAGATCGATGCGTCGCTGCGCGCGCTGCACCGCGATCTGTTCGTCGAAAGCAATCCGATCCCCGTGAAGTGGGCGCTCGAGCAGATGGGGCTGATCGGCCCGGGCATCCGTCTGCCGCTGACGCGACTGTCCGAGCCCAGTCACGACGTCGTCCGGGCAGCGCTGGCCGCGGCGGGAATCGAGGTTCGAGGGACGGCCTGATGAGGCGCTCGCTGCTGGTCCTGGTGCCGGCGCTCGTCCTTGCCGCCTGCTCCGGCGAGCGGGAGCTGCGCTGCGAGAGCAGCGAGCGCTATCAGGGCGCGAGGTCCGTCCAGCCCATCCGGGTCCCGGACGACCTGAGCGTTCCGGACGAGTCGGACGCGCTGCGGATCCCCCCGCCTCCCGAAGGCAGCCGCACCGCGCGCGACACCTGCCTCGAGTATCCGCCGGAATACTGAGCCCCCGCGTACGCCGCTTCGCCGCGCTCCGCTGATGGCCGTAAGGCGCGACCCCGCGTTTGAGCCGGCCCGCGCGCCATCCCGGCCTCGAGACTCTGCGCGGGCGGCATCGGCCATGCGTCCGCCGGCGCCTCCTGTAAGATTGGGGCCATGGAACCGAGGCGGGCCCGGGACGGCGGGACGGGGGCTCCTGCGCCCGGGAGCCTGTGCTTCAAGACCGAGGGGCTGACGAAGGTCTACGGCTCGGGACACGCGGCCGTGCACGCGCTGCGCGGCGTCGACCTCGAGCTGCCCGAGCGCGAGCTCGTCGTGCTGCTCGGCGCGTCCGGGAGCGGCAAGTCCACGCTCCTCAACATTCTCGGCGGACTCGACCGGCCGACGGAGGGGCGGCTGTTCTTCCGCGGCCGCGAGCTCACGCATGCGTCCGACCGGGAGCTGACGCTGTATCGGCGCCGCCACGTCGGCTTCGTCTTCCAGTTCTACAACCTGATCGCGAGCCTTACCGCTAGAGAGAATGTCGCGCTCGTGACGGAGATCGCCGAGGACCCGATGCCCCCCGAGGAGGCGCTCGAGCTGGTCGGGCTCGCACCGCGGCTCGACCACTTCCCGTCGCAGCTGTCCGGCGGCGAGCAGCAGCGCGTCGCGATCGCGAGGGCGATCGCGAAGCGTCCGTCGGTGCTGCTTTGCGACGAGCCGACGGGGGCGCTCGACAGCGCCACGGGCGTGCGCGTGCTGCAGGCGATCCAGGACGTCAACGAGACGATGGGCGCGACGACGCTGCTGATCACGCATAACGCATCGGTCGCCGACATGGCGAATCGGGTGATCACGTTCTCCGACGGGCAGGTCCGCGAGGAGCGCATCAACACGCGCCGCAAGGCCGCGTCGGAGCTGTCCTGGTGACGGGGCCGCTCGGCCGCGTGATCTCCGCGCTCGACCGCAAGCTGCTGCGCGATCTTTTCGGCATGCGCGGACAGGCGCTCGCGATCGCGTTCGTGATCGCGGGCGGCGTCGCGGTGCATCTCGTCGCGGCGGGGCTCCTGTCGTCGCTGCAGGAGACCCGGCGGGCGTATTACGAGCGGTACCGGTTCGCGGACATCTGGGCGCCCGTCGTGCGGGCGCCGAACTCGCTGCTCGACGAGCTCCGCGCGATCGAGGGCGTGCAGGCGGCCGAGACCCGGGTCCGCGTGCCCGCCCTGTTCGACATGCCGGGGATGGACGAGCCGGCGACGGGCGAGATCTTCTCGCTTCCGGATGCGGGCGAGCCGTCCGTGAACCAGATCTTTCTCGTGCGCGGGCGGCTGCCGGACGTCGGCCGGCGCGACGAGGCCGTCGTGCTGCAGAGCTTCGCGGATGCGCACGGGCTCGAGATCGGCGACACGATCTCGGCGACGGTCTACGGCGGCCGGGAGACGATGAGCGTCGTCGGCATCGCGCTGTCGCCCGAGCACGTTTACGCGATCGCGCCGGGTCAGCTCGTTCCGGACGACCGTCTCTTCGGCGTGCTCTGGATGAGGCGCGGCGTGCTCGCCGACGCCGTCAACCAGGACGGCGCGTTCAACGAGGCCGTCGTGCGGCTCGCCTACGGCGCGAACGAAGCGGCCGTCGTCGCGGCGCTCGACGCGCTGCTCGAGCCGTACGGCGCCGCGGGCGCCTACGGGCGCGAGGAGCACATCTCGGACGCGTTCATCTCGAGCGAGATCGAGCAGCTCGAGACGATGGGCCGCGTGCTGCCGCCGATCTTCCTGCTCGTCGCCGCGTTTCTCGTCAACGTCGTGATCTCGCGCCTGATCGCGACGGAGCGCAACGAGATCGGGCTGCTGAAGGCGTTCGGCTACTCGGATTTCGCGGTCGTCGTGCACTATCTGAAGCTCGTCGGCACGATCGGTCTCCTCGGGATCGCGCTCGGTGCGTCGCTCGGCACGTGGTTCGGCCGACTGCTGGCGTCGGTCTACACGGATTATTTCCGCTTCCCGCTGTTCGTGTTTCAGGCCGATCCGCGGGTGTATGTGCTCGTCGTCGCCGTGACGGCGGCCGCGGTCGGCGGCGGCGCCGCGTTCGCCGTGCGCCGCGCGGCGACGATCGCGCCCGCGGAGGCGATGCAGCCGCCGCCGCCGCCGGACTATTCGAAGGCGCTCGGCGCCCGGATCACGGCGCTGCGGATGCTCGACCAGCAGACGAGGATGATCCTGCGGCAGATCGTCCGCTTTCCGCTGCGCGCGGCCTTCACGACCGTCGGCGTCGCGGTATCGGGCGCGCTGCTGATCGGCACGCTGTTTTTCGTCGATGCGCTCGAGGAGATGATCGACGTCTACTTCAACGTCGCGAACCGGCACGACGTGCAGGTGAGCTTCGTCGAGCCGCGCTCCCGCTCCGCATACTTCGAGCTGCTGCGCGCTCCGGGCGTGCTCGGCGGCGAGCCGTTCCGATCCGTTTCCGCGCGCCTCCGCAACGGTCACCTCGAGGAGCGCATCGGCCTGCTCGGTCTGCCGCTCGATGCGGACCTGTCGAGGATGATCGATACTGCCGGGCATCCCGTCGAGCCGCCGCCGGGCGGGCTCGTGCTCTCGCGGGACGTCGCGGACGAGCTTCGGGTCGAGGCCGGGGACGTGCTGACGGTCGAGATCACGGAGGGACGGCGTCCCGAGCTCGAGGTGCCCGTCGCCGCGGTCACGACGACGTTCATCGGGTCCGGGGCGCGCATGCGGCTCGAGGATCTCAACCGGCTGCTGAAGGAAGGGCCGGTCGTCTCGGGAGCGTTCCTCCTCGTCGACGCCGAGGAGACCGATGCGCTATATGCCGAGCTGAAGGGGCTGCCGGCCGTCGCGAGCGTCGACCTGCAGACGCTCGCGCAGCGCAACTTCACGGAGCTGATGGATCAGAACATCGGCATGTCGATCTGGGTGTACACGCTCTTCGCCGGCCTGATCGCAGTCGGCGTCGTGTACAACAGCGTGCGCATCTCGTTCGCCGAGCGCGAGCGCGAGCTCGCGTCGCTGCGCGTGCTCGGCTTCTCGCGCGGCGAGGTGTCGTACATCCTGCTCGGCGAGATCGCGTTTCTCACGCTGATCGCGCTGCCGCTCGGCGCCGCCCTCGGCACGGGCCTCGCGTGGTCGCTCGCGCAGGCCATGAGCTCCGATCTCTTCCGGCTGCCGTTCGTCATCTCGCCGTCGACGTACGGCTATGCGGGGCTGGTCGTGATCATCGTGACGGCGGGGTCGGGGCTCCTCGTCCGCCGCCGGCTCGATCGAATGGACCTCGTGGCCGTGCTGAAGAGCCGCGACTGAGCATGGCGGAGAAGAAAGGAATAAGGATGAGGCTCAGGTTCCGCACCGTGTTCTGGGCGGCCGCCGCGCTCTTCGTCGCGGTCCTGCTCGCGAACGCGTTTCGTCCGCAGCCGGTGCCGGTCGACGTCGCGCAGACGTCGCGCGGCCCGATGGTCGTCACCGTGCGCGACGAAGGCCGCACCCGGGTGCGGGACGAATACGTCGTCTCGGCCCCGGTGGCGGGCCGCCTTCGGCGCATCGAGCTCGACCCCGGCGCCCACGTGCATGCGGGCGACGTCGTCGCGCTGATCGAGCCCGGCGCGCCGGCGTTCCTCGACGCGCGGGCGGAGGCGGAAGCCCGCGCCGCGGTCGAGTCGGCGGAGGCCGCCCTCGCGGCGGCTCGGACCGAGCGCGGGCGCGCGGAGGCCGAGCTCGAGTTCGCGCGTACGGAGCTCGAGCGGATCGAGGACCTGCGCGGGCGGGATCTCGCGTCCGCCGCGGCGCTCGACCGCGCGCGGCTCGAGCTGCGTCTGGCCGACGCGGCGCTCCGGGTCGCCGACGAGAACCTGCGGGCGCGCGAGGCCGAGCTCGCGGCCGCGCGCAGCCGGCTGCTGCAGCCCGGCGGCAGCGAAGGCGCCGCTGCGGCCGTCGAGGTGCGGGCGCCGATCGACGGGCGCGTGCTGCGCGTGATGCAGGAGAGCGAGACGGTCGTGCCGGTGGGGGCGGAGCTGCTGAGCCTCGGCGATCCGACCGACCTCGAGATCGTCGTCGAGATGCTGTCCACGGACGCGGTCCAGGTCGAGCGGGGCGCGGAGGTGATCATCGAGGACTACGGCCGGGACGCGCCGCCGCTTCGCGGGCGCGTGCGCCTCGTCGAGCCGTACGGCTTCACGAAGATCTCCGCGCTCGGCGTCGAGGAGCAGCGGGTCAACGTGATCGTCGACTTCACCGCCCCGCCCGAGGAGCGGCCGGCGCTCGCGCACGGGTTTCGGGTCGACGCCGCCGTCGTCACGTGGTCGGCCGACGACGTGCTGCGTGTGCCGGTCTCCGCGCTGTTCAGGAGCGGCGGCCGGTGGGCGGTCTTTCGCGTCGTCGACGGGACCGCGCGGCTGACGCCGCTCGAGGTCGGCCGCAACAACGGCACGTTCGCGGAGGTGCTGTCCGGGCTGGAGGGGGGGGAGACGGTCGTGCTCTATCCGGGGGAGCGCGTGACGGACGGGACGGAGGTCAGGCGCCGCGACTGACGCCCACCGATCAGCGGTCGGTCCACCAGGCCACGAACTCGTCGAGGTCGATCAGGCCGTCCTTGTCGCTGTCGACCGAGTCGAAGCCGACCCGGGCCTCGTCGTGCCCGCCGAACGCGTCGAGGCCCTTCAGCATCTCGACGAACTCCTTGAACTCGATCTTGCCGTCCCCGTTCGCGTCGTTGAATTCGAAGCCTTCCTTCAGCTCCTCGAGCTTGCCCGGATCGAGCGGCATCAGCGTTTCCTCGGTGTCGACGTGCGGCCGGGATTGTAGCCGAAAAGCACGCAGATGCCGCCGCGTGCACCGTCACGGAGCATAGGGCCGGGACGCGGAGTCGAGGATCTGCCTCAAGACCGGCACGTCGTCGATCTCGGGCGCGTCGAGCTCGAACGACGCGACGTACGCGAAAAGATGCCGGGCGTCCTCGTCGCTCAGCGTCTCGACGGGATAGTTCGGCATCCGCGTCGAGGGCAGCACCGGCGCCTGATCGGCCCGCAGCCGCAGGTACGTGATGAACGCCGCCTCGTCCGCGATGATCGGGCTGTTCGTGGCGACGAGATCGCGCACGCCCGTCTCGCCGTTGAAGCCGTGGCACGCGTAGCAGCCGTGCTCGTAGTAGAGCCGCTTGCCGACCGCGGGATCCGGCTCGCCGGCGTCCTGCCCGACGGCCGGCGGCGCGGAGGCCCAGGCGAGGAGGAGGGCGCCGGCCGCGAGGAGGGAACGGGTGCGTGCGAAAGACATCGGCTCGAAAGTCATGATGCGCTCCGGTCAGGTGCCTCACTCAGCGAGGCTGCGTGATGACGTCGATCAGATACGGCTCGCCGCGCTTCACCGACGCGACGCCGCGCTCGAGCGCGGGCGCGAGCAGCGCAGGATCCTCGATCGGGCCTTCGCTCGCCATGCCGTACGCTTCGGCCATCTTCGCGTAGTCGATGAACGGATCGCGCAGCGTCGTGCCGATGTGCCCGCGGTCGGTGCCGCGGCCGCGAACGCCGGACATGTACACGAGAAACATCAGCTCCTGGTGCCACGCGCGGTTGTTGTGCATCACGGTCAGCATCGGCAGCTTGTGGTGCGCGGCCGTCCACAGCGCGCCCGGGGCATAGTTGAGGTCGCCGTCGGTCTGGATGTTGATGACGATCCGGCCCCGCTCGCGCGCGGCGAGAGCCGCGCCCGCGCATGCGCCGAGGCCATAGCCCATGCCGCCGGCGCCCTGGCCGCCGAGATAGCTGTAGGGCCGGTTGTGCTCCCAAAGCTCGCGGTGATGCGCGCCCGAGAAGTTGCTCGGCGACGCGAGGCACCAGTCCTCGTTCATAATCAGCGGCCACAGCTCGGCGTAGATGCGGGCGGTCGCGACGGGGCTCGCGTTCCAGCCGTGCCGCTTCTCGTCCAGCGCGTCGCGCACGGCGCGCACGTAGGTGTCCCGGTTCGCCGCCGCATGGCGGGCGCTGCGCTCCTCGATCGTGCGCCGCTGCGCCGCGGTAGCCTCGCGCGTCACGGCATCGATGAGCGCATCGAGGCTCGCCTCCGCGTCGATGTCGATGCGGCGGCCGATCTCGGGCCCGCGGCCGCCGAACGGGTTCGCCGGGCCGTTGCCGCGCAGCCCGCCGAAGCCGATGCCGGCCGTGTCGCGCGCGGATGCGATGTCCGCGATCCGCGGGCCGATCAGCGCGACGTCGGCGGGCCCCGTCTCGAGGCCGAGCGTGTAGTCGTAGCGGGTGTCGGCGCCCGGGCCCGACAGCGGATGGCGCTGCGGGAAGCTCATCGGCCCGGACGTCGCGCTGGTGCCGACGGACGCGCCGACGAGCTCGGCGAGCTGGACCGCCTTCGCGATGCCTTCCGGCGTCCTAAGGCGGCCGACCTCGAGGCGCGGATTGTCCGCCGCGAGCAGAGCGCGGGCGATCTCGCGCGCGGTCGTCGCATCGATCCCCGGGATCGACGGCGGCACGTACGCGGGCACGGCGAGATCCCCGGCTTCTTCCTTCTGCAGCTCGATGTCGAGGACGACCAGCGCCGGCCCGGTCGGCGGCGTGATCGCCTGACGATACGCTTCCTGCAGCGCTTCCAGCGCGCCGCGCAGCGTCGTCGGCTGCGCGTCCCACTTCGTGAAGCTGCGCACCATCGCCGCCATGTCGTTGGCGGTATGCGCCTGGATGAAGCCGTCGTCGCGGCCCGCGATCAGCAGCATCGGCGTGCCGGAGTAGTAGGCCTGGTAGATCGACATCGCCGCGTGCTGCAGCCCGATCGTGCCGTGCAGCAGCGCGCACATTGGCCGGCCTTCCGCCTTCGCGTAGCCGTTCGCCATGTCGACGGCCGACTCCTCGTGCAGCGCAGTGATGAACTCCGGCATCCGGTTCGGCGGATTGCCGTAGTTCACAATCGACTCCTGCAGCCCCTCGAAGCTCGAGCCAGGGTTCGACGCGACGAACTCGATGCCGAGCTCCTTCAGCACCTGCACCATCAGGTCCGAGCCGGGACGGACGGCCGCGCGCGGCGGCACCGCGGGCGGGCGGACCGCGCCCGCGTCGCGCTCGACCTGCCGGGCCGTCGGCGGCGGCACCGAAGGGCCCGCGCCGTCCGCGGTCGAGCCCGTTTGCGCTTGCGCGCCGACGACGGCGAACGCTGCCGCGCCGGTGGCGGCGCCCATCAGGAATCCGCGGCGATCGAGACCGCGGGCCGAGTCGAGAGCGTCGTCGGCGTCGCGCCGACGCGCGCCGCGTGCGAGGTTGTTCTGGTCCACTCGATCCTCCCCGTACCGCCGGCCAGGGCCGGCCGGCGCTTCACTGCCGTCCTAAGTGTGGCACCGGGAGGCCGGGGCGTCACCCCGGTCGAGGGCGCGGCGCGTCAGTCGCGCCGGTTGATCTGCTCGGGCGTGACGGGACCCGCGGCATTGCCCCATGCGTTGCGGACGTAGGTCAGCACGGCGGCGGCCTCGGCGGCCGTCAGGCTGTGCGCGAACGGCGGCATCCCGTGCGGGCGCGGATTGCCCGCGGTGCTCGGGGGGTAGCCGCCGAGCAGCACGTTGCGGATCGCGTTCGTCGGCGAAGGCGACGTCACGAGCGCGTTGCCGGCGAGAGGCGGGTAGACGTACGGCTCGCCCTCGCCGTTCGTGCCGTGGCAGTCGGCGCAGTGCTCCGCATAGAGGCGGGCGCCGGCGAGCATCCGATTCTGCATGCGGCCGGGTGCGAGCACGGGGCCGCGGACCGGCGCCCGGGACCGCGCCGGGAGGCTCTGCACGTAGTCGACGATCGCGTCGATGTCGCGCTCGGAAAGATACTGCAGGCTGTGGAAGACCACCTCGGCCATCGGGCCGGTCACGGCCGTGCGCCTCGAGACGCCCGTCGACAGGAGCACCGCCAGGTCCTTCGCTTCCCCGTCGCTCATCCCGCCGTGCAGCGGCGGCGCCTCCCAGCCGAGCCCCGGAATCTCGCCGCCGCCGTAGGCCTGCTCCGAATCGATCGCGCCGAGCCGGCCGCGCGGCGAGTGGCACGCCTTGCAGTGCGCCAGCCCTTCGACGAGATACGCGCCGCGGTTCCATTGCTCGCTGCGCGACGGATCGGGCTCCAAGCCGCCCGGCTCGAAGAACAGCGCGCGCCAGACGGCCAGCGCGAGCGGGAGGTTGTACGGAAAGCGCAGATCCGGCTCGATGCGCGGGCTCCGGACCGGCGGGAGCGACTTCAGGAACGCGAAGATCGCGTCCGAGTCCTCGCGCGTGACGTGCGTGTAGCTCGTGTACGGGAACGCCGGGTACAGGCGGCGGCCGTCCTTCGAGCGGCCGTGGTGCATCGCCCGCCAGAAATCGGCGGACGTCCACGTGCCGAGGCCGGTCTCCTCGTCCGGCGTCAGGTTCGTGCTGAAGACGTTGCCGAAGGGCGTGCGGATGGCGCGGCCGCCCGCATACGGCTCGCCGTCGCGGCGCGTATGGCAGCCGATGCAGTTGCCTGCCCGCGCGAGGTACTCGCCGCGGGCGATTTGCTCCGGCGACGTGTCGACCGGCGCCGGCTCGATCTCGCCGGACTCGAGGAGGTCGGGCCACGCCAGCCAGAGCGCGGCTGCGGCGAGCACGGCGGCGAGCGCGCCGCCGCCGATCAGCAGCCCGCGCCTCATCGCACGACCCCGCACTCGAGCGGCAGGTCGTGAGGCAGTGACGCGGCCGGGCGCGGGTCCTCGGGATACGGCCGGCTGGCGATCCAGGCCGTCAGCGCGTGGATGTCGTCGCGGTCGAGGCGCCGGGCGATCTCTCCCATGCAGTCCGGCTCCGCCGCGCGGCGCGCGCCCGTCCGCCATGCGGCGAGCTGCGCGGACAGGTACTCGGGCCTCAAGCCGACCAGGCCCGGGATATACGGCGCGACACCGGTCAAGGTCTCGCCGTGGCATGCGCGGCACGACGGCACCCCGAGGTCGGCGTCGCCGTCCTCGATGAGCTCACGGCCGCGCGCGAGCTCCTCGTCCGAGCGCGGATGGCTCGGCGGCGTCCATTTCGGCTCTTGCCGGGCGTAGTAGGCCGCGATCTCCTTCAGATAAGACTCGGAGAGATTCGCGAGCAGGCCCTCCATGATCGTGTGGCGGCGGCGGCCTGCCCGATAGTTCTCGAGCTGTGCGTAGAGATAGCCTGCGGGCTTCCCCGCGATCGACGGAAAGTAGACTTCGCTCGCCGAGCGGCCGCTCTCGCCGTGGCACGCCGCGCACGGGGCGAGGCGCTCGACGAGAGCTTCGTCGTCGAGGGGATCTCCCTCGGCGAGGGGGCACAGGGCCAGCAGGGCGAGAGCGGGGAGCAGGGGCTTCCAGTGCGGCAAGGCGTGATCCTCCTTGATCGCGCCGGCCGATTATCGCAGCTTCTATCGGAAGAGGGTATGACGGTATCCGCAAACGCGCGGCCGGAGGAGCCCGAAAGCGGCGCGTGCCCGGGCGGGGAGCGGCTTCGCGCCCGAGAGGCGGGCGGCGCTGCGGCCGCCCGCCGAGGGGTGGTCAGGAGCTCATCGACGCGAGGACCGCGTCCTTCTTGGCGCTCAGGAACTGATCGAAGTTCTTCAGCCCCGGATGAAGCTTGCGGGCTTCCTCCGCGCTGCGCGCCGCGAGCACCTCGCGCTCGAAATCGCGGTAGATCTGGAACATGTTGCCGAGCTCGTCCGCGCCAGGGAAGCCGAGGGCACGGTACGCGTCGGGCTCGATGGGGTTGTATTTCACCGATCCGAGGCCGTAGGCGCTCGCGATCTTCGCGCACATCTCCTCGAGCGTGAGCGCCTCGCCCATGATGCCGACGGCCTTGCCGACGTACGCGTCCCCGGCCTTGAAGATGCCGTAGGCGACCGGGCCGATGTCGTCGGCGGAAATGCCGGCGAGCTTCGAGTTGCCCATCGGCAGCGTCCACGTATAGGTGCCGTCCTCGCCCTTCTTCGGGCCGAGGCCGAACATGTAGAAGTTGTCCCAGTAGAAGGACGCGAGAAGGCGCGTCGTCGGCAGGCCGGAGAAGTACTCGTCGGCCTCGGCCTTCGCGTCGAAGTGCGGGACGCGATACTTCTCCTGCAGCATCGGCATGCGGGTATCGCCCGCGGGCAGCAGCTTGCGCGTGTCCTCGAGCGTCGACCAGATCACGTGCTTGACGCCCGCGGCCTTCGCTGCGTCCGCGGCGTTCTTGGCCTGCGCCTTCTCCTTCTCGCCGGAGAAGTGCTCCCAGAAGTTCGTGACCACGAAGACGCCGTGCGCGCCGGCGAACGCCTTCTTCAGGCTTTCGACGTCGTCGAGGTCGGCCGCGACCACCTCAGCGCCGCTGTCGGCGAGCGCCTTGGCTTTGTCCTTGCTCGGATCGCGAGTGATCGCGCGGCATGCAAACCCGCCGGAGGGATCCGCGAGGATCGCGCGACAGAGCCCTCCGCCCTGGGCGCCCGTCGAGCCTAGCACTGCGATGATTTTCTTGTCGGCCATGTTTTCCCCTCTGTCAAACGGGTGGAGTGAAAGGCTGTAGCATAAACGGTATTCGACCGGGCCTGCAGCTTCGGGCAAAACGTTGAACGAAATCTTTCAATGTCCCGCGGACGCCGCGGCCGTGCTCGTGCTCGCGCACGGCGCCGGCGCGGGCATGCGTCATCGCAGCATGCAAGCCATCGCGGACGCGCTCGAGAAGCAGGGAATCGGCACGCTGCGGTTCGACTTCCCGTTCATCCGCGAAGGCCGCAAGCGCGCGGATCCGCCGCACGTCGCGATCGCCGAGATCGAGCGCGCGGCCGCCGCAGCGGCGGGCCGCACGCGCCTGCCGGTCTTCGTCGGCGGACACTCGTTCGGCGGCCGGATGGCGACGCACGCCGCGGCCGAGGGCCGGATCGAGCCGCGCGGCCTCGTGCTCTATTCGTTCCCGCTCCATGCCCCAGGCAAGCCCGGCACGGCACGCGCGAGCCATCTCGCCGCGATCCGCCGGCCGATGCTGTTCGTTTCCGGAACGCGGGACGCGCTCGCGGAGCGGGAGCTGCTCGAGGGCGTCGTCGGCGCGCTGCCGGGGGCGACGATCCACTGGCTCGACACGGCCGATCACGGCTATCGCGTGCGGCGCCGTGAGCGCGCTTCGGCCGAGGAGGTCTTCGACGAGCTGGCCCGGGCGACGCGCGAGTTCGTGGGGCGCCTGTGCTGATCGCCGCCGGCTCGCGGCCGCTCGCATCGTTCGAGCCGGCCCTCGTGTGATAGCTTCCGGCGGAGCGGCCGGCACCCGAAAGGACCTCGATGTTCCCGATACGCGACGACAATCCGCACTTCATCACCCCCTATGCGACGTACGCGATCCTCGCGCTGAACGTCGCGGCCTGGGTGTTCGTGCAGGGCCTCGGCACGGAGCCGATGCTTTCGGGGTCGGTTTGCCGGCTGGGGCTGATTCCCGGCGAGCTGATGCAGACCGTCGCGCCGGGAACGCGGCTCGAGATCGGGCCGAACACCTACTGCGTGCTCGGCGAGTCGCGGAGCTGGTACACGCTCGTGACGTCCATGTTCATGCACGGCGGATGGTTCCACCTGATCGGCAACATGTGGTTCCTGTGGATCTTCGGCAACAACGTCGAGGACTCGATGGGCCATATGCGCTTCGTGGCGTTCTATCTGCTCAGCGGCCTGGCCGCGGCCGCGGCGCAGATCCTCGCTGACATGGATTCGCCGATTCCGATGGTGGGCGCGTCCGGCGCGATCGGCGGCGTGATGGGTGGCTACATCGTCTTGTATCCGCGCGTGCGCGTGCACATGCTCGTCCTGATCGGCTTCTTCATCACGACCTTCGCCGTGCCCGCGTACCTGATGCTCGGCTACTGGCTCGTGGTGCAGCTGATCAGCGGGTTCTTGTCGATCGGCGCCGAGGGCGGAGGCGTCGCGTTCTGGGCCCACGTCGGCGGCTTCGTGGCCGGCGCCGTGCTCGTCCTTCTGTTCCGGGACCCGCGGCTCGTGGACCGGCATCCGTACCACGGGTGGAGCCGGCCCTCGCCCGGGCGGAGCTGGCGCCGGCTGGATCGCTGGCGCTGACTCGCTGAAACGCGTCACTCGGCCGGAAGCGTGCTCTTGACACTTGGAAAACCGCCTCTATATTTTCTGGCACTCTCTCGGCGAGAGTGCTAACAACGCCTTAGATATATAGGTATATCAAATACTTACGCTTCATTCAGGAGGCTGCAAGAGATGAAGCTTCGTCCCTTGCACGATCGCGTGATCGTCAAGCGCGTGGAAGAGACCCGAACCTCTCCCGGCGGAATCGTGATCCCCGACACCGCCGCCGAGAAGCCGAGCCGGGGCGAGGTGATCGCCGTCGGCAAGGGCAAGATCCTCGATTCCGGTGAAGTGCGCCCGCTCGCTGTGAAGGCGGGCGACGAGGTGCTGTTCGGCAAATACTCGGGTAACGAGGTCAAGGTGGACGGCGAGGAGGTGGTCGTTCTGCGCGAGGACGACATCCTGGCCGTGTTCGAGAAATAGCGTAACCGCGTTCAATCAGAGGTAGCTGCAAATGGCTGCTAAGCAACTCGTTTTCGCGCAGCAGGCGCGAGAGGAGATGTTGAAGGGCGTCAATATCCTCGCGAATGCCGTGAAGGAGACGCTCGGCCCGAAGGGGCGCAACGTGCTGATCGAGAAGAGCTGGGGCGCACCGACGGTCACGAAGGACGGTGTGACGGTGGCGAAGGAGATCCAGCTCGAGGACAAGTTCCAGAACATCGGCGCGCAGATGGTCAAGGAGGTCGCATCGAAGACCTCCGACACCGCCGGCGACGGCACGACGACGGCGACCGTGCTCGCGCAGGCGATCTTCCGCGAAGGCCTGAAGGCCGCGTCGGCCGGCATGGACCCGATGGACCTGAAGCGCGGCATCGACAAGGCCGCCGCGGCCGCCGTCGCGGAGCTGAAGAAGCTGTCGCAGCCGTGCACGGACCGCAAGTCCATCGCCCAGGTCGGCACGATCTCGGCGAACGCCGATGAGTCGATCGGCAACATCATCGCCGACGCGATGGACAAGGTCGGCCGTGAGGGCGTGATCACGGTCGAGGAGGGCTCGGGCATCGAGAACGAGCTCGAGCTCGTCGAGGGCATGCAGTTCGACCGCGGCTATCTCTCGCCGTACTTCATCAACAACAAGGAGTCGATGGCGGCGGAGCTCGAGGATCCGTACGTCCTGCTCCACGACAAGAAGATCTCGAACATCCGCGATCTGCTGCCCGTGCTCGAGGCGGTGGCGAAGGCCGGGAAGCCTTTGATGATCATCGCCGAGGACATCGAGGGCGAGGCGCTCGCGACGCTCGTCGTCAACAACCTGCGCGGCATCCTGAAGGTCGCCGCGGCGAAGGCGCCGGGCTTCGGCGACCGCCGCAAGGCGATGCTGCAGGACATCGCGATCCTCACGGGCGGTAAGGTGATCTCCGAGGAGGTCGGCCTCTCGCTCGAGAAGGTGCGGCTCGAGGACCTCGGCACGGCGAAGCGCGTCCGCGTATCGAAGGAGGACACGACGATCGTCGACGGCGGCGGCGACAAGGCCGCGATCGAGGGCCGCATCAAGGAGCTGAAGCAGCAGATCGAGGAGACGACCTCCGATTACGATCGCGAGAAGCTCGAGGAGCGGGTCGCGAAGCTCGCCGGCGGCGTCGCGGTGATCAAGGTCGGCGCGGCGACCGAGGTCGAGATGAAGGAGAAGAAGGCGCGCGTCGAGGACGCGCTG
>Ga0079224_100000383_pt1 | contig 41931 bp, 37 predicted proteins | sample Stecom2015_FD_80414 | JGI IMG/M metagenome (GOLD analysis project Ga0079224, IMG submission 80414) | Agricultural soil microbial communities from Utah to study Nitrogen management - Steer compost 2015 | ecosystem: Environmental > Terrestrial > Soil > Agricultural land | place: USA: Utah... | reverse complement strand
TGCCCTCGGCGGCTACTTCCTTGGCGAGGCCCAGGGTGAAGGTGTCGATCGCACCCTTGGCGGCGGCGTAATCGACGTACTCGTTGGGCGAGCCCAGGCGGGCAGCGGCCGAGGAGACGTTGACGATGGTCCCTCCGCGCCCGCCATGGCGGGTGGACATGCGCCGGATGGCTTCGCGGGCGCAAAGGAAGCTGCCGATCACATTGGTCGTCAGGACGCGGCGCAGCCGCCCGGCGTCCATGTCCTCGACGCGCATCTGCCGCTCGAGGATGCCGGCGTTGTTGACCAGCGCCGTGACAGGCCCCAGCTTGCGATCGACCTCGGCAAAGAGGCGCGCGACATCGGCCGCGTTGCCAACGTCGCCGGCAACGGCCATGGCCTCGCCCCCGGCGCGCTTGATCTCCTCCACGAGAGCATGCGCGGCTGCCTCGTTGCGCAGGTAATTGATGCACACCGCGTAGCCGTGCGCAGCGCCAAGGCGCGCGGTTGCGGCACCAATGCCCCGGCTGCCGCCGGTAACTATCAATATCTTCCTCACGGTCTCCTCCCCTCTGCTTGCTGCTTGCCGCCAGCCACGCCGAAGGCCGCGGTTGTCATTTTCCGGCGCCGCTGCCCGCCGCTCAGACCAGGCCCTACGGCGCCATCGCTTCGAGCAAGGCGCCGACGGCCTGCGCGGCATATTGCTCTGCTTCCGCCACCTTGGAGGCGCGCGGACCGGCGACGTTTAGAACCCGAATATCCATCGCCTCGACGAAATCGCGCAACAGAACGCTGGCGCGGACGGGAGGGATTTCCGTTCCGTCTATCAACTTGTAAGGCTTGCGGTGTCTGATGCAGAACAGCAGCGTCAGCTCGGTGCCACCCTCCAAGGTGCCGAAGTAGATGATCGCGGTACCGTCGGAGTCGAGCACGTTTTGCAACGTGCGCTGCCTGTAGCCGCCCCGGCTCAGCTCGGTCAGCGGATATTGCGGCGGAATGACGCCGTCCTCGGCAAGACGCCCCGCCGGGCACCAGCCACCGCAGGGAAAGCCGCGCGCCAGAGCCGCATCGAGCGCTCCACGATCCACCCCCGTCTGGCCGCCCGAGACGATTTTCTCCAGCGCCATGAACTTCTCCCAAAGCGCTCAGCGCGTCGGCTGCAGCTCCCGTCTGGGCATGGCCAGCCACTGCACAGCCGCCTGCACGACGATGCCGGCCCCGATGGCGGCGGCGAGCGCGCCCCAGAACTCCATGCGCGGCCAAAGCAGCGCGAGCGCCAAAAAGAACGCGGCGAAGGAATACAACCCCTTCACCATGCCGCGGTACATGAAAGCAACTTGCCTCGCGCCCTGGCCGCGGTGGGTGAACACTGCCAGCACCAGCCCGATGATGGGGAAGACCGCCAGCAAGCCGCTCCAGACCTCACCCACGGTTGCCGCCACGGCCGTGACACCGATCGTGAGCAAGGCGCCGGTCGCCATGCGATAGGGCAGATCACGCAGGCTGGCGCGGCCCGGGGAGGGCGCCCCCGGCGGCAGCGCTCGCGGCGTGGCAAGCAGCGCGATGGCCGCCACCAGCAGGGTCGTTTCTGGTCGTGCAGGCAGCGCGGCCAGCCCCAGGGCGCAGACGAACCATGCCAACACGCCGCAGCACAGCGCAGCCGGCCAGGACCAGCGCGTACTAGCCCATGCATAGGCCAGGCCGAAAACCAGCAACCCGGCGATGCCCGCTATCGCCGCGGTCGCCGTCAGCGCACCGAATTGCGGCCCCTGCTCGAGGGCGACGAAAACCACGATCGGCCCGGCCACCACCGGCAAGCCGCCAAGCAAGCCCGCAACGCCCGCGCCCCACCTGCGCCCGGCCAGCGTCACCAGACCGATGAACAACGGAACGATGGTGATCTTTAGCAGCAGCATCTTTCTTCTGTCTGCCCTGAAAAACCAGAGAAGCTACGCAAAAAATATCTTAATTGCCACAAGGAACAGCAATATGTCATCAATATTTCCAAGCTGTCTCCCCCGCTCCCAACATCAAATCTACGTTTCACCTTTTCGGCCAGGAAGCAAGGCAAGCCGGCCACGGAGGCATCCATGCGAACAAAGCCTTTAGGCAAATACAAAATTCTTGAAAGAAAGATACGCCACCTGCTTAGACTAACAGCCTCTTTTCCATACGGATCTAGCCTCAAGCTTTCAGGATCAGCTGTCAATAGCTCTTGAAAAGCCTCATCAAAGCCGGCCACATAAAATGCCGAGATGCGCTTATTTATCAGCTGCCACCTAGTATAGTAATGAATAAGAAACCAAAGTAGCGCATACACAAGAAAAGTTGCCATCTCAGGAAGAACGACAACCTTTTCTACCCATTCTGGCGGCCATATATTTTCCGTTATGACCGCACCAAACAAGGCAATTTGAACAAGAAACCCGCATTGGCCATATTTTCCTTGTGGTTGTGATAAGCAACCCAGAGCTCTAGGCGCAGGCTTATGTAATCTTTGATGTGATCGAGCTGCCCCATGATCTCATCGCTTGATTCATGCAACACCAACCGTCATGGCTTGCCACTGGCAACGTGGCGACCACGCGAGCAGACGCAGGCTCAACGACTGGGAAGCCTAGGCACAGTAAGCTTGGCAGGCAAGGTCACGTGTCGGCGCAATTCCAGCAGGTGACCAGCGTGCGGAGACTGGAGAGGACTCACCTCTCCATTCCAGGCTTCAACGCCTTAAGGCCGACCTTTGAACCCGGGACCGCAAGCCTGGCGATCATCCTGGCAGGGAGCGAGCAACGGCTCGCAGCAGTCCGACCCCATGGCGGGCGCTTACCCGGATGCGCCGGGAAAGCGAGCCTTTACCGCGCCAAACAGCGCGCTCAGCACCGGCTGGGGGCGGTATACGATGCGAAAGCCCGCCAGCGGTCGACGCTGCTTCCAGACACGGTTGGACATGATGGCTCCGGGATCTGAGCAGGAGTCCAGCCACGCGATGTCGGTCTTCTCATGCAGCAGGCAGGTGAACTTGAAGGCCAGCAGCAACCCGGGCGAATGGCGCGCGTAGTCCTCGTCATAGGCGGTGCGCAGGAAGATGAGACCGTCGGCCACACGCAGGAAGCATATCATGGCGATGGCCTTGCCGTCGAGGCGCAGGGAGCATGTCTCCAACCGACCACGGTCATGAGCCTCCCGACAGATGCGACGGAAAAACTCGCTGCCGCCCGCCACCGCGGCCAGCGCGGTGCCCTCGCGCCCCTTCCAGCCCTTGGCTTCCAAGGCCAGGAATTCGTCGAGCCAGAACTCGAGCGGCTCGTCCTCCAGCGCGGTATACATGCGCAGTGCGCCAAGCTTGGCGAGGCGTCGCTCCAGCCGGGCCAGGTCCTTCTTCTTCGCCTCCCGCCGGAAGCTGTCGGCGACATAGGCCTGAGCGCTCCGGTACCTGCGTAGGAAGGCGCGCTCCGTGCGCTCGCCCGCGTGGAACCCCGGCTCGCTGGCCGCGGCCCGTTCCAGCCACTGGTACACTGGCCCATCGGCCGCGACCAGTTTGAACTCCACCGACGCATAGCGCACCCGCAGCGCCGCCAACGCAGCGGCGACCGCCTCCGCCCCATATTCGGGGGCGACCAGCGGCGTGCAAAGCGAGCAGTAGTAATAGCGGAGCGATTGCGCCGCTACGGCGCCCAGCCTGCCGAATCCGCCGCTGCGCTCGAAGGGGAACAGCCCGACTAGCCGCCGGCCTCCGCTCTCCTCGACGTGGACCGCGACCACATCGAGCCGCAGCCTGCGCGAGAACTGCTCCAGCGAGGCCAGCATCATCCACGGCTCGTAGAAAATGTTCGGCTCGGCCGCATGAGCCGCGAGCCGCTCCCATTCCGGGACGAGCGAATGCAGCTGATCGAGCCTGGTGCAATGCTCGACGATCAATCTGGCGGGGCCGGCTGAATCCCCCGCGCGGCGTATTGGTGTTGCTTGCCCCACGCGCCTTCCTCTTCTCGTCCTTCTTCTTGCCAACGCTCGGCTTGCCGAGCCCCGTGCCCGCTCATGCGTTGCTCGGACGCTGGAGATTGGTGGGGGTTGGCGAGCAACTTCGCAAGCAACGCCATGTTTGACGCATGGCGCAATCGGTTAATTTTGCGAGCTTATTGACTCGAGCAGCGCACATCTCGCCCTGCCCGGCCCCGCTCCTGACAGCCCCAATCAGGCCTCCAAGAGAAGACAACTTTTGATGAACCATGAAGCGGCGAAGCCCGGTCTGACTGACTCGTTATTGCGCGGCCTCGTCACCGAAAGACTGGCAGGGGCAAGCCCGCGCTGCCCGGGAGCTCACCGAGCTGCGGAATCAGCCTCCAGCAGCGCGCGCGCCTGCAGAATCGCCTGCTCGACCCCCTCGTCAAGCTCGCCGGTAGGCAGCGAACCAAGCTCGCCGCGGAGCAGGCCAACATCCTTGAGCAGCAGGTCGTACTGGACATCGATGAGGTTGTCGCTCATCCAGCTCCGCCCTGTCGACACGCTGATCACTTCGAAAAAGTCCCTGGCGGGAACGCCATGCTCGGCGGCCAGGTTGAGCATCCGCGCCGTGGCGGCCAAGTTGTAGGTTGCCAGGGCATTGTTGAGGAGCTTCACCAGCGCTGGCTGGCCGTAGGACGGCATGCGGAAGACGCGCCCCGCGATGGCGGCTAGCAGCCTGTCTTCCGCTTCGGTAGGCTCGGGCCCGACGAGGAAGATGGTCATCGAACCCTGCCGCGCACCCTGGGGACCACCCGACACGGGGGCTTCGAACGCGCGCCAGCCTTCCGGTGCCGCGGAAAAAATCTTCCGCGCATCGCTCGGCGCCAGCGTGGTGTGGACGAAGACGGTCAACGATCGCTCGGTGTGCTTTCGCAGCGACTCGAACACGGACACGACCTGGTCCGCCAGCCGCACCGCAATGTGAACGCTCTCCACGGCAGCCCAGTCGACGGCGGTCAAATCGGTTGCCGCCGGCGCCCCGGTCTCCTCCGACCACCCGCGAACCCGCTCGGCGTTGAAGTCGTTGCCATAAACACGCCGTCCCACCTCGACCAAGCGCGCGCCCACATTTCCACCAATTGGCCCAAGCCCGATGATCAGATGCATGACCCTTCCTCGCGAGCAGTAACCGTTCCACAGGCCTGTATCAGGCTCGCACGGCGCGCCATCAAGGTCCCGTTGGCCGGCCCGTCACGCCCTACCGCGCCTTCGGATCAATGCCTCGCTCCGCCATCACTTCCTTGAGCAGGGTCAGGGCGTTGAGCACGCGCGGAAACCCGACGTAAGGAATGCAATGGATCAGCGTGCCAACGATTTTTTCCTTACTCAGTCCCACGTTGAAGCCGACGTTGATATGCAGCTTCAACTGCGGGTCGGTGCCCAGAGCGACCAACGTGGCGATGGTCACCATGGTCTGCTCCTGCTGGGACAGGCTGGTCCGGGAGTAGATGTCGCCGAAAGCGAAGGAGACGATGTAGTCGGCCAGGTCCGGATCCAGATCCTTGTACGACTCGACCAGCTTGACATGGTCAAAGGTGTCGGCGTGCTCGGCGGAGACGAGCTCCATCATGCGATCGAGGCCGCGTTGATAGCGATCGGTTGCCATACGGTCATCCCTCTTGAGGTTGCGGAAAGCCCACCGGTGCAAAGTGGGGGTGGCGCATTCGCCCAGGAAGACGCTGGCAACCGTCGCCGTCGGGACCTGCCGCTCACTGCTCGCGGCGACCTCCGGGTGATGAAGGCTCGGGAAGGGATCGGTTGCGGATCTGGCGGTCACGGGATCTCATGGGCGGCGCTTGACGAGGGCTGATGCCTGCGGCCTTGGCCGTTTTCCGAACCCCTTTGTCCGCAGAACCGATATGGAAGAGCGGAGACGAGCGGCCGCTTGCGGTCTGCCGCCTCACGGCCCATGGTTGCATTGCCGCCGCCCGGTCATATTCTCACATCGACCCTCTTGACAGCGGAGCGCTCGCCATGACCGACCTTATCGGCAAAGTCGCCATCGTCACCGGCGCCGGGCAGGGCATCGGCAAGGGCATCGCCAAGCATTTGCTGGAGGAAGGCATGCACGTGGTGCTGGCCGAGGTCGATACCGAAGCCGGGCAGGAGGCGGCGGCGGAGCTGGAAGCCTTCGGCCAGGTGCTGTTCCAGCCCACCGACGTGGCGGACGAGGCGCAGGTGGCGCGGCTGGTGGAGACGACCTTGAGCCGCTTCGGCCACCTTGATGCGCTCATCAACAACGCCGGCTTGGCGCACCCCTATAACGACCCTGTCGAGCACATGCCGCTGGAGAACTGGAACCGGCGGCTGGCGGTCAATCTCACCGGCCCGTTCCTATGCTGCAAACACGCGGTGCCGGCGCTGCGCCGCAGCCGGGGCGCCATCGTCAACATCGCCTCCACCCGGGCCTTGCAGTCGGAACCGAACAGCGAAGCCTATGCCGCCAGCAAGGGCGGCTTGGTAGCGCTTACCCATGCGCTGGCGGTCAGCCTGGGGCCGGAGATCCGCGTCAATTGCATCAGTCCGGGCTGGATCGAGGTGGGCGATTGGCAGAAGGCCAACCGGCGGCGACAGCCCAAGCTGCGGCCCGAAGACCATGCGCAGCATCCGGTCGGCCGGGTCGGGCGGCCGGAGGACATTGCCGAGCTGGTGGCATACCTGATCTCGACACGGGCCAGCTTCATCACCGGACAGAACTTCGTCGTCGACGGCGGCATGACACGCCGGATGATTTACCTTGACTAGTGCGCGTCCCCTGAGCCGCCAGGCGCCCCCTTCCCCCTCGAAATTTCCGCCCGCCAACCCCATTGCCTTAAGACACTGCCGAGCGTGAAGGCGGCCGTCTGCTGCCTCGCGCCATGGATCAAGGAAGAACACCAGCCGCCTGCCAACAGCCGCAGGCGGCGCGGAAGGATCCAGGGAACGCATGAACTCTAAGAATGTCCGGCTGCATCTGCTGACGCTCGCATTGGTTGCCACCACGGCTGGCTGCGGCGGCAGCAGCGGCGGCATCGTCGTGGGTGGCGACTACCCCATCGCCTACGCCGACCGCGCGCTCGAAGCGGCGGGAAACGCAGCCGACGGCGTAACCTTCGTTCCCGGCGGAGACCTGTACCTGCGCGAGCTGTCCTCGCCCAGCGCCCCGGCGCACAACATCACCTACCAATACACCCGCGGCCGGGGCGACGTGAGCAGTCCCAACGTCTCCTACGACGGCCGCCGGCTGATCTTCTCCATGCGCGGCCCGGACGACCCGACCTGGAACATCTGGGAGTATTCCCTGGACAGCGGCAGCCTGCGGCGCGTGATCGCCGACGACGAGCTGGCCAACGCCGGCGATGATCTCGACCCGCACTACCTGCCCGACGGCCGCATCGTGTTCACCTCCAACCGCCAGGCCAACAGCAGGGCGCAGCTGGAGGCGGCCGGCATGCCGCCCTTCAGTTACGCCGACGGCTACAACCGTGAGGCGGCGCTGGTGCTGCACGTGATGGATGCCGACGGCGGCAACATCGAGCAGATCTCCTTCAACCAAAGCCACGACCGCAACCCCAGCGTGCGCATGAACGGCGAGATCATGTACGTCCGCTGGGATCACGTCGGCAATCGTAACCACCAGCCGATCTTCACCATCCGTCCCGACGGCCGGGAGCTGAACGTGCTCTACGGCGCCTTCAGCCCCGGCGACAGCTTTTTGCATCCGCGCGAGATGCCGGACGGGCGCGTGATTTCAACCGTGCTGCCGCTGGCCGGCGTGCGCAACGGCGGCGCGCTGGTGATCGCCGACGTCAGAACCCACACCGACCATCGCCGCCGCCTGGATGGCCTCCCTGGCGCGGGCCAGTACCAGCCGACCCTGTACGAACTGCCGCTGGGCCGGGCAGCCTCGCCCAACGGCCGCTATACCACGCCCTATCCGCTCTGGGACGGCAGCAACCGGGTGCTGGTAGCCTGGTCGCCGCCGCAGCGCGGCGGGACGCCGAGCCCGACCGTACCGGGCGAGACCGAGCCGCGCTACGGCATTTACATGCTGGACCTCGACGACCGCAGCATGCGGCTGATCGCAACCGCCCGCGAAGGGCGGGCGCTGCTCAGCCCGGTCGCGCTGATGCCGCGGCCACAGCCGGCGGTGATCCCTCCGGCCGGCGCCCCCGGCGATCCGGGTGTCGCGCCCCGGCCTTGGCTGTGCCCGGACGGCACCATGCGGGAATCCTGCGTCGGCGTGCCCAACGAGCCGGGCTGCCCGCAAGGCTACGCGCCGCGGCCGGGACCGCCCGGCGAGTGCATACCGATCGAGCCGGAGTCGGAATGCCCCGACGACGTCAGTCCCAGGCCGCATCCGCAACCGGATCCGAAGCCGCCGCCCGAGGAATGCGAGGATCCTGGCGAACCCGGAGGGCCTGGTGAGCCTGGCGAGCCGGGCGAGCCGGGGGAACCCGATCCCGAGCCAGTGCCGCAGGCCATTCTTAACATTCGCAGCGTCTACGACACCGATTTCCTCGACAGCATGGGCGAGAGCGTGCTGGTCGAAGGCGAGCGCATCCCGCGCGATGCCACCGGCCGGCCGAACCTGGCGCGGCTGCGCGACGCCCGCCTGACCACGGCGGCAGAACGTCCGGCCCGCTTCCTGCGCATCAGTCGCGCCCTGCCGACGCCGCCAGGGCAGTCGTTGGACGGCATCGGCGCCACCAGCTTCAAGATGCAACAGCTGCTCGGCTACGCACCCATCGAGCCGGACGGCTCGGTGCGCGTGGCGGTGCCGGCCGACACCCCGCTCGCCCTGGCGGTGGTGGACGCCCAAGGCCGCGCATTCCAAACTCACACCAGCTGGCTGCAGGCCCGCCCGGGCGAGGAGCGCCGCTGTCACGGCTGCCACTCGGCTCACCGCAGCGTACAGCCGCTCAATGCCGGCTCCCCGGCAGGCGGTCCGTTCGAAGGCTCGCGAGCCGCCCTCAGCGCCCTGCCGGGCGAGACCATGGCCGAAACCCGCACCCGGCTGGATCCGACCGCGCTGCAGCTGCAGCCGGATCCTTTCTTTACCGATGTCTGGACCGACCCGGTCAGCGCCGGCCGCGCGCCCGACCCCGATCTGACCCTACCGTACCCAGCGACGCTACGCCCGGATGAGGGCATCATCGACTACGCCCGCCACATCCAGCCGATTTGGAACGCCAACTGCCTCGGTTGCCACGGCCCCGGCAGCAGGCTGGACCTGAGTGACGCGCTCGCCCCCTCCGGCCGCCTGCGCTCCTATGACAGCCTGGTCCTGGGCCGCCCGCAAGGCGCGACGGCGGTCCAGCGCGACGGCCGCACCGTCATCGAGCGTTCGCCACCGCTGGTCAACGTCGGCGGCTCCGCCGACAGCTCCCGCAGCAGCCATCTGGTCGAGGTGCTGTTCGGCCAGGAGCTGCTAGCGCCGCAATCGCTGGACGGCGTGCCCGACCATGGCGGCTACCTGACGCCAGGCGAACGGCGGCTGATCGTCGAATGGATAGACCTGGGCGCGGCCTACCGCAACGTGCCAGCGCGCGAGACCAGTGCCGCCCTGCTGGCGCGCGATCGCTTCGCGGTCGAAGTGCACCCGCTGCTGCGCAACCGTTGCCTAGGCTGCCATCTGCCGCAGGCCAACAGCAGCGACATCGGCGCGCCCAATCACCGCAACCCGCCCCATGCGCCCAACCGCTTCGCGCTGACGGGCACCGTGGAGGCGGACTTCGGCGCTGCCGCCGCCATGGTCGGCGATCCCTGCGACCCAGCTGCCAACGCGCTGCTGCTGCGCCCGAGCTCGACCGAACAGGACCCACTGGCGCATCCCAGCGTCGACCGCGGCGGCGTTCGCGGGCCCATGCTGCTACCTGGGGATGAGGGGTATTCGATTTTGCATGACTGGATCGCGACCGGCTGTCGCTGAAACGCCGAATCGGTCAACGCCGGCCTCCCCGGCTGCCGTTAGCACACAAAGCCCCCGGGAGAGGCCGAACCGACATAACAAGGGCGTGCCGCCCAAGGAAGCTCGCCCGCCGCGCGGCTACGGCCGGCATCCCCGACCCGGCCGCCGGCGGCGCCAACAGGAAGAACGAGAAATGCGCATCTTTCGTCCCAACAAGCTGGCCGCTGCCTGGCTGCTGAGTCTGCTGCTGCTGCCGCTGTCGCTGGCCGCCGCACCGCTGCAGGTGGAAGTGCACGACCCCTACCTGGACCTGCGCACCGGCCCCGGACGGGGATATCCCGTCACTCAGTCCATCGAGCGCGGCAGCGTGATCGGCATCGTCAATCGCCGCACCGACTGGTACCAGGTCGAGGCCGACGGCGCCAGCGGCTGGGTCCACCGCGAGCAGCTGCGCGCCACCCTGGCCGCGGCCGGCGTGGCCGAAGGCCTACGCGCCGCCATCCTCGACCGGCACATTGAGGATCGCTTGCGGGCAGGCCTCAATGCCGGCGTGTTCGACGACGAACCGGTGGTTAGCTTCTGGGGCGGCTATCGCTTCACGCCGCACTGGTCGGCAGAGCTCGCGGTCGCCCAGGCGGCGGGCGACTACTCCAGCACCCGTCTCATCCGCCTGGAAGCCGCCGCGCGGCCCTGGCCGCAGCAGCGCTTCCCGCTGCATCTGCTGGCCGGCGTGGGCTGGATCGAGAACCAGCCGCGCCGAACGCTGGTGGACGACGCCAAGGAAGACGGCTGGAACCTCAACCTGGGATTGGGGGCGAGCTGGCAGCTGGAGCCGCGCTTCGCGCTGCGCGCCGACTGGCGCTGGAACCGGGCGCGCTTCGACGGCGACAGCGAGAACTATCACGAGCTGACAGCCGGCTTCGTGCTGCTGTTTTGAGGAAAGGGGATGGGTATGACACGCACAATCCGCATTCTGGCCGCTCTCGCCCTGCTCGGCGCACCCCTGCTAACCCTGGCGCAGCCGCCTGCGCCCAGGGGCGAGGCGGAGCAGCCGCTGGAGCCGCGCGTGGCCCGGCAGGACATTCGCGTGCCGCGCATCGATGCCCGCGACGTCGAGGTCGGGCTGTTCGCCGGCGTTCTGCAGCTGGAGCACCTCGGCAGCAATCCGGTCTACGGCATCCGGCTGGGCTATCACCTAACCGAGGATTTTTTCCTCGAAGCTAACCTCGGCCTGTCCGAGGCCAGCGACGAGATCTACGCCCGGGTGGTGCGCAACGGCCCGCTTGGCGGCCGCAGCCGCGATCTGGAGTACCTGAGCGTCTCGCTGGGCTTCAACGCCCTGCCCGGCGAGGTCTTCCTCGGCGCCCGCCGCGCCTACGCCAGCGCTCTGTTCCTCACCACCGGCCTGGGCGGCCTGCGCTTCGCTGGCGAGGACTACTTCACCTTCAATCTGGGCCTAGGCTTCCGGCTGCTGGTCAACGACTGGCTGACGCTGCGGATAGACGTGCGCGAGCACATGTTCGAGACCGACCTCTTCGGCGAGTCCGAGCTGACCTACAACACGGAGCTGACCGCCGGGCTGGCGGTGTACTTCTAGCCCCGGCGGCGCAAGGAGGCGCGATCGATGAACTGGAACCGGATGCTGACGCTGTCCTGCCTGGCGATGGCGCTCTGGTGGGCCGGGCCGACAGCCGGCGACGAGCCGCTGGACCCCAGCGCGCTGGACCACGAGCTGCAGGCGCTCAAGGAAGAGGTGCTGGCCGCCAACCGCGATCTGCTAATCCTACAGGAGGACCTCCTGTTTCCTGCCAGCCGGCAGCTGGCCGTGTACGTGTCGATGGACCGCGGCAGCCTGCTGCAGCTGGAATCGGTGGAACTGCGCATCAACGACAAGGTGGTTGCGCGGCACCTGTACTCGGACAAGGAGCTGCAGGCGCTCAGCCGGGGCGGCTCGCACCGGCTCTGGATCGGCAACCTGCCCGTCGGCGAGTACGAGCTGGTGGCCTTTTTCACCGGCGTCGGCCCCAACGGCCGCGAGTACCGCCGCGCTGCCGCCTTGCGTACGCGCAAGGAGCACGCGCCCAAGACCCTGGAGCTGAAGGTCTCCGACCGGCAGCAGAAGCTGCAGCCGGAGTTCGTCTTTCGCGAGTGGCAATGACCATGCGCCGGCTGTTACCGACCTTCTGCGGCCTACTGCTTAGCGCAAGCACGGCGCTGGCAGCGCCCACCATCCCCGGCCAGCGGGTGGAGAACGCCCGCTACGGCGAGGCGTTGTTCCATTTCTACAAGCAAGACTACTTCACCGCCCTGACGTTGCTGATGGCAGCCCGCAGCCAGGGACGGCTGGAGCGCGACTGGTTCCAGGCCGAGCTGCTGCTGGGCAGCCTCAAGCTCTCCTACGGCCTGACCGACTCCGCCGAGCGCATCTTCAATCGCTTGCTGCGCCAGCAAGCGCCCCGCGAGGTGCACGACCATGCCTGGTACTACCTGGCGCAGCTGGCGTTCCAGAAAGACCGGCTGGACCAGGCGGCCCACGCCCTGGCCCAGATCGGCGACCGACTGCCGCCCGACTTCGCCGGTCGGCGGCAGCTGCTGAGCGCGCTGGTACACATGCGCCAAGGCGATTTCGCCGGCGCCGCGACCATGCTGGACCCTTGGCACGGACCGCCCGAGGACGAGCCCTATGGCCGCTACAACCTCGGCGTGGCCCTGATCCGCAGCGGTCAGCTGGAGGCAGGCGTGCAACAGCTGCGCCGGGTCGGCCGGATTCCGGCTAAAACCGAGGAAGCCCTGGCTTTGCGCGATCAGGCCAACGTCGCCATCGCCCGCGCCCTGCTGCCGACGCAACCGCAGCAGGCCAAGCGAGTCCTGCAGCAAGTGCGGCTGCAGGGTCCGGTCTCCAATCTGGCGCTGCTCGGGGCCGGCTGGGCCGAGCTGATGGCGGGCGACCACCGGGCGGCGCTCGTGCCCTGGCAAGAGCTGCGGCGCCGCTCCATCGCCGACCCGGCCGTGCAGGAAGCCATGTTGGCCATACCCTATGCGCTGCTGCAGCTGCAGGCCCGCGAGCAAGCCGCCAACCTGTACCGCACCGCCACCGAGCTACTCTCGGCCGAGGCCGGGCGCATCGAGGAGGCCATGCGGGAGATCGAGCGCGGCGCTCTGCTGCAGGTCACGCTGCAGATCGATCCGCGCAAGAACGAGCTGCCGCCGCTGGAGCACGTCCCCGGCCGCGCCTACCTGGGTACCCTGCTCGCCAGCCACGGGTTCCGCCGCGCCCTGCAGGACTATCAGGACATCGACGCGCTGGCGGCCAATCTGCGTTGGTGGCTGGGCGAGCTGGACCAGCTCGAAATCGTCCTTGCCGATCATCGCAGCCGCTTCGAGCGCAAGCTGCCCGAGCTGGAGCAGCGGCTCGCTGCCCTCGCGCCGACGGCGCTGGAGCAGCGCTATCAGGCCCTCAAGGCGGCGCTGCCCCTTGGCAAGGAGGCCGATTTGCGCGCCCTGGAGCGGCAGCTGCGTGAGCTGCGCCAGCGCCACGCGGCGCTGGGCTCGATCAAGGCGCGGGCCGAGGACGACTTTCTTGCCTTCGAAGGCCGCATTCAGCTCATGCGCGAGCGGGTGGCCGCGCTGCTGGAGCGGGTCGAGCAGCGCCGCGACACCCAGCAGCAAGTGCTGCAGCAACAGGCGCTGCAAGCCCTGGGCGAGCGGCGCGATGCCGTCCGCTCCCAGGTCACCCAGGCCCGTTTCATTCTCGCGCAGCTCTACGATCCGGCGGCGGAACGACCCGGGAGGAACCGATGACGCGCTACCGCTGCTACGTTCTGTTCACGCTGCTGCTGGCCAGCTGCGCGCACCAGGGCGAGCGCAGCGGCACCCTGGCCGACCTGGCCAAGGAGCCGCTACCGGCCTTGCCAGCCGAGACGGCCGCCGACCGCGAACGGGCCATCGCCGGCTACCGCGAATTCCTGCGTCACGCCGAGGATCCCATGCTGCGGGCCGAGGCCATGCGCCGCCTGGCCGACCTTAGCCTGGAGGCCGAAGAGGAGCGCCTGGGGCTAGCGTCAACGCCCGCCGGCGGCAGCGAGCAGGTCACTACCGTTGTCGTCGAGGAGCAGGCCGCAAGCCAAAGCTCCGCGCCTGATCCTGGTGCCACAGCGGCCAGGCACATTCCTGCTGCCGTGGCCGAGGCCGAACCGGTGCCTCAGGAGGTGCCGGAGTCGGGGGAGACGCTGTCCAGCGAGGAGGCCGAGCGCATCATCGCGCTGTACGAAGAGCGCCTGCGCGCCTATCCCTATCACCCGCAGAACGATCAGGTGCTCTATCAGCTCTCCCGCGCCTACGACAACGCCGGGCGGCAGGAGGACGAGCTGCGGGTACTGGAGCGCCTGGTCCGCCAGTATCCCAACAGCCCCGACATCGCCGAAGCGCAATTCCGTCGCGGCGAGATCCTGTTCGTGCGCAAGCGCTATAGCGAGGCCGACGGCGCCTACCGCGCCGTGCTCGGGCGCGGCCCGCAATCAGGCTTCTACGAGCAGGCGCTCTACAAGCGGGCCTGGTCGCTGTTCAAGCAGGGCCTGTATCTGGAAGGCATCGACTATTTCCTGGCCTTGATCGACCTCAAGTCGCACGAGGGTCGGCTGCAGCTGGAGCGGCTCAGCCGGGTCGAACGCGAGACCATCGAGGACACGCTGCGCGCCATCAGCCTAAGCTTCTCCTATCTGGAAGGCCCGGACAGCGTGGCCGAGTACTTCCGCCTGCGCGGCCACCGCAAGGACGAGGACATCCTCTATCGCGCTCTAGGCGAGGAATACCTCAAGAAGGACCGCTTCTCCGACGCCGCCGCCACCTTTCAGGCCTTCGTTGCCGCCTATCCCAACAGCGACCAGGGGCCGCAGTTCCAGTTGCGCGCCATCGACGCCTACCGCGCCGGCGGTTTCCCCAGCCAGGTGCTGGAGGCACAGAAAGCCTTCGTGCGGCTTTACGACCTGCGCAGCCCGTTCTGGCAACGGCGCCGGCCGGAAGACCATCCAACGGTGGTGGCGCAGCTCGAGTCCAGCCTGCACGACCTCGCCCGCCACTACCACGCCCAGGCCCAGAAAAGCGGCGAGGAGGGCGACTTTGCCTCGGCCGCCGACTGGTACCAGCGTTTCCTCAGCAACTTCCCCACCAGCCGCAGGGCGCAGGAAGTGCGCTTCCTCTACGCCGAGCTGCTGTACGAGCACAAGCGCTACGCCGAGGCCGCGGAGCAGTACCTGCAGGTCGCCTACGGCGAGCAACGCAATGCCCGCTCGGCCGAGGCCGCCTACGCCGCGGTACTCTCGCTGGAGGAGCTGGCCAAGCGGGCCACCGGCGACCAGCGCCTGCCGGCCCGCCGCCAGGTACTAGCGGCGGCCAGCCAGCTGGCCGGTGAATATCCCCGCCACGAGCACGCCATATCGGCGCTGGCCCACAGCGCCCAGCAGACCTTCGAGCTGGGCGACGGCGCGGCCGCGGCGGCCGCGGCCAGGCAGCTCCTCACGCTGGACCGGGTGGACGCCGCCACCCGCCTGATCGCCCTGCGCATCATCGGCCACAGCGCCTTCGATGTCGCCGACTACGCCGCTGCCGAAGCGGCCTACCGGGAAGGGCTGCGACTGCTGTCGCCCGGCAGCGATGAGCATCGCCAGATCGGCGACCGACTGGCAGCCAGCATCTACAAGCAGGGCGAGCGGCAGCGCCAGAACGGCGAACTGGCGGCCGCCGCAGCCACCTTCCTGCGGGCGGCGCAGGAGGTGCCGGACTCCGCCATGGCCGCCACCGCCCAGTTCGACGCCGCCGCCGTGCTGATCGAGCTGGAGCAATGGCCCGAGGCCATAACCGCGCTACAGAACTTTCGCCGCCGGTTCCCTGGGCACGAGCAGCAGGCCGAGGTCACCCGCCGTCTGGCCGCGGCGTTGCTTGCCGCTGGCCGCAGCGAGGAAGCCGCGGCCGAGTATCTGCAGGTAGCCGAGGCCGCCGCCACGCCGGAGCTCGCGCAGGCCGCCATGTGGCAGGCAGGGGAGCTGTACCGCCAGGCCGGCAAGCCCGAGCAGGCCTATGCCGTGTTCCGCCGCTACGTGCACCGCTTCCCGCAGCCGTTCGGGCAAAACCTGGAAGCCCAGCAACAGCTGCTGGAGCTGTCGCTGGAGATGGGCCACTTCAAATCGGCCCGCAGCTGGCGCCTGTCCATCATCCGTGCCGACGCCGAGGCAGGTGCCCAGCGCACCGACCGCAGCCGCTTCCTAGCCGCTCAGGCCGCCCTGGCCCTGGCCGAGCAGCCATATGCGGAATACGCCCAGCTGCGCCTGGTCGAGCCGCTGCAAGAGAACCTGCGCAAGAAGCAGGCCGCCTTCCGTCGCGCCCTGCGCGCCTACGAACGGGCAGCTAGCTACAAGGTGGCCGGCATCGCCACGGCGGCCAACTACGCCATCGCTGCGCTCTACGCTGACTTCGGCAAGGCCCTGCTGGAGTCGGAACGGCCGCGCGGACTCAAGGGCGAGGCGCTGGCCGAATACGAGGTGCTGCTGGAAGAGCAAGCCATGCCGTTCGAGGAGAAGGCCATCGAGCTGCACGAGGTCAACGCCAGCCGCACCGCCGAAGGCATTTACGACCAGTGGGTCCGCAAGAGCCTGGAAGCGCTGGCCGAGCTGATGCCGGTTCGTTACGCCAAGACGGAGCGAGGTGAGCACTTTGTCGAAACCATCCGCTGACCACCCCGATCCCGCGCCCGCGGCACCGTTGCGGCCGACCACGCCGTCGAAGGGGCCGCGAGACGAGCCTGCCAAGTCCAATGCAGCCGGGCCCGCCCAGCCCCGGCGGACGGCCCTGCTTGCCCGCGCCTTGCCACTGGCCGTGCTGGCGGGCATGACCGGCTGCGCCGGCAGCCCGCCCCTGCCCAAGACCGAGCCAGCCGCCGTACAGGAAAAGCCAGCGCCGGCCGCACCCGTGGCCGGCGAAGTCGAGCCCGAGGTCCGCCGCGTCTTCCAGCAGGCCGTGGCCATGCTACGGCAGCAGCAGTACCGGCAAGCGGCCGAGGCGCTGGAGCCGGTCGCGGAACGGCATCCCGAGCTGTCCGGAGTACTTGTAAATCTGGCCGTCGCCTATATCCACCTCGAGAGGCAAGAACAGGCGACGGCGGTACTGCGGCAGGCGCTCAGCACCGATCCCGAGCATCCGGTCGCCCTCAACTGGCTCGCCATCCTGGAACGGCGCGCGGGCCGCTTCGAGGAAGCGAAAGCGCTCTACCAGCGGTTGCTGGCGGCGCATCCGGAGTCCCGCCACGGTCACTTGAACCTCGGAATCTTGTGCGATCTGTATCTGCGGCAGCCCGACTGCGCGCTGGAGCATTACCGCCGCTATCAGGAGCTGTCCGGGGATGCGGATCCCGAAGTCGACCAATGGATCGCCGATCTGGAGCGGCGCAGGCAACAAGGATGAAGTCATGCAACGGGCAGGGACATTGGCAGTGGCACTCTTTCTTCTGAACGGCGCCACGGCAGCAGCGACGGAGAGCACCGACGAGCGCGAGTTACAGGGCATGGACGTCATCGGTAACAGGGAGCTGCCGAAGGCGCTCTACATCGTCCCCTGGCAAAGCGCGGAGCTGGGCGAGGCGACGCCGTCGCCAGCCAGCGGCCTGTTCAACGAAGGCATCGGGCCGTTGGACCCAGAAGTCTTCCGGCGCGAGCTGGACTACTACCATGCGATGCAGGCGATTGACTAGGAAGCGGCGAGCTCTTCCGGCGGTGCCACAAGGAGTCTGAGATATGGATATTTACAATACGATCGTCCGCTTCTTTCAGGATGGCGGAATCTTCATGTACCCCATCGTGGTGGTGCTGGCCTTCGGGCTGGCCATCGCTATCGAGCGCTACATCTATCTGAGCCTGTTCCGAATCCGCAACCAAAGCGCCTGGAATCGCGTCATGCCGCTGCTGCAGGCTGGCCGGCTGAGCGAGGTCCAAGGCATTGTCCAGGAATCCAGGAGCGCGATCAGCGCCATCCTCCGCAGCGGGCTCAGCCGCGCGGCCACGGCCCGCGACCGGGAGGCCATCGAGCTTGCCATGGAAGAGAGCATGCTCGAGGTCGTGCCGCGGCTAGAGAAGCGCACCCATTACCTGGCGACGCTGGCCAACATCGCCACCCTGCTGGGGCTGCTCGGCACCATCATCGGCCTGATCCAGGCCTTCACCTCGATCTCGGCCGCCAGCGCGGCGGAAAAGGCGGACCTGCTCTCCGCCTCCATCTCCATCGCGATGAACACCACGGCCTTCGGCCTGATCGTGGGCATTCCGCTGCTGCTGCTTCACGCCATGCTGCAATCGAAGACTAACCAGGTGATCGGCAGCCTGGAAATGGCCGCGGTCAAGATGCTGAACAAGCTCGACCCAGGCGCCGCGGCGGCCGAACCGCACGAGGCTGCGGCATGAGCACCCGCCTGCGGCGCAGACGTCGGCCTGTGGAGGCGGAGATGAACATCACCGCCTTCATGAACCTGATGGTGGCGCTGGTGCCGTTTCTGCTGGTGATGGCGGTGTTCTCCCGCATGGCCATCCATGAGCTGAGCCTGCCGCAGGCGAGCCAGGCCGCCAGCGCCGAGCCGCCGTTGCAGCTCGAGGTGATCGTGCGCGAGGACCGGCTGGTGGTCAGCGACCACGCAGCGGGGTTGCGGCGGGAGCTGCCCAACCGCGACGGTCAGCATGACCTGGAAGGCCTCTCCGCGCTGCTGCAGCAGCTCAAGGCGCGGGCGCCTGACACGGTTGCCGCCACCCTGCTGCTGGAGCCGGAACTGACCTATGAGCAGCTGATCCGGGTCATGGACACCGTGCGAGTCGTGCCGGTGCAGCAGGACGAGCGCATCGTCTATGCCGAGCTGTTCCCGGACGTCTCCATCGGTGATGCGCCGCAACTGAGGAGAGGTTCTTGAGCATGTTGCAATTGCGCCGTGCGCAGCGCAGGGAGAGACGACACGGCCGCGGGCGGCGGCTGCCGCCGTTCAACCTGGTCGCGCTGATGGACATCTTCACCATCCTGGTGTTCTTCCTGCTGGTGCATTCCAACGACGTGCAGGAGATTTCCCTGCCCAAGGCGGTCGACCTGCCGGAGTCCATCGCCGACACCTCGCCGCATGAAACCCCGACCGTTCTGGTGACCAGCAGCGAGATCCAGATCGACGGCCAGCCCATCGCCGCAATCGAGCCGCTACTTGGCGAGGACGCCCTCATCATCGCGGCCCTGCGCGAGGCGCTGACCAGCCAGCAGGCCGCGGGCGAGGAAGACGGCGACCGCGGCGAGATCACCATCATGAGCGACCGCGGCACGCCGTACCGGATCCTGAAGAAAGTGATGGCTACCTGCGCCGACGCCGGCTTCGGTCGCATCTCGCTGGCAGTGGTGCAGAAGCCGGACCAGGGAGGATAAGCATGAGCGCCGTCATCCAAGAGCTGCTGACGCCTCCGCCGCTGCCCTGGAACCGCGGAGGCGAGGAGGATGCGCGGTTCCGCCGCATCCTGCTGCGGGTCGCCGCCATCCTGCTGCTGCTGAGCCTGGTCATTCCCTTTCTGCCGGTGGTAAAGCTCGCCAAGCCGCCGCCGGAACCCGAACCCAGGCGCTACGTCCGCCTGCTGATGGAGCCCCAACCCATTCCGCCGCCGGCCCAGAGCCGGGCGGAAGTGGCGCCGACGCCGGAGACGGCGCAAACTCCCGCCCCAACCCAGCGGCCGGCACCGGCACCGCAGCCGCAAAGCGCCCGCGAGCAGGCCCAGCGCGCGGGCGTGCTCGCCATGCGAGACAGCCTGCAGTCACTGCACGACGATGCTTCGGCCGGCCGGCTGCGCGAAGGCCGCCTGTCCACCTCCGGCGGCAGCGCCGAGCGCACCGAGCGCTCCATCCTCACCGCCCGCGTCGCCCAGGGTAGCGGTGGCATCAACACCAGCAGGCTGAGCCGCGACACCGGCGCCGGCGTGCAGCTGGGCGGACGCTCGACGCAAATCGTCAGCAGCCCCATCGGCGACACCGGCCCGCCTGGGGGCGGTGCCGGCCAGCGCAACAAGAAAGCTACCCGTACCGACGAGGAAATCCAGCTGGTGTTCGATCGCAACAAAGGCGCCATCTTCGGCATCTACAACCGCGCCTTGCGGGAAAACGCCGCGCTGCAGGGCCGGGTGGTGCTACGCTTGACCATCGCCCCTTCTGGCGCAGTCACGCATATCGGCATCGTCTCCAGCGAGCTGGGCGACCCGGAGCTGGAGCAACGGCTGCTGGCACGCATACGCACCTTCAATTTCGGCGCCAAGGACGTGGAGACGGTGACGGTGACCTATCCCATCCACTTCTTCCCGTCCTGAGGGGAAAAACGCAGGCACGAAAAAGCCGGCTTGAAGCCGGCTTTTTCGTGAAACCACAGCAGGTTTATTCGACCTCGAGGCCGGCCTCGCGCAGCATGAACAGCACGGTCTCGCGAACCTCGTCGTCGCTGATGCTGGCCCCGCCGCGCGGCGGCATGGCACCAAAGCCGTTGATCGCGCTGCTGACGAGGGTATCCAGCCCCTTGCTGGTCAGACGCGCCTCCCAGGCCGCCTTGTCGCCACGCGTGGGCGCGCCAAGCAGACCGGTATCGTGGCAACTGGCGCACACCGACTGCACGACCTGCTCCGGAGTCTGCGTCCCGGCAGCCGCCGCCGGCTCCGGCTGCGCCTGCGCGATCTCGGGCATGGGCTCACCCGACAGCCGCACCGCCCCCACCGGCTGCAGCCGCTCCTCGGCGCGCTCCCGATCCAGAGCCTGCCTCGCCTGCAGTTCGGATTCGGTGGGAGACCCCGTGCGGGTCGCCAGCACAATCAGTGCGACCGTCAGGACGATCAGCGCGATGATCACACCGATGAAGGTTTTGATGAACTTGGTATCTTCTTGCTTGCTCACGGTGAGCTCCCGTCTGAACAATGGCAAATCGGCTTGTCGCTTGATGGCGCCTAAGAGCCTCTGGCATCACCCGAGCGCGCCGCTGCAAGGAGGCCAGAGTATAACGGCAAAGGCTGCAGGCGAAAACACGACCGGCTCCGCCCACTTGTCTGCTTCGGCAGCAGACAATAGCACAGAATATCGGCGCAAGCCTTGGACTGAGGGGCGAAGCAAGGTATGCTATGCCCTCTACGACGCACCCGTAGCTCAGTTGGATAGAGTGTCGGCCTCCGAAGCCGAAGGTCGCTGGTTCGAATCCAGCCGGGTGCACCATATCCCTTCCTGCACGCCCGACTTTTTCCTGGCTCCACCCCGGGCCGATTACACCTCTCGTGCGTTTCCAGACAAAAAAGTAGCCCAGCCAAGGCCGCGCCTGCGACCTTGAACTGGGCCAAAAGACCTGGCGCGTCAGAAAAGCTTGCTCGGCAGCCACAGCGCGAGCGCCGGGAACAGCGCCACGATCAGCAGCCCGAGCAGGGTCATCGCCACATAAGGAATCGACGAGCGGTAGATGTCGCCCATGGTGATTTCCGGCGGCGCCACACCCCGCAGGTAGAAGAGGTTGAAGCCGAACGGCGGGGTCATGTAGCCGGTCTCGATCATGATGATGAACAGCACCCCGAACCAGATCGGATCGATGCCGTGCAACTCGATGATGGGCATGAAGACCGGCAGGGTGATCAGCATGATCCCGATCGGGTCCAGCACCATGCCCAGCACGAAGATCAGGCCCAGCATGGCGGCCAGCGCCCCCCAGGCTCCCCCCGGCAGGTAGCCGACCAGCTCCATGATCATGTCCTGCGCCCCCATGGCGTTGTAAGCGGTGCTGAAGGCATGGGAGCTCATGAAGATCCACATAATCATGCCGGAGATCTTGAGCGTCTCCTGCGCCGCTTCCGACAGCATCCGCCAGCTCAGCTCCCGCCTGTCCAGGGCGCACACCAGCGCTCCTAGCACGCCGACTGCCGCTCCCTCGGTGGGCGTGGCGATGCCGCTGAGGATGGAGCCGAGCACCATGACCACCACGACGATGGGCAGCAGTACGGCACGCAGCGCAAGCAGCTTCTCCCGCCAGCTGCCGCGCTCCTCCTTGGGCAGGGCAGGGCCCAGCTGCGGCTGAAAGAAGCAGCGCACGGCGATGTACAACGCCACCAGCAGGGCCAGCAGCAAGCCCGGCAGCATGCCGGCGGCGAACAGGCTGCCGACCGACACCCCCGTGGTCAGGCAGAAGATGATCATGGCGACGCTGGGCGGGATCAAAACGCCGAAACCGCCCCCGGCGTTGATGGCGCCGAGCACCATGTGCTTGTCGTAGCCGCGCTCCAGCATGGCCGGCAGCGCCACCGTGCCCATGGTCACGACCGCGGCGGCGCTCACCCCCACCATAGCGCCGAAGATGGCGCAGATCACCACGGTGCCGATGGCAAGCCCGCCGCGCAACCCGCCCATCCACAGATGCATCATCCGATAAAGCGACTGCGACACGCTGGTCTGTGCCAGGATCAGTGCCATCAGCACGAACAGCGGGATGGAGACCAAAGTGAAGCTGTTCATGGTGGTCCAGATGCGGCCACTCACCATGAAGAAGCCGTCCATCCCCCAGGTGAAATAGAGGAAGATGGCCTACACGCCACCCAGCACGAACGCCAGCGGTGCGCCGAGGAAGACGAACAGCAGCAGCGAGCCGAAGAACAGCAGCGTCATGATGCCGGGTGTCATGCTTCGCCCTCCTCTGCTTGCAGCCGCTCGGCGGCCGCTGGCGCGCCGGCGAAGAAGGTGCGGACGTCCTGCACCAGCTTGACGATGCCCTGCAGCAGCAACAGCAGGGCTCCGATCGGGACCAGCAGCTTAAGCGGCCAGATGGGCGGGTTCCAGGCCGAGTGGCTAGTTTCCAGGGTGCTGATCGCCTCCTCCGCCATCGTCCACCCCTCCTTCAGCAGCACCAGCATGAAGATGAAGAAAAACACCGAGGTGGCGATGTCAGTCGCGGCCCTGGTCCGCGGCGAAAACCGCGAATAGAAAATGTCGACGCTGACATGGCGCCGATGCACCAGCAGGTAGCCACCCGACAGCATGATGTAGGCCCCGAAGATCATCTGGGTCAGCTCCGTGGCCCAGATGGTGGGCGCCGCCAGGACGTAACGGGCGACCACCTCGATCAGCAGCAGGAAGAACATCACGAAAACCAGATAAGCGACGAACCACCGGCCGAGACGCTCGTTCAACCAGGTGATTCCGCTGAGTAGCCCGTTGAGATATCGCATGGCAGGGTGCCTTGATCGGGCGCAGCGCCGGCGACGAGCGCAGGTTCCGCGCGACAAGCCGTTATTGGTCCGCAGCGCTGGGCTGCCGGCGAGTTAGGCGAGCGGCGATGGCCCCGAAGGTCCACCGCCGCTCTCCCCGGTCAGCGACCGAGGGTGTGGAGGAAGTCCTCCAGCCGCCGAACCGCCTCGCGCGCGTTGTCGCTCTTCTTGGCCTCCTCGGCCCGCATCTGGCGGCCAACCTCCCACAGCTTGGCCTGCACGTCCTGGGGGAGCTCGACCACCTGCACGCCTTTTTCCTCCGCCAGCTGCTTGAGCAGCTTCAGCTCCTGGTACTGGTACTCGATGGTACGCAGCCAGAAGTGCTCCTCCATGGTCTCCACGACGATGCGGCGGATGTCCTCCGGCAGCGAATCCAGGGCCTTCTTGTTGATGATGAAGGCCTCAACACCGCCGACGCCGAGTGCCGGTCGCACGTGGTACTTGGCCGTCTCGTACAGGCTGAGCGAGTTGGCCTCCTGCGCCGCGCCCCAGTGGGCGCCGTCCACCACCCCGGTCGCCATGGCCTGATAGATCTCGGGGCCGGGGATGTAGCTGGTCGCGGCACCGACCTGGTTGATGTAGCGCTGCAGCATCCCGGCCGAGCGGATGCGCAGGCTGCTGAACTCCCGCAGCGAACCGACCGGCTTCTTCAGCACCATCTCGGTCGGGTACAGCTTGTCGGTAAAGTAGTAGACCCCCTGCTTTTCGGCCTCCTCGCGAATCAGGTCCTCGAAGCCTAGGTTCTTCCAGAAGTACAGCGCCTCCCAGACATCCTGGAACGCACCCGGCACCGCGAAGGCCAGCCCAGCGGTGGGCACGTGCTCCATCAGATAGGCCGGCGAGGTGTAGCCGATTTGCAGGATGCCGCGACGCACCGCCGGAAAGATCTCGGTCGCGCCCATCAGCGAGTTCGCCGGATGCAGCTCGATTTGCAGGCGGCCGCCGGTGCGCTCAGCTAGCTTGTCGCGCATCGCCACCACGCTGTCCTGCCAGGAGCCGCTGCCCGTCGGCAGATGGGCCTGCAACCGCCACTTAATGACGTTCTGCGGCTTCGTCTCCTGGGCGAACGCACCCGAACCCAACATCGCCACGGCGACCCCGACCACCAAGGTCACCGCCAGGCGCTTCATCAACGACCTAGCCATAAGGCTCTCCCTCCTCGTTCGGATCAAGATGCTCACTGTGTCGCCGGCCCGGCTCGGACCGACACGACTACCCCCAGCGGCCAGGCAGAACCCGGCCTGCTCACTCCTCCGCCAAGACCTCCAGCCGGACATGCACCGGCAGCTCCCCCAGGGCGCGGGTCAAGGCTTCCACGGCCACGGCGCACTCCGCCTTCCGAGTCCGGCGGACGCGCACTTCGTAGCATTCCTCCTTTCCTTTTTCCGAAACCACGATGTCGACCAGCTCAAGGGCATCGCCGGCCTCACCGACAAGCTCGCGTAGCTTGTGCCTGGTCGCAAGCTGACGCAGCTGCGGCTTGAACACCTTGCCCACGGCCGTGGTCGGAATTTGCTCGATGACGAATACCCGCCGCGGCTTGGCTGGGGGCTCGTGGATACGCAGCGCGATGAAATCCATCAGCTCGTCGACATCCAGGGCCTGCCCCGGCTGCGGCGCGACGAAGACCACCGGAACCTCGCCGGCGTACTCGTCGGGCATGCCCACCGCCGCGCTCAATGCCACGGCGGGATGGGAATTGGCGACCTCTTCGATGGCCAGGGGGTCGATGTTGTGGCCGCTGCGGATGATCAAGTCCTTCTCCCGCCCGGACAGGAACAGATACCCCTCCTCGTCGAGGTAGCCCAGATCGCCGGTGATGAAGAAACCATCCGGGGTGAACGCCCCCTCGTTGTGGCTGGGCTCAAGATAGCCCTTGAAGACCTGCGGGCCGCGCACCATCACCAGCCCGACCTCGCCGCGGGCGCAGTCGACGTAATGGCCGCCGGCATCGGGCCTGCGGATGGCGATCTCGGAATACGGACAGCGCAATCCGACGCTGCCGCGCACGTGCTTGCCATGCACCGGCGTGGTGGCGATGGCGGCCACGGTCTCGGTCATGCCGTACTGCTCGATCAGCGGCACCCCGGTGCGCTGCTCGAATCGCTTGGCGATCGCGGTCGGCAGTGTGGAGCCGCCGGTCATGACGAAGCGCAGCGTCGACAAGTCATGACCGTCCGTCGGCACTTCGCTCATCGAGCCGATCGCGGTCGGCACCCCGCCCAAGACGGTGGCGCCGAAATGCTCGACCAGGCGCCAGATGTTCTGCACCACGCTGGTGTCGCGGAAGCCGGCCGGGGACAGGATGATCTGGTGCCCCGCCGCCGACAGGCTGGATAGCCCTAACGTGCTGGTGCCCCCGACATGGAACCAGGGGAAACCGTTCAGGCAGACGTCCTGCTCAGAGAGAGCGAACATCTGAGCCAGCGACCAGGCGGCGTGGATCTGGTTGCCGTGCGTCTGCGGAACCAGCTTGGGCAGACCGGTGGTGCCGCCGGTGTGGAACAGCGCCGCGATGTCGTCGCTGTCTGGCAGGCCGGGGCAGAGCAGCCGGTCGTGTGGCTGGTCGCCCATGAGCTGGTCCAGATCGTGGAAGCGCGCATCCGGCTTGTCCGGCGCGGCGCCGAGGACCAGCACCGCCTCCAGCGTTTTGGCCTGCTTGGCCACGGCCTGCGCCTTGGCCCAGAGCTCGGGGTCGAGTGCGGGACCGGGGCAGATCAGAATGCGCGCCTGCTCGGCGTCTAGCAGTGCGGCGATCGTCTCCGGCGCCAGCAGGTAGTTGATGCAGCTGGCGATGCCGACCGTCTCGGCACCCAAGATGAGGGCCGGCACCCGCGCGTGGGTGCGCGCCAGCACCGACACCACGCCGCGCCGGCGGACGCCGAGCGCGTAAAGCATGTTGGCGGCGCGGTTGATTTCCGCCAGCAACTCGCTGTAGGTGTAGCTGGCGATGACGTCGTGCGGCTGCCCGGACCCCAGCACGGTCAGCGCCGGGCGGTCACCGTGGAGCAGCGCGTTGGTCTCGAAGACTTCGTAGACGTTGCGGGAGGTCACCAGCTCCCGGTAAGGGCTTTGTTCCAGCTCCGAAATGTCTTGTTCGTTCTTCAGCACCCGAAGAACTCGGGTCGTCTTGCGGTCCTGCATCAATCAACCTCAATCGCAGCCCCGAGCGGTATCGGCGTCCGGCGCCGAACCGTCCTCTCCTCTCGTTGGTTGCCGCCATCGCCCCACCGCGGCGGTCCTGGCCTTGCGCCAAGTGTCGGGAAAAAACCTTGGCGCAACAATGTGACTAAATAACATCAGGAAAGCTGCTATATGTTTCTATCGCACAAGTAAACGCGGCCGCTCAGCGTCCCGAGAAGCGGGGCTGGCGCTTTTCGATGAAAGCCTGCAGGCCTTCGGCCAGATCCGGATAACGAACATACTCGCGAAAGGCGGCGATCTCGGCCCTGGCCTTCTCGGCCGGGCTCGTGCCCTCGGCCTGCTGCAGCGTGCGCTTGATCAGGGCCAGCCCCGCGGCGCTGTGGGAGGCGATCTTGGCTGCGTAGCGCTCGGCCTCTGCCAGCAACGCCTCGTCCGACACTACGGCGTTGACCAGCCCCCACTCCCGCAGCACCTCGGCCGGATACAGCTCGGCCGTGTAGAACATCTCGTTGGCGCGGTTTTCGCCGATCTTGCGCGGCAACCGAGCGGTCGCCCCGCCGGCCGGAATGACGCCGTAGCGCGCGTGGCCATCGCCGATCCTCGCCGATGCCGCCGCCAGCACGATGTCGCAGCACAGCAGCAACTCCAGCCCGCCGGCGACGGCGTAGCCGTTGACGGCGGCAATGACCGGCACCGGCAACGCTTCCAGCTCGTTGAACACATCCTGGGCATAGGCCAGCCGCGCTATCAGCGGCTCAGCGGCGTCGCGCCCCAGATCCTGCATGAATCCCTTCAGGTCGCCGCCTGCCGAGAACGCCTTGCCGGATCCGGTGATGACAACGCAGCGGATCTCTTTGTCCTCGCGGACCCGGCGCACCTGCACGCGCAGTGCCTGCAGCATCTCCAACGACAGTGCGTTCATGGTTTCCGGACTGTTCAAGGTCAGCCACAAAACGGCTCGCTTTTGCTCGGACCTGACAAGCTCTTTGCTCATGACTCTGACCTCGCTGAGGATTCGCTGCGGCCGGAAAGCGCCTGGTCGCGCCGCGCGCAGCGGGCGGACGCTGAGTTTTCGTCACGCTAGCAAGCAGTGCGCGTGGCCAACAATGTGATAGTCTCACACTTGCCGACCCGATCGATGTGTCTTGAATCCAGAGAACGCAGGACACGGAAGGGCGCGGGCGGCCAGGGTTTTACACACGAGGACAATCGCCATGAACGATCTCACTGCATCGCCGCTGTCCGGCGACCAGGTCGGCAGCCTTTACCGGCGTCTGCTGGCGCATCTGGAGCGCGGCGATGATCTCGATGCGCTGATGGCGGTCCTGGCCGCCATCGAAGCCCTGCCTGCCGACTCCCCCGCCAAGCCCCTGCTCGGCGAGGCAGCCCAGCACGCCATCGCCATCTGGCAGCGGCTGGAGCGCCACCAGCAGCATGAGCGGGCGCTGCGCACCGTGTTCGAGAGCGCCCAGGCGCTAACCGAGCTGCGGGCGCTGGACGACGTGCTGCAGAACATCGTGGTGCGCGGCAGGGCCCTACTCGGCGGCGACATGGCCTGGCTGGCCGGTTCGGATTCGGATGACGGCTGCTTTCGGGTATTGGCCATCGACGGCGCTAACAGCGAGGCCAGCCGGGAAATGCATGCGCCGCCCAATGCCGGCATCGCCGGCCACGTCGCCAAGACCCGGGCGCCCTTCACCAGCTCACGCTATCTGACCGACCAGTCCTTCTCCCACGACGCCACCATCGACCGTATCCTGGCCGACGAAGGCCTGGAGTCGGTGGCAGCGGTACCACTGCTGGCCGACGACGACGTCATCGGCATTCTGATCGTCGGCAACCGCTACCAGCGCACCTTCCAGCCTTGGGAGATCTCCATCCTCACCATCCTGGCCGCCCATGCCTCCACCGCCATCCGCAACGCTCTTGCCTACGCCGCCAAGCAGCAGGCGCTGCGCGAGGCGGAAGAGGCCAACCGCAGGCTACAGGAGAAGATTGCCGCCCTGGAGTTCGCTGCCGAAGCCGACGCCCGCCTGAACCGGCAGCTGGCCAAGGGCGCCGGTCTGCAGGAGATGGTGGAAGTGATCGCCGCCACCCTGCAGGGCCGGATTGCCTTTCTCGATCCGACCGGCAAGGTGCTTTGCACCGCGGCAGCGCCAACCAGCCGGGATGGCGGCAACGATATCGAAGCGCTGCTCACCCCGGAGGTGCTGCTGCGCATCCCCGCCGCCCTCGGTCAAAGCCTGTTTGCCGGTCATTCGGTGCCGGTCGAGCTGTGGCAGCCGGGACACGGCCGCGTGGTGGCCGTGCTCAGCGGCGACGACCACCTCGGCTCGCTGCTCATCCACACCAGCAAGCCGCTGTCGGACGACGAGGTGCAGGTGTTCGAGCGCTGCTCCACTGCCATGGCCGTAGTCGCCCTGCTGGCCGATCGCAAGTCGTTCTCCGCCCGCCGCGATGTGCATCTCACCGTGCGCGCGCTGCTCGACCCGAGCCAGCATGGCGACAAGGATCTGGCCACCCGCGCCAAGCACCATGGCCTCAACGTCGAAGCACCCGCGCTGCTGGTCCTGCTTGCCGTCGAACGCGCCCGGGTGGCCCATTGCCTGCGGCAGATTCCCGTCATCTTCCGTCAATACCCGCATATCGCTACCGAGATCGACGGCCGGCTGGTGGTCATCCTCAACCGCTCCGATCCGGCCGCGGTGCGGGACGAGCTGCACGAGGCGCTGCAAGGCGAGACCGACACCACCTGGCTTGGCTGCGTCTCGCGCACGGTCTACGGCATGGCCGCGCTGGCTGAGGCCTATCAATCCGCCAAGCGCGTCATCGCCCTGCTCGGCAAGCTGCGGCGGCAGCGCTGCATCGTCCAGGAGCCGCAGCTGGCCTTGTATGCCACCCTGTTCGAGCCGCACAGCGCCGCCGCCATCGCCGACACCATCGAAGCCGCCATCGGGCCGCTGCTGGCCTACGACACCCGCCGCGGGACCGAGTTGGCGCCAACCCTGCTGAAGTTCCTCGACGAAAACCAAAACGCCCGCGCCGCGGCGCGGGCGCTCGGGATCCACGTCAACACCATGCACAAGCGTCTCGAGACCATCGGCAAGCTGCTGGGGGCCTGGAACGAAGACGGCCGCACGGTGGAAATCCACGTCGCGCTGCGACTGTGGCAGCTGCAGCAGAACGAGCGGGACCGAAGCTGAGCGAACCTCGCTCGGTCACCCGTTGTCCGCCTCGACCCGTGCCTTCAGGGCCCGGTTCATCGCCTCGAAGCCGCGCCGGGTGTCACGCTGCAAGCTCCCCTGCAGCGGTCTCACCAGCAGCCCGCGGAAGGATTCGCTGTGAACCAGGCGCGTCTTGTCTGCTGCCAGCACCTCGAGCAAGAAACGATGCTCGCCGTCGAACAGTCCCGGCAGTAGCAGCCGTCCCAGCCAGCGCAACTCGCGCCCCGGATCGGCCACGGTGACTCGGGGCGAGAAACGCATGCGCTTGCCGGCTTCGGACTGGAGCGTGATCCGCAGCCGCGCGCCCACCTCGGGACGGCCCCTTACCGAGACGATGAACGGATTCCACCGCGGGTAGGAGGCAAAGTCGACCAGCACGGCCCAAACCCGCGCCACCGGAGCGTCGATGTCGATTTCGGTATGCAGCTGAAAGCAAGCCATCACGGTCCTCGGTTTACGGATCGAGCTACGCCGCCCGAGCACGGCTTGCGCACCTTGTAGCGCAGCTCGGCCAAGCCAGGCTCCAGCTGGCGCGCGGACGTCAGGCACAGAACCGGGCTCAGCACCTGGCGGGGGAACAGTGGCCTGCCGCGGCCGTACGTGACCGAGCCGATTTGTACCATATGCTCATCGAGCAGGCCGGCGTCATGGAACTGTCCGGCAAGATCGCCGCCGCCGACGATCCAGATGTTCTTGCGCCCGGCGGCAGCCCGCATGGCGGCATGGACGCGGCGCACGTCTCCACCGACGAAACGGATATCGGCGCCTCCCTGCCGAGCCAGTCCACCAGCGGCCGCAGCCCCCCGTAAGGGGCGCGCTGGCACAGGCTGCAGCATACCTCGATCGAGGTCAGGGCAGGAAACAGGGCCAAGGAGTGCCTGTTCGCGGCGTGACCCATGCCAGCCAGGACGCAAACAACCAGCTCGCATTCCTGCGGCCATCCCGCGCGGCGTTGCTGCATGCGCTGCCGGCCTTGCGGCCATGCGTACGCTAGACGCCCGTTCCGCGCGAAGCTGCGATCCATCAGGCCGAGCAGAAGCCGGCGACGCACTTGCCGCGCCAGCGCCGTTATTCGTTCCCGTCCGGCCGACCGCCGCGCGATGGGCCGTGCTCAACGCTGCGCGGTCGCCAGCCTTGCCGCCAGGCCGATGAAGACAAGGCCCGCCACCCGGTTGAGCACCACCTGGGAGCGCTCCGAACGCAACAGCCACTGGCGCAGGCTGCCGGCAGCCAGGGCGACGCCGCCGAAGACCAAGATGGTAGCGACGATGAACAACCCACCCAGCAGCATGATCTGCACCGCCACCGAGCCGCGGGCCGGGTCGGCGAACTGCGGCAGGAAAGCGAGGAAGAAAATTGCAACCTTGGGGTTGGTGATGTTCATGATGATGCCCCGGCGATAGAGCGCGCCGGCGGCAGGAGCTTGCGCAGCCGTCGTGGGCAGGCTGGCGGCACCGGCCCGCAGCGCGCCCCAGGCGAGGTAGAGCAAGTAAGCCGCCCCGGCGAGCTTTAGCACGGTGAACGCCAGCACCGAGGTCTGCAGGATGGCCGCCGCTCCCAACGCAACCGCCAGGCTGTGCACGACGAGCCCGGTGCACAGCCCCAGCATGACCAGCAGACCGGCGCTGCGGCCATGCAGAGTGGACTGGGTAAGGACGAAGATGTTGTCCGGCCCCGGCGCCAGGCCAAGCAGCAGCGAGGCGGTGAAGAAGGTCAGCACGGTCTCGAGTGGCAACATCGGGCGATTCTCGCACGGGAAGTCTTGGCTCGGATCGAAGTTCGGTGCGGGCGCAGCCTCCGGCGTCAGTCCTCCGCTCCCGGAAGCCTAGGCTCCGTTAGCCGTCAGCGCCGGATACGGCCGGCGGCGGCTGCAAGGCACGGCCTGCCGCCAGCAGCATGCAGGCAGCCACGTTGGCAGCTCGGCCGACGGGGCGTTCACGGGGCTATTCTCCCAGCTGCGGTCCAGGCAGCCATCCTGCCAGAAAAGCACCACCCCGCACTACAGCGCGGCGATGTGCTCTATCATCCGCCGCCGCATCTTCTCGTCCGGCAGCCGGCCGCGCGCTGCGCCCAGGTTGTCGACCAGATGCTCGACTCGACTGGTGGCCGGCGTGGTGACGGTGACGGCGGGATGGGCAAGCACGAACTTGAGAAAGAACTGGGCCCAGCTGCGGGCGTCGAATTCGGCGGCCCAATCCGGCAGCTGCCGCCCGCGCACCTTGTCGCACAGCCGGGTACGGCCAAACGGCGCGTATACCATGACAGCGATGCCGCGATCGGCCGCCAGCGGCAGCACCCGCTCCTCCAGGGTGCGGTTGTCGATGGTGTAATCGATGCCGATGAAGTCCGGCCGCTCTCGCTGTATGAAGCGCTCCAGCTCTTCGTACTGCCGCGGAAAGGTGGTGGTGACACCGATATAGCGCACCCGTCCCGCCTGCTTGAGCTCCTTGAGCAGCGGATACTGGGTCTCCAGATCGCCCAGGTTGTGGACCTGGATCAGGTCTATCTTCGGCTTGCCGATGCGGGCAAAGGAGGCTTCCAGCTGCCGCCGAGCAGCGGCTGGATCGGCTTTGCCGCCGCGCCCGGCGACGTTGAGCTTGGTGGCCCAGAACATGCGCTCGGCCAGCCCCAGCTGCTGGGCCAGCCGTCCCGCCACTTCTTCCGACGCGCCGTAGCTGGGGGCGGTGTCGAAGACCTTGCCGCCGTGCTCCACCAGAGCGCGCAGCACCTCGGCCAGTGCCGCCGGATCCTCGCCGGCCAGGCGGGAGAAGCTGGCCGAACTGCCCAGCCCCACCACCGGCAGGCGCTCGCCGCTGGAAGGAATGGCACGGGTGATCAGGTCCTGCGCCTGCTGCGCCCACAGCGACCGCAGGCCGAACGCGGCGCCGGCGGCCAGGGCCAGCTTCAAACAATCGCGACGGGTCATCATGGCAACGGTCTCCTTTTGGTTGTCGGCGGCATGTCCCCTGCCTCGGCCAGACGTTCCTGGGTGCGGCCCAGCCAGATTCCCAGCGCCAGCCAAACCAGCGCCAGCGGCACAACCAGGGCGGTGAGTGCCGCCAATCCCAGCCCGAGCCGGCCGAGCAGCCCTTCCAGCTGGGCGCCCAGCACGTCGCCGCCGCGGTAGACGAAGGTATCGATGAAGGCCTTGGATTTATATTTGTCCTCGCGGCTTACCACCGTATACAGCGTCTCCCGGGCCGGTCGCATCAGCGCCCGCTGCACGGCGCGGAAGACGGCCTCGAACACCACCAGCACCAGCAGCGATCCCGCCAGAGCCAGGCCGATGAAACCGCATGCCGCGGTCAGCGGCAACAGCGCCAAGGTCGCGGCCACCCCGAAACGCTGCATCAGGCGCCCGGCCAGCAACAACTGCATCAGCAGCGTCGCCACCTGGGTAGCGACGTCGATGCGGGCGAACACCACGGTACGGTAATCCAGCTCCGTTCCCAGCGCCGCCACCATCTGCAGGCGGGTGAAATAGAGAAAGGTCGCAATCACCGCCAGAATGATCACATAGGCCGCCAGGCCCAACAGGTAGCGGGAGCGGAACACCGCCCGCAGCCCTTCCCAGGCGCTGCCGCCAATGCGCTGCGCTGCTGCCGCGCCGCAACCGGCCGGCTCGAAGCGCGCCAGCAGACGGATCAGGCCAATCGCCGCCAGCAGCAAGCCGGTCGACACCAGCAGCAAGGCCGGGGTGCCCAGCGGTGCTGCCAGCAAGGAAGCCAGCGCGGGCCCGGCGATGGCGCCACAGGTGCCGCCGACGGCGATTACGCCGAAAAACCGCTTGCTCTGCTCGAGCGAGAAGCGGTCCGCCATCAAGGCCCAGAACACCATGGTGGAGAACAGGTTGAAGACGCTGAACCAGACATAGAAGACCTGGCCGCTGGCCACGCCGATGGCTCCCGGCGCCAGCACCATAACCAGGTAGAACGCCAGCAGGCTCAGCGCGAAGAAGCCGTAGACGACGGCGATAAAGGCCAGCCGCCGCAGCCAGCTCACCAGCAGGCCGAACAGTGGATTCACCAGCAAGGTCGCCAGCGCCGTGCCGATAAATAGCCACCGCACCGCTTCAATGCCCCGCTGCATCCCCAGCGCCTCCCGCGCCGGCCGCAGCAGCATCAGCGCGGTCAGAATGCAAAAGAACAGCAGAGCCGACAGCAGCACCGGCAGCAGCTCGTCGCGGCGGACATTGAGCAGGCGCTGGAAGAAGACGGCCATGGCTGAGCTCCGTTTCCTGCTGCAAGCCTAGTCCAGGCAGCACCAGGCAGGGAACGTGGCGGCAGCCGGCATTGAAGCGAAGACAGCGCTCAAAAGCTCTCGCACAGCAGCCCGCTGGCGCGGATGTCGGCGACCCGGGCAGGGCTCAAGCCGCGGATGCGCACCAGCTCCGCCACGCTGCGCCAGGGCCGGCCGGCAACGATGGCCTGCGCCCGCGCGGGTCCGACGTGCGGCAGCCGGATCAGGTGCTCTGGTTCGGAGCGGTTGAGATCGACGCAGTCCGCCCTTGCCATGGTCGCCTGGCGGCCAGCCGGCGCCACTGGCCGGTCCGGCTCGCCCAGCACCATATAAACCGGTGCGTGGTCGGACACCGTGGCGCGGGCGGCCTCGTGGCTCAGCCCCAGCCACTCCGGGAAACGGGCGATGCCGACCTCGCTGATCACGAAGCCGCCCGGCTCAACCCAGAGGTTGTCGTAGAGATTGGCGTAGCGGCCGTCGTGGGAGGAAAGCGTGGTCGCGCCCTGGGTGATCAGCGGTTGCGCTCGGCTGTGCAGCGCCGCCAGGGCAGGATGATCTGGGACGATGTTGAAATCGCCGGCCAGGATGCGCGGCGTGCCGGGATAGATCTCTCCCAGCCAGTCCCAGTACTCGGCTAGCGCCCGCAGCTCCGGCAGGCGGTCGCGCACCGACTTGCCGTAGAGGATATGCACCGCGGCCAGGGCGAACACCTGCCCGCTCTGGCGGTCCTGGAAACGGGCTGAGAAGGGCTCGCGGGCGAAGCTGTCGTCGATGTCAATGTAGACCACCGCGCCGTCCACATAGCGCGCCGCCGACTCGCGCCAGATGAAGCCGTAATGCTCCTTGTGGCTGCCGCGCCCGATGGCTTCGCTGGCCATGCTAGACCAGGCCTCCCGGGTGCGCTGCTCCAACCGCCGCTCCAGCTCGGTCAGGGCCTCCGGCCGCATGAGCTCGACCACCGCCACCAGGTCGAAGCGCTCCACCACCGCAGCCACCGCATCCAGATTCTTCTTCTTGCCCCAGCCGAAATGCTGGATATTCCAGGCCGCGACGCGCAGCTCGGCAAAGGCGGAAAGCGACAAGCAAAGCAGCAGCAGGGCAGTCAGCCAGGCGACCGCCCGACGCAGGGTTGTATGGTTCATTTCAATTCGGCTCTCGATACGGACGTTGGTACGGCCGGCGGTGGCCGTGGCAGGCGCACCGACTCTTAGTGAATCGTTAGTTTCGGATTAGCTGATGAATATAGCGTACCGCGCCCGCGCCGCCGCGAGGAGAAAAAGAGCGCCCCGGCCTGCTGAACCGGCCGGGGCGGCTTGGAAAGTGCCGGGACTCAAGCCGGCTGCTTGGCCCGGCGGGCGGCGTAATCGATGTACCAATCCAGGCTGTGCGGGTTGGCCATGGCGTCCGGGTTGGCGACCTGGTCCAGCGGCATGCCCAGCAGCAGCTTCTTGATCGGCAGTTCCATCTTCTTGCCGGTGAGGGTGCGCGGCACTTCCGGCACCGCGATCACCTCGTTGGGGACGTGGCGGGCCGAGAGCTGGGTGCGGATGGCGTTCTTGATGCGTTCGGCCAATGCCTCATCCAGCTCGACGCCCTCCCGCAACACCACGAACAGCGGCATGAAGGACTCCCGGCCCAGGAACTCCAGGTCCACCACCAGGCTGTCCAGCACCTCTGGAAACTCCTCCACCACGCGGTAGATCTCGCTGGTGCCCATGCGGATGCCGTGACGGTTGATAGTAGTGTCGGAACGGCCGTAGATGATGGCCCCGCCGCGCGGCGTGATGCGCAGCCAGTCACCGTGCCGCCACCAACCCGGGTACATCTCGAAATAGCTCTCCCGGTAGCGCTTGCCGTCGGGGTCGTTCCAGAAGAACAGCGGCATGGAGGGCATGGGCTTGGTGACCACCAGCTCGCCGACCTCGTCTTCGAGCGGGTTGCCGGCGTCGTCCATGGCATAGACCGCCAGCCCCAGGCCGCGGCACTGCATCTCGCCCGCGTACAGCGGCAGGATCGGGCAGGAGCCGACGAAGGCCGCCGCCACGTCGGTGCCACCGCTGATGCCGGCGATCAACACGTGCCGGCCCAGCTTGTCGCTCAGCCACTGGAAGCCCTCCTCCGGCAGCGGCGAGCCGGTAAAGCCGACCGCGCGCAGCCGGGAGAGGTCGGCAATCTTGCCCGGCTCGATGTCGGCCTTCTTGCAGTTGAGGAAGTAGGCCGCGCCGGCGCCGAAGAAGGTCATCGCGGTCTCGCCGGCGAAGCGCCACAGCGTCTCCAGGTCCGGATGGCCGGGGTTGCCGTCGTAGAGGCAGATGGTCGAGCCCACCAGCAGACCGCCGATCTGAGAGTTCCACATGATCCAGCCGGTGGTGGTGAACCACATAAAGCGATCGTCCGGCCCCAGGTCCATGTGCAGAGCATGGCCCTTGAGGGTCTCCAGCAGGACGCCGCCATGGCCGTGGACGATGGGCTTGGGCAGTCCGGTCGTGCCGGAGGAGTAGACCACCCACAGCGGATGGTCGAACGGTAGCTGCTCGATCACGATCTCCGCCTCGCCCTGTAGCAGGTCCGTCCAGAGGTGGGCGCCGGGCAGCCGTGCGGCGGGATCGAGATAGGGCAGCAGCACCACGTGCTGCAGCGTCGGCAGCTCCGCACGCAGCTGCTCCACCACGCCGCGCCGGTCGAAGTCCTTGCCGCCGTAACGGTAGCCGTCAACCGCGATCAGCACCTTGGGGTCGATCTGACGGAAGCGGTCGACCACGCTGCGAGTGCCCATGTCGGGTGAGCAGCTGGACCAAATGGCGCCGATGCTGGCGCAGGCGAAGAAAGCGACCACTGTCTCCGGCAAGTTGGGCAGGTACGCAACCACCCGGTCGCCCGGCTGCACGCCCAGCCGCCGCAGCGCCTGCGCCAGCTGGCTGACCTGGCGCTTAAGCTCGCCCCAGCTCAGAGTGGTCAGCAGCCGCAGCTCGGAGCGGGCGATGATGGCCGGCCGCTCCGGCTCCTCGGCATGGAAGCGGAACAGCTGGCTGGCCAAATTGAGCCGACTGCCCTCGAACCACTTGGCGCCCGGCATGTCGTAGCCGTCCAGCACTCGCTCGTAGGAGACCGCCGCCTGGACGTCGAAGTACTGCCAGATGGACTCCCAGAAGGCCTCCAAGCTGTGCACCGACCATTCCCAGAGGGCATGGTAGTCGGCGAACTCCAGCCCCTTGTGCCGCGCCAGCCAGCGCATGTAGTCGTGCAGCCGAGTGCGCTCGATCTGCTCCTGGCTCGGCTGCCACAGGATCTCGGGGGTTTGGCTCATGTCAGACCTCCAGCCATTCCTTGCGCACCTGGGCGTTGGCTTGCAGCTCGGCCGGCGTGCCCTCGAACACGATCTTGCCATGCCCCATCACATACACCCGCTGCGAGATGCGCAACGCGATGGTCAGCTTCTGCTCCACCAGCAGGATGGACACGCCGCGCTGGGCGATCTCCAGCAGGAACCGGCCGACCTGTTCCACGATCATGGGTGCTAACCCCTCGGTGGGCTCGTCGACGATGATGAGCTCCGGGTCGCCCATGAGCGTGCGGCACATGCTGAGCATTTGCTGCTCGCCGCCGGAGAGCACCTCGGCCGGGGTGTCGGCCCGCTCCTTGAGGCGCGGGAACAGCTCGTATGCGTCCTCGATGGTCCAGCGGCCATTGCTGCGGGCGCTCTTCATGCCGAGTTCCAGGTTTTGCCGGGTGGTCAGGCCGGGAAAGACTTGCCGGTCCTCGGGCACGTAGCCAAGGCCGAGCCGGGCGATCTGGTGCGGCTCTTTGCCGGCCAGCTCGACGCCGTTGTAGCGCACCGAGCCGATTGGCGGCACCAGTCCCATGATGGCCTTGCAGGTCGTCGACCGGCCGACTCCGTTGCGCCCCAGCAGGCTGACGATCTCGCCTTTCCCCACGTGCATGTCCACGCCCTGGAGGATGTGGCTCTTGCCGTAGTAGGCGTGCAGGTCTTTCACTTCGAGCATCAGGCCACCTCCAACTGACCGAGATAGGCTTCTTGCACGGCCTTGTTCTCACGGATGCGATCGGGCGTGTCGGTGGCGATGATCTGGCCGTAGACTACCACCGAGATCCGGTCGGCCAAATTGAACACCACGCTCATGTCGTGCTCGACCACCAGCAGCGTCTTGCCTTCGGTGACCTCGCGCAGCAACTCGACCGCCTGATCGCTTTCCGTGCGGCTCATGCCGGCCGTCGGCTCGTCCAGCAGGATGACCTCGGCGCCGCCGGCGATGGTGGCGCCGATCTCCAGCGCCCGTTGCTCGGCATAGGACAGCAGCGATGCCTGCACGTCGCGCCGCCCGATCAGCCTGATGCGCTCCAGGATGTGCTCAGCCTCCTCGTTCAGCTCCTTCTGCCAGCCCAGCAGATGCCAGAAGGAATAGCGGTAACCTTTGGACCACAGCAGGGCGCAGCGGATGTTCTCGAACACCGTCATCCGGTGGAACAGGTTGGTCACCTGGAAGCTGCGGCTCAGCCCCATGCGGTTGATCTTGTACGGCGGCAGACCGTGGATAGGCTGGCCGTTCAGCTCGATAGTGCCCGAGCTAGGCGCGAACCGGCCGCTGATCAGGTTGAACAGGGTCGATTTGCCTGCTCCGTTCGGGCCGAGGATGGCGTGCCGCTCGCCCTTCTTCACCTCCAGGGTGACACCACGGATGATGTGGCTGTTGCCGAAATGCTTGTGGACGTCGACCAGCTTCAGCGCCGGGGTACTCATGCCCCACCTCCCGCCGCTATCTCTTCGTGAATTTCATCCCACACCGCCTTGAAACGGCGGATGGCCCAGCGCAACCCCGCGCCGCCGATCACGATGGCCAGACCGGCGAACAGCCAAGGCCAGACGGTCGTGATCACCACGCTGTCCCACAGGAACAGCTCCATGGGCGTGCTGGGGTCGTAGGACGCCGAGCGGTGATAGGCCATCTCGATGACGGCCGCCGCGCCGAAGAACAGGATCAGGGCCGGCACTGCCGCCACCAGGTAGGGCACGACCAGCCGCCCCATCTTGCCGGCCCGCCAGACAGGGCGATGCTGCATGATGATGCCAGCGAGCCCCGAGGGGGCGTACATCACCATGAACACGAACAGCAGGCCGAAGTACAGGACCCAGGCCTCGGTGATGTTGCTCAGCGAGATGGAGAGGTAGGTAATCAGGATCGCGCCCAGGATGGGACCGAAGAAATAGCTCACGCCGCCGATGAAGGTCATCAGCAGCACCAAGCCGGACTGCTGCACGCCTACCGTGTCGGCGGTGAGGATTTCGTAGTTGATGGCGAATAGGCCGCCGGCGACGCCAGCAAAGAAGCCGGCGATGCTGAACTGGATGAAGTTGACGATGCGCGGGTTGTAGCCGACGAACTGGGCCCGCTCCCAGTTGTCACGCACGGCGTTGGCCATTTTGCCGAGCGGCGTCTGGGTCAGCAGGTACATGGCCAGCACGCTGAGCAGCATCCAGGCCACGATGAGGTAGTAAACCTGGATGCTGGGACCGTAATCGAACGGCAGCAGGGTGACATCGACCATGCGGTCGGTCGACACCCCCGCCTCGCCACCGAAAAAGTCGGTAAACATCAAGGAGCTGGCCGCCACCAGCTCGCCGATGCCCAGCGTGATCATGGCGAAGCTGACCCCGCTGCGCTTGGTGTTGATGTAGCCCAGCGGGATCGCGAAGGCGAGCGCTCCCAGGCCACCGACCAGCGGCATCAACTCGAGCGGAATCGCCAGCCGGCCATCGCCGACCATGTTGAGCACGTGGGCCGTGATGAAGCCACCCAGCCCGTAGTAGACCGCATGGCCGAACGAGAGCATGCCGCCCTGCCCCAGCAGCATGTTGTAGGACAGCGCGAAGATGATGGCGATGCCCATCTGGCTGAGCAGGGACAGCGAGTGGCCCGAGGTGAAGATGTACGGCAGTGCGATCACCAGACCGACTACCGCCAGCAGCAGCAGATATTGCCGCCAGGCCAGTAGCTGCGTGAACCGGCCGGCGCTGACTGTATTTTGCATGGCTTTCTCGCTCATGTTTCACGCGTCCCCATCAGGCCCCGCGGACGGAACACCAAAATAAGCACCAGCAGCAGATAGGGCAGGATGGGCGCGATCCGCGCCAGCTCCAGGAACCAGAAATCCGCCAACGGCGCGTCCCGGGTCAGTTGCAGGCCGAACACGGCGAACAAGTCCGCCAGCGAATAAGGCATGGCCACCGCTGCCGTCTGGATGATGCCGATGATGAGCGAGGCCCACAGCGCCCCGACAATGGAACCCAGGCCGCCGAACACCACCACCACGAAGACGATGGGTCCCATGGCCCAGGCCATGCCCGGCTCGGTGATGAAGTAGTTGCCCGCGATCACGCCAGCCAGACCGGCCAGGCCGGTGCCGAGCGCGAACACCATGGTGAACACCATGGGCACGTTGTGCCCTAGCGCCCGCACCATGTCGGGATGGGACAGCGAGGCACGCACAATCATGCCGACCCTGGTCTTGGTCAGCACCAGGTAGAGCACCACGAACATCACCACCGACACCAGCAGCATAAAGCCGCGGTAGGCCGGGAAGGAGGCGCCGAACAGCGTGAACAGGCTGAAGTCCAGCGAGGGCGGAATGCGGTAGTCCACCGGCAGCCGGCCCCAGATCAGGTGCACAATCTCGTCGATGACGTACACCAGACCGAAGGTGAACAGCAGCTCGGCCACGTGGCCATACTGGTGCACGTGCCTCAGCCCGTAGCGCTCGGTCAGCGCGCCCAGGAAGGCGATGATTAGCGGCGCGATGATCAGCGCCGGCCAGAAGCCGACGTAGACGCTGATCTGATAGGCGGCGTAGGCGCCCAGCATGTAGAAGCTGGCATGGGCGAAGTTGAGCACGCCCATCATGCTGAAGATCAGAGTCAGCCCGCTCGACAGCATGAACAGCAGCATGCCGTAGACCAGGCCGTTGATGATGGAGAAAACGAACAGCTCGAACATCAGAGCAACCCTCGGCAGGAGTTCTCGGCCTAGCCGAAACTCGCCCGTATGCCCGCCCCTACCCAGCAAATGCTGGGCAGGGAACGGATAACACAATGATTCTCAGAGTGAGCGAGGGGCTCTAGCTCCGGGGCGGGCGCTGCATCTGGCAGGTGGTGGGGGTCGCCGTCTGCTCGGCGCTCATCCCGACGACGGTCTTGAAGCCCAGACCGCTGTTCTCGGCGTCGTACTTGACGTCCTTGGTGAAGCCGGAGATGAACAGCGGTTGCAGCAGCTGATGGTCGATGCCGCGCATGATGACCTTGCCGAACGGCGTCTCCATCTCCAGGTCCTCCAGCGCGTAGGCGATGGCCACCGGGTCGGTGCTGCCGGCCTTCTCCGCGGCCAGCTTGAGCATGTCCATCACGGTGCCGATGCGGCCGTAGTACCAATTCACGTCGCCGTTGGCTTCGTCGAACGGCAGCACGAAGTCATACACTTCGAGCTTGCCGAGCTCCAGCGGCAGGTTGCGGTGGTACTCGGTGATCTGGAACAGCCGGCCCTCGCCCGCCGCACCGATCGACTTCGGCCCGCCGAGGCCGCCGCCGTAGTAGGTGTAGAACTTAGCCTCGAGGCCGGCATCCGCGGCCGCCCGCACCAGCAGGGCCAGGTCGTTACCCCAGTTGCCGGTGATCACCGAATCGGCGCCGGAGGCGCGGATCTGGGCAATGTAAGGCGAGAAGTCCTTGACCTTGCCGATGGGATGCAGCACGTCGCCGACGATCTCGATGTCCGGATTCTTTTGCGCCAGCAGCCGCCGGGTGATGTTCTGGATCTGATGCCCGTGGGCATAGTCCATGTTGATCAGAAACACCTTCTTTACGTCCGGCGATTCCGCCATGTAGCTGGTAAACACCTCCAGCTTCATCTCGGAATGAGCGTCGAACCGGAAATGCCAGAAGCTGCACTGGTCCTCGGTCAGAACGGGGTCGACCGCGGCGTAGTTGAAGTAAAGGATCTTGTTCGGATTGCGGCGGTTGTGCCGCTCCAGCGCCGACACTAGCGCACCGGCGACGTGCGAGCCGTTGCCCTGGGTCACGAACTGGATGCCCTGGTCGGCGATCTGGCGCAGGATCACCAGCGACTCCTGCGGGCTGCCCTTGTTGTCGAAGGGCACGATCTCG
>Ga0079224_100000382_pt1 | contig 41933 bp, 34 predicted proteins | sample Stecom2015_FD_80414 | JGI IMG/M metagenome (GOLD analysis project Ga0079224, IMG submission 80414) | Agricultural soil microbial communities from Utah to study Nitrogen management - Steer compost 2015 | ecosystem: Environmental > Terrestrial > Soil > Agricultural land | place: USA: Utah... | reverse complement strand
TGCCTGGCGCGCTGGAAGGCCGCACCACACTGAACGTAACCATGCCCGGCCTTTGAAAATGGCTGACTGGATACCCGCTGGCGTATTCCGGGTTGGCGGTCAGGAAGATGGCGTCCCCCTGCTCCCGCCCGAACACCAGCATATCGTTCGGACGCACAATGAACTGGTCGAAGCCACCGCCACCTGGTCCGGGCGGCCCCTGCTCACCCGGATCACCTTTATCACCTTTATCACCCTTATCGCCCTTGTCACCTTTTTCGCCGGGATCACCTTTGTCACCCTTGTCACCTTTTTCGCCGGGCGGGCCTTGTTCACCCTGCGGGCCACGAATGCCGCCCTGCATGAGCAGTTCCTGCAGCAGACGGGTGTGCAGCAGATACGGGCGCTGCCGGTTTTCAATGTGCAGCGTCTCTTCATTCACCACGCCCCCGGCCAGTTCAAACTGCACCGCCGCCAGCAGAATACACGGGTCTTCCGCCGGGTCGCAGGACTGTGGTTTGGTGCTCCAGTAGGTGATAATGGCCCGCCGCAGCCGTGTTGCGCTTTCGGGCGCGACAGACATATCGACCACCGCATCTATCACGGCCATGTCGTTTGTGTCGAGATAGTCGTCCAGCGCATCCGTCAGAATCACGATCTGCGCTGTGAGTTCGTCATCGGTCAGCGGTGTTGCTGTCTCATCTATCGTGATTTTCGCCAGCAGACGCAGGATCGGGTCATGCAGTTTGTCGAGTGTCGGGCGGGTGTTGGTCACCCAGTAGCGCAGCACCTCGCGCAAAATCTCGCGTGACTGTACTTCAGGGATGATGGTATCGGGCAGACCCGGCACACGCGCCGGGTCGTCGATGACCTCCCACAGGGTTTGCAGCAGAGCAGCCTTGTCCTCATCACTGAGGGCCGGGGCGTCAGGGTCGATGTCGATCTTTGCCAGCAGCGCACCAATCGAACGCACATGATCTTCCTCGTGCTGTCTGGGTGGGTTCGCCAGCAGTTTCAGCACAAAATCATCACGGATGCGCGTCGGCTGCAGGACGCCGCCGCTGCCGCTGTCGGTGCGGCACGGGTCGCCCAGAATCGGCTGCTTTTCAGTTTCGCAGGGTCGATAGCACAGCGCCACATACACCGCAACACGGGGGTCGCCCTCTTCAACCGGCAGAAGGGTATCGCGGTTGGGTTTCTCCGGGTCGTCAGGCGAAGCCTGCCCCAGCCACGTGTTGAGCCGGGCACATTGCAGCGCCTCGATCAGAATTTCACGGCCCTGCGTGTCGATTGCCAGACCGGGATGCACCTGAATTTCCAGCGTATCGCCTGTGCCATCTGTCTGGACCGCCAGACCCCAGACTGTGCCGTAGCCATGCAGGCTGCGGTTGTGCAGGCGTGACTTGTGCAAAAAGTAGGCCTGCTCCTGCTGAAAATCCCTGACACCGAGTACCTGCCCCAGAACGTAGTTCAGGCGCTCATGAACGTTCAGTTCTCCAAAATCATCGCAAAGGTCAAAAGGCCGGGTCACAGTTTGTCCTCCTGTTTATCTGGCAATGACTGTCCGTGTGGTAAGGGTTTCGGGATAGGCTGCGCCCAGGATTCCTTCGGCCAGCGCGGTTTCACCGAGCCGGAAAAGATCGAATCGTCCCCCCTGCCCCAGAACGGTATCAATTCCCAGGCGAACTTCGCCCACACGGAAGAGCGCCCAAAATTGTTTGACGACGAACGATGTATGCGCCGGTTTTTCCAGTTCAACAATGCGTTCCACCAACCGCTGCGTATCGTCGGGCAGGGTCGTGGGCAGCAGCACGACAAAGCGATGCGCGCGCGCTTTGGCATCGTCCAGCACATTGCCGGTGGTCGTCAGGTCGAGATCGGTGGGGTCGCCCGCCACGACACCGGGCTGTTTGCGCGTCACAAAGCGTTCGACCACGCGGATGGTGGTGCAGTTAATGTCATCGCGGAAGATGTCCGGCCCTAACTGCGGGTAGACGGCCAGGATGATGGCCTGAAGCACACCCGGCAGAGTCCCGCGCCGCAGGAAAAAATAGGGCGCGTGGGCGATCAGCAGGCGGCGCTGGTAATCGCTCCAGCCCGGTTCGAGCGCCAGCCCCAGCCAGCTCGCCAGCCAGTCCACTGCTTCGGCAGGCACGGTGCGCACATCCATGTATACCTGCACCTGTGCGATCAGACCTTCGAGGGTGGTCAGGATGCCCTCCGGGTTGGCGAGATAATTTTCGACAAACTGCATCGAGGCCGGGTCCTGCTGATAGACGGCGGGGAGATACGCCCGCAGGTAGGAAAAGCGCGGGTAATGCGCCCGCAGCGCCCGGAGCGCCGGGGTGCTGCGCCCATTGCCCACCAGTGTCAGGCGTATCTGCATGTAACGGCCCTGTGTCTGCTGAAACAGCACTTCCCATGTGCCGGTGTTTTCATCGAGCAGATCGTCATCGCTCCAGAGGGTGTAATAGGCGATCTCGCTGCCGGTGGGCCGCAGATAGAGGCGCGGCTGTGCGACCCAGGGCTGCCAGACCAGATCAGCTTCGGTTTCGGCAGCGCGTGTTTCGATTTGCACATCCGTTTCCGGCGGGATGCAGGCATCCAGACACAGGCGATGCCACACGCAACCCGGATCGCGTCCATCCAGCGCCGGGAGTATCAGACTGGCTTCTTCTTCATAGCGCATCTGCGGCAGCGCCTTGATGGGTAGCCAGCGCGCCCCCTGATGATAATAGGCTTCGCCCGCCGACCACACACCCACCAGCCCCACACCGCTGAAGCTGCGCAGCGGGTAATAACGCCGTTCGATGCGCAGGTGCAAATCGCCGCCGGATACATCGGCGCGCAGCCCGTAAGCCTGTGCCCCGGAAATATCAGCGACGAATAGTAGGCCGGTGCTGAGCGGATTTCCCTGCGAATCGAAGTCAGGCAGATAAGCGATGTCGTAACCGCGCATCTGCTGCAGATCGAGGTCATCTGCGCCTTCATCGACCAGATTGGCCGTGAGCAGTTGGATAGACTGCGGCGCAAAACGGCCATCCAGCGCATAACGCCATAAAGTGGAGGGCAGCGTATCATCCGAAGGGGTATCCAGTATCCAGAACGACCCATCCGGCAGCGGCTCAATGGCGATGGGACGATCGGTTTCAGTCAGTGTGATCGGCTCGATGGGCGGCGCGGTGGGTTCACGGCGGGGGCTGCCCTGCTTCGGCTGGAAGGTGAGCAAATCCCCTTTGGGCTTGGTTCCGGCGGGCAGTGGGCGGAAGCTGTGATCGAGCATCCAGACCAGTTTATGCGCCATATCGAGCACCAGCAGGCTGCCATCCGGCAGCGCGGCGAGGTCGAACGGAACCGTCAGTTCGGCAGGCGCGTCTGGCGGCGCGGGCAGGCGCACGCGCACATAGCCGCCATCCAGCGCGTACAGATCGAACACCAGCAGGCTGCCCGTCGTTGGCGACCCGGCCACCAGATAGCCCCCGGTAGTAACCGCCAGTCCTGCCAGTGCTTCCGGCTCGGCAGGTTCGTCGGCGGCAGCGGGTCGGAAAATATCGTCCGGTACGGGGCACAGTTCAGGCGGCAGCGGGAATAACACTTCCGCCTCGGAAGCCTGCGCCCAGCGCGCCATAATCCGGGTCGGCTCGCCCGCCTCATCGGCTTCGATCCAGTACCAGTGCCCATAGCTGTCGCGCGCGCCGCCGCGTCGGGCAGCGACATCGAGCGCCTCAGCAAGCTTGCCGCGCCGGGCGAAGGCATAGATTTCCGCCTGAAGCTGTAAAACCTCGCGCCCCTCGTCGTATTCCCACAGACGCGGGCCTTCCGAGGCAGCGCGCATCCAGTCGTCGCGGCCTAGAATGAGATGGTGGCGGGTTCCATTGACATCAATCATGATTTAGCACCGTTCCGGTAACACCGGAATACCTGTCCAACGCTGGCCTTCGGGCAGGTTGTCAGTCGCAGGCGGCGCGCTCTTTAACTGGTTGAGCGGAATGGCGTTGCCATCCACCACCCGGACCCCGACCAGACGCGGCAGTTGCAGCCCGGCAATCGGCACACTCGTTACATTATTGGCCGTCGCCGAACCGAGCAGCAGGCTGTTAACCGCCCGCACGCCATCTACCCGCGCCACCACGGCTTCGAGTTCCGAGGGAGTCACCGATACATCCAGCGGCCAGCCCAGACCCTTGTGCCCGCCGTACAGCGGCGAAAGAAAACGCAGCAGTTCTCGTTCGGCGGCTTCGCGCACCGGGCCGGTGGCATACCCGCCCAGCACGGTAATACCCACTGAAATCCAGACATCGACGTAGTTCGGCCCACGCACGTAAAGCTCGGTGGTAATCAGGCGGCGCGGCAGCAGGTGATCGCAAACCGTTTCAAGAAAGAACTGGTCAGGTTTCGGGGTGTTCAGGGCCGGGCTGGCCGGAATGACCATCACCGTTACGACACCCGGAACCTGCGAAACAGTCTCGCTGGCCGGGTCGTAAAGTGGCAGCACTTCCACTCGACCCAGATCAACGCCCGGCGTGCGCAGCGTAATATCCTTGAAATCCTGTACGGAGACGAGCCGATCCCGGTGCTGCACGGTACGCGGGATGGTTTTTTCGGCACTGGCGACTGTTTCCGCGTCACCGCCGCCCCATGTGAGCAGCGGATTGCTGACCTTGTAGCTGGCGGGAAGCTGCGGGCTTTTGTTGATCGCGCCAATGCCAAGATTGCCCTGCTTGCCGCCGCCAAAAGCATAACTGGCGACAATGCGCGCACCGGGCCGGGGGCGCATCCCGTGTGCCCCATCACCAAAACAGATCGTCCCCGCTTCCGGGTCGAGCGTGTAGACCTTCGTGCGCGGCTGTGCCCCGCCGGCGATGGCAGCTTCGCTCTGATACAGCGGCTGGCGTGGAACACCGACCGGCACTTCGGGGTCGGCGGCCAGCAGATCATCGACCTGGGACCAGACCTCACCGTCGACGGTCAGCACCAGCGACTCCGGCAGCACCGGCACGTTCGCCAGTGTCAGGCACTGGTCTGGTTCGCCTGTCCCCGTGCCGACGATTTCGCCTGTCACTGTGACGCGCTGTTCCACCATGGTGGCGTTGATGCCAAGCCAGCTCAGGGTCGTCCGCACGGTGGGGTCTTTATCGACCCGCAGGCGAATCCAGGTCACCACCCGATCCGCGATGTTGGTATCCGCCAGCGAAGGCGGGTATTCGCCCGTGCCTTCAAGCCCTGGTTCCAGTTCTGACCAGTCCCAGGTCGTCAGTTGATCGGCGGCCGGCAGCGTCAGTTCGACCAGGCCGGCTTCATTGAGAATGGAGCCTTCGGCCCGCGCGGGGAGCAAAGCATAACTGGCGGCATTGTTGGCGGGCACACTGGCGATTTCCCAGTGCACAGGAATTTGCGTTTCGCTGCGGCTGACCTCCCCGGCCTTGACAGCGATGCCTTCATCGCCGTGATGCGGCATCACGCCGATGGTCAGGGTTTTGTTGGCAATGGTGTCGCGCACCGCGTCGAGATCATCGCCTTTGCGGGCCAGCAGCGCAATCCACAGGCAGCCATCGATGGTGGTCGCCAGATCGACCACCGGCAGCGTGCCGTCCACTTCCGGCTGTGGCGTGGGGACAGTTTCGTAAAATTTCGGCACGGCGTCGTTATCATCCAGCAGATCGGCATAAAGCTGGGTGTAAAGCTCATTGCGGGCCTGTTCCTTCTCGTTTGCCGGTTGGCTCAGTTCCTGCTTGTAGAAAATGCGGGCCTCCAGCGGCAGCACATCCAGTCCTCGCGTTGTCAGAAAGCGCACCTGCCCCGCGCGCACATCCACCCCGGCGCCGAAGGTCTTGACTTCCAGCGGTCCGCGTTCGTTGTTGATCGTGATAAAGCCCCTGGCCGGCGCTGCCGGCCGCAGGGGAATCCCCAGCAGCTTGAGGAATTTCAGGCGGTTGCGCTCTGGAATCTGGTTAGCGCGATACAGAATGCTTTCGGTCATGAACGCGAAAAGCTGGATCATCGTCACGCCGGGGTCGCTGTCGTTGAAGTTGGTCCATTCCGGGTTATGCACCGGAATCCGCGCCAGCGCGTCGCGCAGAATGTCGGCGTAATCGCGTTGGTCGAGTTGTGGCACTTCCAGCGGCATCGCAGTTCTCCTTTAGCTCCCCAGATTCACCGTCAGCGACAGGCGTTCCGCCTCACGAGTCGCCACCAGGTCGTATTCAATGGTGACGATGACCTGCTGCACGTCGTCCGGGTCCTCAGCGACATCGACAGCGCGCAGGCGGATGCGCGGTTCCCACAGGCGCAGCGCATTTTCCACCCGTTCCTGAATCAGACGGCGGGTGGCAGCGGTGTTCGGCTCGACCAGAAAACGTCCCAGCCCCGCACCAAAGGAGTGCAGCATCAGACGTTCACCTGCCTCGGTTTGCAGAATGATCTGAATCGATTCGCGGATATTCTGCGGCCCTTCCGACCACGTCCAGCGCCCATCCGGGCCGATGCGCGGTGGAAAGGCGATACTGCGTCCAAAAAGCTTGCCAGTGTCCATGGCGTTAATCCTTCGCTTTCAGGCCGGGCAGCGGCAGACAGAAGATCAGGTAGGGAACCCACTTGAAAATGATGTCCAGCAGCAGCACGATGATGATGAGCAGGATCAGCGCGCAGATGGTGATAATCGGAATCGAGAGCGTACACAGCATCCCCATATCGAAGGCGCCGCTTTCGCAGCCTTCCGGCGTGACATCGGGCAAATCCTTGTGAAACGGCCAGGGCAGCACCGACAGCACCAGATCGCCAAAGGTGATGCTGCGCGCCTTTTTTACCTGGCAGGCCAGCATATCGGACAGCACGAACATGGTGTTGCGGGCGTGTTTGCGCAGCCCGGCGGGTGATGTATCCACCGGCATGGGGATACGAATCGGGCGCATAGGCGCATCCGGGTCGAAATAGGCCGCCAGCCGAAACGGCTCGGTTGGCTGGCTGACCACCGCCGGCCGCACCCCCGGCGGGCAGTTGGGACGCTCGAACACGCAGCGAATGACGAAGGTATCATTGGCATAATCGCCGTTTTCAATCGTTTGGGAAAGCTGCGCCGCCAGTGGAACCAGCGGGATGCGCTGCTGCGGGTCAGGCGGCAGTTTTTTCAGCGCATCAGACACCAGTTCCGCCAGATCATCAACCAGATCGCGCACATTGATGCCGCACAGCAGGAAGGTGGATGCGGGCCAGCCGCTGGCCGGGTAGCGATATTCTCCGGTGACGCTTTCCAGAAAATCACGCTTGGCATACACATCCTTGAGCGCCCGCGCCATGCTGGTCGCCCCTGCTGTGATATTCATGCCTTGCAGCTTGTTGTGCAGCACGGTCAGCGAATCCGCGCTGGTGGAGGTTTCAAATTTGAAGGTCGCTTTTTGCAGCGCATCGATGAGCGCCGCGCCGGGTCTACTCGGAGGAACCGGTAAATCCGGGTTGGGGCCGTTGATGTGATCCCAGACAGAGGGCAGATATTCGCTCAGGAAATAGGCCAGATCGAGTAGAGTGTACCAGGACTGTGTTTGCAGCTTGTCGCGGGCGATGTTCACGCTGTTACGCAGTTTCGTGCGTTCGCTGCTGTCGCCGCTGACTTCCGGCCAGCTATCGGTAATTTTCTGATCTTCGATGGCCCACACCTGGTTAATTTCGCGCCAGGGCGATAGTACATCAACATCCAGCACCGTGAGCAGTTGAGCAACCTGCTCGTCGGCGCTGGCGGTGGCTGTGCCGCTGGTCAGGGCCGGGACGGCACGCCGCCCAACGGTCATCAACGACTCGCGCTGCGATACCGGTACTAATCCGGCAAACAGACGCCGCTGGTAGCCATCGAACTCGCGGTAGGTGGCGGGGAACATAGGGTGCTGCGCCTCGCCGGGGATGAGCGTGGTTTCCGCGCCGGAATCAATCGCCTGCCATGCGCCCTCGACCAGCGCATGTTCCTCGCCATTCAGCAGGCGGCGCATCACAAACGATACCTGTTCGCCGTTGCTGAAGTTAAGCATTTTGTCCGGCAGACCGGGGATACGGCACACCAGACTGGCCGTGACCAGATAATAACGCTGGTGCGCGGGCATGTAGAGCTTGAGTGGTTCATTCGCCAGCGCGGGGTCTTCCGTCGCGCCATCAAGCACAGCGGCAGCGGATGGGGTGTTGGCCTGCCGGCGCAGGGGGGGTGTGGGCGCCGGCTTGCGCCAAGTTTCGCGCGTAACGTGCCATTCACCCAGACGTTCCGGCGTGGTCGTCGCCACTGCGATAAAGTCCTCCATAAACGTATCGGAAGTAAAGCGCAGGATTTCCGGGCGACGCACCAGCGGACGCTGGCCGATAGCATTGTACGGTTCCCACAGCGGCGATGCGGTCAGCCACTGGACGGGCGGTTCGGTGAAAAGCTGACGGGCGGCTACCATATATTCCCCGCTCCCGGTGTATAAGTGGTGCTGATGGTGGTGTTGGTAATGTTTGTGTCCGACTGCACCACGCCGCTGAACTTGCTCATGCCGGCATCCACCGTGACCATGCTGGCTGATACCTTGAGCATGGTGGCATTGATGGTGACGTTCATGCTGGTGCTGAGCGTGATGCCAGACGAATCCATCGTGATCTGGTTGCCGTTACTGTCACTCATGTCGATGCTGGCGGGGGTATCCGCACAGACGATTTTCTGGCCGCCGGGTGTTTCGATAGTGAACTGCACGCCGCCATCGGTGTCGTCAAACGTGACCCGGATGCCGCTGCGCGACGTAATCGAGCGGATGTTGTTGTCGCTGTCCATCTGCTCCGGCGGAGTATCGACGCCATTCCACAACCCGCCGACAATAATCGGCGAACGGGGATCGCCGGCTTCAAACGCGACCAGCACCTCATCATCCGGCTCCGGGATAAACCACGTGCCGCGATTGTTCCCGGCCATCAGCGTGGCGATGCGCGCCCAGGTGTCGTAAGGGCTGCCGTCGGAGTCGGTGGTCCAGGGCAGGCGCACGCGCACACGCCCCAACCCGTCAGGGTCCTGAACATCCGTGACAATCGCCACATACACGCCGTAAAAGCGCCCTCCCTGCCCGGTGATGGGTGCGGGTGGCAGCAGCGCAGCAGCTTCTGGAAAGGTCATAAGCTCCTTATCCCCTCGCAATACCAGCGCGTTCGACGACGAATTCGGTGGTGTAGCCCCCGCCTGGCCGACGGCTGAAAATATGCCGCGTTTCGGTGATGGCATACGTGCCGGTAAATATCGGCCCCAGCCCTTGCAGTTCGACAGCGCGCCCGACGCGAATCCGTGCATCACCGCGCGCTACCCCGGTTCCGACGACGAAGCGCCGCGCCTGCGCCCGGAAGGTCGCCTCAGCGATGCTCTGTGCTTCCTCGATGGTCAGCGGGACCTGCTGGGCGATGCGATCCAGGCGCGCCCCGAAAGCTGACTGCACGATGCTCGCGCCGCTTTCGTCGCCGTTGAGTTCACTGCCGAGGACACTCTCCCCTGCTTCGTACTCGATGGTGTCCTTGGCGAATACATCCCAGCCGCTGACCGTGACGCCTGTATACTGGTTGGCCGTATCCGCCGTGACACTGAACTCCATCAGGCCGCGATTGAATTGCAGCACCAGATCATCATTGTTCTGCTGCTGGCGCTGTGACCGGCCCTGCACGAACAGCGTGCCATCCCTGACCCAGACTTCAGCAGCCAGGCGGCGGGCGCGTTCGCGGATAAAGGCCAGATCGCTCTGGTTCAACTGGGCGATGACCTTGTGAGTCGGCCCCTGAGCATCAATGTCGGCCTGAAGGCCATGTTCGCGGGCGATCTGCTCGAACACATCGGCGTCAGTCATGTCCTCAAAGGTGCGGGTGCGCCTTGTGAGTCGCAGGCTCTGGGCGGCGTCCTCGGCCAGAACCACGATCTGCGGCGGCTCCCCGGCCAGATACTGGCCCTCAATGGCGCTGATGACGCCGCGAAAGATTTCATCTTCGGCATCCTCGCTGCCCGCCGTCACGGCCATTTCCTTGCCAAAATCCAACAGGGAGCGATCAAAATACAGGTAATCCATGCTGCTGCCCTGACTGCCCCAGTTACCGAAGCGTGCCTCACAGCGATACAGCCCTTCGGTAGTTTCCTCAACCACCAGCGACAGCAGGCCGGTATTCAGGCGCGGCTGCGCTTCGCCATCAATTTCGATGGCGGCTTCCGCAGTGACGATTCCGGTTGGGACACCCAGTTCGATCATGATTCAGATTCCCTAGCGCGCTACCAGCCGCATCCGGCGCTCGATCAGCTTGCGCGTCACCCGGTAAATATCAGCAGGTGTGGGGCCGGGCGGTCTGATATTCTCCGCGTTTATATTCCGCTGCTGGTCGCGAGGCGGCGGCGGGGCGATCACTTCGACTTCGTTGATAATCACGGGCATAGCTGCACTCCTTTACGCCGAACCAGACAGGCTGGCGCCGAACGATGCGCCGGCGGAAACGCCACCCGCTGTGCCAGCAGAAGCCTTCACCTTGACGTTGAGATTGAGCAGTGTTCCGGCGGCAAGCTGGCGCGGATTTTCGATTCCGTTCAGTTCAGCGACAGCTTTCCAATCGGCTTTCAGTCCGGCCCTGGCGACCACGTTTTGCACGTTGGAACCCAGCGCCGCCGGCGTCAGCGGGGTGGTTCCGGCGGGCGATTGCCCCGCACCTCTGGCGGGCGACGGGGTCGCATTCGGATTGGTCTCAAATTCAAAATGAATGCCCGGCTGCGACATACTCAGGGCTACGGTTGAGCGCAGCGGGCGGCCATCTTCCGACCACAGATCAAGCGTTTCGTCCATTGATTCGATGATGCCATCGAACAGGAATGTCCCCCATTGCAGGCGCACGCCGGATACCTTAAAGCGGGTATCCTCGCCGGAACCTTCCTGCGTGGTTTTCATAAAGTTGGCGACCTTCTCTGTGATCTTGCGCACATCGTCGTTATTTTCCGCATTCGCGCCGGATACATCGAAGATCAACTCGACGGCCAGTTTCGAGCTGCCACGTCCAACATACTGCATGGACGAGCCGGTACTCTGGTCGCCAGTCTGCACCTGATTGGCGTAGGTCACTTTGAGCGAAGCCGGGTTGAACTGCACCTTCAGGTACTTGCCGCCATCGACTTTTTCCACCTCGCCGGTGTCTGTCCAGCGGACTTCGAGCAGTTCCGCCCTTGTGAGATTGCGCGCAGTTTCCACGTCAGCGGCTCCCTATGGGAATTCCAGATTCAGCGCAGCATAGACAAGCTGCATCTCTTCAATTGCAATCACCCCGTCTTTCGCGTTCAGGGCCGGGGCGCGCAGTTTGGTCGGCATACAGTCCTTGAGGTTGAACGTTAACTGCGGCTCGCGATCCGCGCCAAGCATGACGACCTTGCCCTGCGCCCGCATTCCGCGCTGCCCGGTCTTGAGTATCTCGTTGAACCAGCGCCATAATCCCAGATCAGTGCTCATACCGCGCTTGAGTGTCAACTGGGCATAGCTAACCGGCCCGGCCAGATGTACCTGCTCAGTGTTCAGGCCGCCCTGGTGAAACGTCTTGGGTTCCATCGTCACTTCCAGCCCATCGCATTCGGCAAAAGCGGCCTTGCACACGGGGATACTCACGCCGGGTACATTGATGCCGGAAATTTCCACCTGAAAGTTGAAGGCTGTGAAGATGCGCTCATCCGCCATTACCCGTCACCTCCTGCACAGCCAGCAATCCGTTTTCTGTCTGTACCAGCCGCACCGTGATAAACGTCAGCGGCTGCGAAGGCGCTACCCGCAGTTCTACGATCAGGCGTCCCTGCTCGATGCTGGCCTGTGTGTTCAGCGTTTCATCGATGACCACCCGATAGGCTTCCGACGGACCGTTCCCGGCGAAGGCCCCCTGTGCGAACAGGCGCGCAAGCACCTGCTCGAACTGCTGTTTGACTCGCCCGCGAAAGCTCGGGCTGTGCGGCGCAAAAACGTAATTCTGGCCTTCGCGCAGCGCCAGCCGCCGTAACAGGATCAGCAAGCGCCGCACGTTGATGTCCTCAAGTTCAAAGTCGGCACTCTGGGTATACGCGCCCCAGATGGTGAAGCCCTGCGGCATCCGCCGGATCAGGTTGATGCCTGCGCTGTAGAGCACCGCTTCTTCGGCTGGCCTCGGCGTCGGGATTACAGCCAGCGCCGCGCGCACGGTTTCATTAGCCGGGGCAACCCACGCCCCCCGCGCCAGGCTGCGCGCCGCCATTACCCCACAGGCAGCGCCGGCCGGATGGGTATGCAGCAGGTCGCCGCTGCTTTCGCGCGTAATTACCCAGGGGTGATACAGCGCGGCGTAGCTGTCCGTCGTTTCGCCCGCTGAACGCAGCGATGCCGCAAGCTGGCGCTGGTATTGCAGGGCGTCGGTGGTGCGGTAATGTTTGGGCATCCCCAGCACCGCCAGCATATCGCCGCGCGCCGCTGCCAGCATCGCCGCTGACCGCTGTATCTCCAGCAGGCCGCTGGCATCGTAGGTCACCGGCGGCAAAAGCTGCCAGACAACCCCCTGCGGAATCTCCGGCAGGACCACAGCAGTTGAACCGGCTTTCTCTGGTTCCGTTTCTTCAGGTGGGCAGGTCTCGAACGGGCCTTCGGCCTCACAATCCGGCGGCGGCTCCGGTTCGGGTTCTGGCTCCGGGGCTTCCGTCTCGCGCTGAACCCGCAGCCAGCCACGCTGGGCAACATCCGGCAGCGCCATCATACTGATTTCGTCGATAGGCAGCAGCGCATGTAACCCGCATAACTGCCGCCCCTGAAGGTAAAGTAAATCGCTGGCTGCGGCCATCAGCGCGTACTGACCGGTGAAGCGCAGCGCATCATCCAGATGCAGGTCGAGCATAAACGTCGCCCAGTCCGCGCCGGTCAGCGCGTAGTAATCGCTGACATCGGGCACAAGGCCATCGCGCACCAGCGGTTGCTGAGTCGTTGGCAGCGGCCCACGCCAGCCCGGATTATTTTCCAGCCCCAGCGGCAGGACGACAGCATCATTGTCCACTTCGACGCTCAGGGGGAAACGTGGGTGGCGCACCGCTTCCCACAGGGCCGGGGTATCGGTCTCCATGAGGCCAGTGCGTCTTGCGAACAGTTCGTCATCAGTAGGAAGATCGCCGATAAACCGACCATGAGGCGCGGCGCAGGCCAGATTGGGCAGCGTTGCATAAAGTTCGTCCTCATTACGCGCCTGCAAGCTCATCTGCACCCGCCGCACCTGGGCTATCGTCAGTACCGGCGCAGCCGGGTTGTGTCCTTCTAACCATGCTGCATGGATCGACAGCCTATCGCCGCGCACATCTGCCACCAGCAGCCATGCGCGCCCGGTGGTGGTTTCCAGACGCAGCCAGTCGCCCGCTGTGGCACTCAGCGTGGTTTCGAGTGTCATGGTGTCAGCAGACGAGACCCAGAGCGTTCCTGTTGCGGAAGCAGGGTCAGCGGGGGGTATCGTATGCACCGTACCAGACAGATTTACGTCTACCCGCCGGAACCAGAATGTGCGCTCCGGGCGGGCAGTCACCCGCAGCAGATCGTCGCGAGTGTTCAGGTCGTCGGCTTGCAGTGCCACATAGGCCCGATGCAGCCTGTCGGCGCAGTCGATTTGCAGCAGATCGCCGGGCGTGATGGGCCGGCTTTGCAGCGGGGCGATGTCCAGTGTGAACGCGGCCTCCGGCTGCGCCGCCCCCGCCTCGAACGTGAGTGGATCGAGCAGCAGCCCGGCGCTCACCTGCAAGCTGTCTGACCAGCTTCCGACGCTGCGCGCATTAGCCATCACCGCCTGATAGCCGCTGATTCCGGTTTGCAGCAGCCCACTCACCGGAAAACGATTCGCTGCCGCCTGCGGTCCGGCTACCCGCACGATCCAGCAGCGCCGTCCGCCCTGCGCGAAGAAAGCCTTCACTGCCGGGGCAAGACAGGCTGTCTGCTGTGTCGCGGTTTCGTCATCCCAGGCCAGCGGATAGATACCCCCGAAGATGTCCTCGAATCGGGGGTAATCCTCCACCACCACCGGGATATGCACGGGGCCGCGCGCGGCGAACCCCACAAAACCAGCGATGTCCATGCGCGGCAGAGTCACCGTGACAGGTGTCTCGGCGCGGAAAGCGATACCAGGAAGCGGGCGTACCCTCTGCATTGCGACCTCAATTACTCGATAGAGATGTCTTCAGCCGCCAGCACCAGTTCCTCGACCCCCACATCGGTTCCCTTGCCATTGAACGATGGCCCGGTGTATTTCATGGGGCGCGCGTTGGTTAGTTTCCAGGTCATCACCACTTCGGTGCGCTCCTCGTTTTGCAGTTGGATGGTGACGGTGCGCAGCGCGTTCTGCGACCCGGTGCGCACAGCGTTCAGCCATTCCCACAGGTCCAGCGCCGCGATCACGCCGCGCTTGAGCGTCACATCGGTGATCTTGTGCATCCCCGTGATTTTCATGGGGGAATTGAGCGCGTAATTGCCGGGGCGATATTCCTGTACGGTGATTTCCACACCCAGCCCGGTGACTTCCTGAAACCCGGCGCGCGGGGACGAAGTATCTTCGCCTGTGCCCAGCGCCACCAGATAATTAAACGCGCTGTATGGTCGTGCCCGTTCGGTAGCCATGTCTCCTCCTCACTCCTTAGCTGCGGTCAGCCGTCCACTGGCCGATACGGAAGATGACGAATTCCGCCGGGTACAGCGGCGCGACACCGATCAGACAGATCATGCGCCCGTTGTCCAGATCGTTCTGGGTCATCGTCGAGCGGTCACAGCGTACAAAGAATGCCTCTTCCGGTTTGGCCCCGGCCAGCCGTTCCTCTTTCCATTCGTTGAACAGAAAATCTTCAACTGCGCGCCGGACATTGGCCCACAGCGCCTCGCCGTTGGGTTCAAACACCGCCCACTGGGTCGAACGATCAATCGACGCTTCCAGATAGATGAAGTAACGGCGGATATTCAGATATTTCCATTCAGGGTCAGAACTGATGGTACGCGCGCCCCAGACATTGAAGCCGCGCCCCTCGAAGTAGCGAATGCAGTTGATCCCCAGCGGATTAAGCACGTCCTGCTGCGCCTTGTTGATCAGCGATTCCAGGCCGATTGCGCCGCGCACGATTTCGTTGGCCGGGGCCTTATGCACGCCGTTTTCGTTATCGTTGCGGGCATAGATACCGGCTATAAACCCGCTCGGCGGCACATCTAGCTGTCGGTTGCTCACGGGGTCGAGGATGCGTACCCAGGGGTAGTACATCGCCGCGTACTTGGAATCCATGACGGCGCGGTAATCACGCACGTTGGAAAGCGACTGGTTGTTGGGACTGTCCAGCACCGCGACGCGGTAAAGCATCCGTTCGCAGTGTGAGATCAGAAGCTGGTTGATCTGATCGACCTCTGCCTGCCGGGTAGCGTAGTCGTGCGAGTAACCCGGCGCGGCGATGATCGAAATATCTTCGAGGTCTTCCAGCGACTTCAGGCCGCTTTTGACCGGGGTGCTGTCGTCGCCAGAACCTTCATAGGCGCTGGATTCCGGGCGCTTGCCATCACTGCCGCCAGATAGTTCATAAATGGCGCTGCTGATCAGCCGGTCAGGATCGCTGCTGGTCAGTTTGGCTTTCCAGTCCGTCAATCCGATCAAAAAGCCCGTCAGTTGAGCCGCCTGGATTCCAGCAGCATTCAGGACCAGCGGCGTTTCCAGTTCCTGCAAGCGATTGCTGATGCTGCTGGCAAAAACCAGAGTCGCGCTGTCCGCCAGTCGTTCCGGCAGTTCCGAAATCGTCAGGCCGTCCCACACGACGGGTTGAGCGAATTTGCCCGGCATTTGAATTTCTACGGTCAGCGTCAGTGGATACACCCTGTCCGTGCCCGGCGTCAGGCTGGACAGCGCCAGCGAACCGCCGTTCTGATCGACAAATGACCAGACCCCGGAAGTGCGCGTTGCTGCGTAGATAAACGCATCTGCCGCGCGCTCGATGACCACCAGATCGCCGTTGCGAATTTGCGAGACGGCGGGCTGGCTGTTCTGGGTGATGAGTGCGTTTGCCGCCAGCCGCCCGGTGATAGCCACCATCATATTGCCGGCCGCGCCGGGGAAACGTGCCTCGAAGGTAGCATCAGCATGGAAGAGCGCCGCACGTCGGCCTATCGTCGCCTCGCGGGCTGCGTTGGTGATCGGGGTCACGGCGCTGGTGGCCGCCGTTGTGACCTCGCCTGCCGCTGTGGTCAGGTTGTTGGCTTCCGTCAGTACCGTTCCAGCAGTCGTATCATCGGCCATCGCCGCCAGCGCCAGCGTCAGATTAGCAGACACCGCGCCCAGGTCTCCGGCTTCGGTTTCAGCCGCGCTGATTGCGGTGTTCAGCGGGGCAATCGTTGACGCCGGGCCGGCAGCCGGGTCAGTGGGCAGAGCTGCATCGAGTACCGCGTTGCCGGCGTTGACGCCGCTGGCATACGCGCCGCTGACGGCGGTCTGCGCGTTGCTGGCGTTGCTCAGACCGCTGTGGGCGTCGCCATAAGCCGTCTGCGCGTTATTGAGCAGCGTTTGAACCGCGTCGAGTGCATCCTGAACGGCGGTCTGCTCAGCGCCTGCCAGTGTGGCGATGAAGACGTTCAACTGCGTGACGACGTTATCACCCGTGTTGTAGTCATAGGTGATGGTCGGTGCAGGCGTCGTTGGGTTACGCGCGGCAATCACCTGATCGGCAGCGTAGCGCATCACCGTAATCGCGGCGGATTTAGCCCTTTCGAGTTCGGTGATGGCATCGCTCAGAGCCGACAGCACGCGGCTGGTTCCGCTTTTCGCCAGCGCGTCTGCCTCGGCCACAGCCGGCGCTGGCGCCGGGATAGGCGCAGCAGCCCTGCCGGTTCCGGTATCGGGCGGGGTGTAGGCGCGGGCGATGTACAGCCGTGACCCGCCGTTATCAAAAAATGCGCGCACGGCATGAGCCAGATAATTCTGGATTTCTCTGCCGTCGTAATCGAGTGGGTCCAGCCCGCCGTAGATGCGCTCGAACTGGCTGAAACTGGTCATCAGTTCCGGCTCACCCTCAGTGGGGCCGTAGCGCGTTGCGCCGACGAACCCGGTGGTACTGGTTCCTACCCCCTCTATCGACTTGGAGCGAAAGCTCCGTTCCTCCACGTACACGCCCGGTGCTAAATACTCCGGCATAAGCCATCTCCTCTCAAAGACCTACACGGGCACAATGCGCAAAAACGATTCGGTTTCATCGGCATCTGCGCTGCCGAAAGCGGTGCGCAGAATCAGCGGCTGGCCGAACCGCAAGGATTTCTCCAGTGTCAGATCGGTTTGCAGCGCCGGGGGATCGTCGGTGTTCCAGTGTGTGCCGATCTGCGCCTGCGCTTGAGTCAGCAGGGCCGCCAGATTCGGCACATCGCTGCCGGGTAATTTCGTCTGCTGATCTGGCTGATAATGAACGGTGACATTCAGCCCGAATGCCTGCTCCCGCAGCGGCAGGTAATGATCGCCTTCTGGCTCCGCAACCGGCGGGTAAGGCAGCGGCAGCGTCAGGATTCCGTTTTCGTCCGCAATACCGGCGTAACGCAGCGGGCCGGGTGCAGCAGCAGCGTTCCGTCCGCGTCCACGACCACGCGCCGGGGGTGCGCTGATGACTGCGGTCACTGTCACCAGCGCATAAGGGGCCGGCTCGGGTTCTTCGCCATCCCCGACCACAATCTGCGCGTATATCATCGCGCGGCCATCGAGTGCTGGGCGGCCGGGCGCGCTCCACAGGTACACACCGGGTTCTTCACCATCCGGCACAGGGGGAAATATCAAAGGCTCATCCAGCCAGTTCCCCCGGCCCCTGAATGGGCCGCGTTCGTCCAGCGGGATGCGCACTACGAACGACAGCGGCAGATAGCGTTCGCGCCGGTCAACCACATCGACGACCACGAAACGCGGTGCGGGCGGGTTTTCCCACATCTGATCTGCGGGGTCAGACGATACGCGTTCGGCAGGATGCAGCCCGGAAAAGGCGATTACACCGCCGCCAGTCGCCTGCCCGATGACCACGCGCCCCAGCCGCTGCGTCAGATCGTCACTGATCCGCTGTGCCCGCACATACAGGCCATCCGTCACCGGGCGTTCCAGCAGCCGATCCCAGAAGCGGATACCCAGCAGAGTCTGGATGGTGATGCGTTCCATCGGAATGAGTTTCATGGCCTGCTGCTGTCCAGACGGTTCATATCCAGCGTGCGAATCTGCACATCGGCAGCGGGGGCATCGGTCCGATGCGATTCGATGAGGAGATTGCGAACAATATAAGGAATCGATATCTGGTAATGCAGGTCGCCGTTACCCAGCATGTCCCACAGTTGCAGCAGTTCGTCGCCTGCCATCTCACCGATCACCAGTTCCACCGATTCGTCATCCCGGAAAACGCGCTCTGGCTGCCCAATATTGAGCACCGAGGCCGGTATCGAGGGATAATCTTCCAGTGTGCGCAGCACCCAGCCGACCAGCCGGTTCTGGGTATCTGCCGATGAGGCCCAGATGGTGACAATCAGGTGCAGATCGAGCGGAAGCTGGTGTCGCTGGCGCTGGCCGTTGGTTAGCACACGGCCCGCCGGGGTACGATGGGACAGATTGGGCAGCACCCGATACAGAAACACCGACGCTCCAGTCGAAACATGATTCTGCCCGTTCTGGTCGGTAAAATCTTCGCCGGTATATACTGCGAAGGTCGGGTTGATCCCGTTATCGAAGCCCAGGTCCTCACGCTCGGCGTTCATCGTGGTATTGAGAATATGCACCATGGCGTCGCACACGGCGCGCACGGCATCGGTTGTTGCCACAGACTCACCTCAAAAAACAATCTTTTCAGAATGCAGTGTAGGGTATGGCGATCTGATAACGTGTCTGCTAGCTGTACCAGCAGATGTCTTTCGGTGATACTTCACAGGTCGGCTCTGATTTAGCAGAAGCGGCTCAGCCAGCGGTACAAACGCCAGAACAACGGCAGGCGGACACCCATAGCCTCCAGATATTCGGCGATAAACCAGACGATCTGCGCAAAGCTGCGCACGTGCATATGGCTTCCGCTGGGAATATGGGTGATACGACCATGCCAGCCAGGGCGCGGATCAGCCGAATCCTGTACTAGCCAGACCTTCAGGATAAAGGACCGAGGCGCAGGAAGGTCGGGTTCTGGCACATCTTTAGGTCCGGGGAATTCGGGGGGAACACCGGGTTCCGATAAGCCGTTACCGTGATTATGTGATTGCGCCATTGTCTTCGATTGGAACGTCAAATACCTGCCCTATTGTATAGGGGGAGTAATCTTGCTACCGTCTGCGGACTATACAGCGGGGTGTCTGAAAACAAAAACACCGCACGCCTTTAAGGTGCGGTGTTCACGCTAAGTGTTTGCTACCGGCTGCAAGCCGGCTAAACAGCGTCCTGACTGAACCGGCGCAGCGCCTGCCAGTGCATCCCATCGAGCGCGCTCTTCAGTTCCATCAGGTGCGACAGCAGTTCCGGGAAGTCATTCCCCAGTTCAGAAGTCAGGGCAGCGGGAGAGGTATCGAGCAGCACAGCCGTCGCGTCATCGTTGCAAATGTATTCGTAAAGGTGGCACGTGCGCTGGCCGGGCGATACCCCCAGCGCCTCTTCCAGCGCCTCTTTGCAGCGTTCAAACTGGCGCAGGGCGGCGGTACGATCTCCCAGCAGGTAGTACAGGCGCATCAACTGGCGGTGGGTGCGTTCGCGCACATATTCTTCGCGCAGCGCCCGGTTGCAAAAATAAAGTGCTGTTTCATATTCCTGCTTGGCTTCATAATAACAGATCAGTTTATCAAGCATCATTAAAAACAGATCGTGGTAGCGTTCGCGCTCGTGCAGGCACCAGTCGCTGTACCAGCCTTCCAGAAAATCCGCGCGGTACAGTGTCACAGCATGGTGCAGGGTGCTGGCCTGTTCGCTGTTGAGTTGGTAACCGGATGTATCCCGAACAGCATACGCTGCCGCCTCAAAAACAGCCGTATCAATCAGGACCTCCGCTTCGGGATTGAGACTCAAAAACTCGGATTCGACCAGCACCACCGGTATCGCATGGGGGGGAACGTCGAGTGCCGATTGTAATTGCCAGAGTGTCTGCCGCATGTTTTTTTTCGTCGATGCCGCCGGGTAGCCTTCCCATAACATGTCGGCCAGTGCTTCACGTGGGTGGGATCGATCCCGAAAAGTTGCCAGATAGCAGAACAACTCCTGCACCTTGCGGGCCTCGAAACCATTCAGAAGCTGGTTATCCCGGCGCGCCTCGAAGCGCCCGAACAGTGAGAACTCGTACATCTTTCCGTCCCCTTGTGCTTTCTCTTGCGGAGAGTGTTTCGTGTTGTCCTGTATGCAGGTACAAATTACGATGCACATATCTTTTTATTGTCTATGAAAACGTCTGTCGGGCAAACGCCGTCCGGTCACAGACATTTTCGACGCGCTTCTGAATGAGGACATGGCTAATAGACAGGTGCTAGGGCTGGCGCACAGCGCAGCGTTTGTTGACCCGTGGAAATGGAGCATCAGTATGCAGATGAAACCCGGACGGGAGCCGCGCTCAGATTGCCCGCTTGCTTGACAATTACGGTGACCGGTGTTATCGTTCACATGAACGTTCACGTGAACGTTCATGCCCTGGATTCCCCTCGAAACTCACCAGGAGAGATCATGCCGCAAAAACCTGCAACCATGCGCGACGTTGCCAACAAGGCCGGCGTGTCGATCCAGACGGTTTCGGCTGTTGTTAACGGCAAAGACGGTATATCCCAGCAGACGCGCAACCGTGTTTTGGATGTGGTCAAACAACTCAATTACAAGCGGGACCCAATCGCGCGCAGTATGCGGACCGGGCAAACCGGTCTGGTTGGCCTGCTGATTCAGGACATTACCAATCCCATTCTCTCCAAGATTGCCAGTCAGGTAGACGCATTGGTTTCTGCCGAAGATCACAACGTGGTGTTGTGCAATGCGAGTTCAGAACCGGATCGGGAGAGGGCCTATCTTGAGCTGGTAGAAAATCGCCTTATTGATGGCCTGATCGTGGTCAACGCGGTCGATCAGGCGCATACGCTCGCCGTTCTGGAAAAAACGGCCACACCAGCCGTGTTCATCGATTCGCTGACACGACCTTCGGTCCCCTCCGTTTCTACGGATGATGTAAGGGGAGCGTATCTGGCAACCCAGTATCTGATCGAACAAGGACATCAGCGCATTGCCCATATCAGCGGCGCTACTGCTCTGGAAATTACGCAGCGGCGCATTCGCGGGTATACACAGGCCCTGTCGGATTATGGGCTGACATTTCATCGGGTCGTTTCACCTGAGAGCACGCGCTGGGATTACAAAGCTGGCTACGAAGCGATGCGGCAAATCCTGGCCGAAGATCAGGTAGTTACAGCCGTTTTTGCAGCCGGCGATGAAATGGCCCTTGGCGCTTATCGGGCGCTGTTTGAGTGTGGTCTGTCGATTCCGGGCGATGTGGCGATTGTAGGCTTTGACGATATTGAGGCCGCCGCCTATGCCACACCCTCACTAACGACGATCCGCCAACCTTTTGCCGAAATGGCCTCGAGGGCGGTTTCACTGCTGTTTCAGATCATCCGGGGGCAGCCAAGCGAACCGGTCCAGATCATGCTTGACCCGGAACTTATCCTACGTGAGTCAACGGCGGCCAACTCATGAACATCAGACTGGGACTGGAAGTGTTGCTGGATCAAAAGCTTGACCTGCTGGAAGGCAGGCGCGTTGGCCTTGTTGCCAGCCCCAGCAGCATCGATCATGACCTGCGAAGTACCGTCGAGAGACTGCACCGTCAGCCTGAAATCAACCTGGTTGCGCTGTTTGGTCCAGAGCATGGCCTGCGGGGTGATGCCCAGGCAGGAAAACATGTGGACACTTACACAGACCCGCTGACCGGTCTGCCAGTCTACAGCCTCTATGGCGAAACTCGAACACCGACAGCAGAAATGCTTCAGAACCTCGATACCATCGTCATCGATCTTCAGGATGGCGGGGTACGTTTTTACACCTATCTGGCGACCATGACCCACGTCATGGAAGCGGCTGCGGCGCACGACTGCGCCGTGATTGTGCTGGATCGACCTGCACCCATTAATGCCGCCACTGTCGAAGGTCCGGTTTTAGACCCGGCTTACAGGTCGTTTGTTGGCCCATATCCAATCCCTGTCCGCTATGGCATGACCATAGGGGAAATGGCCCGGCTTGTGAATACGCATTTCGGCATCGGCTGCGATTTAACCGTTGTCACAATGCAGGGTTGGTCCCGCAGCCTGTGGTTCGATCAGACAGATGTGCCCTTCGTGCCGCCATCGCCAAACCTGCCGACTTTATCCGCCCTGACGGTCTATCCCGGCACGTGTTTGATCGAAGGCACAAATATTTCTGAAGGACGGGGGACAACCAAACCCTTTGAAGATATTGGCGCGCCCTGGATCGAGGCCGAAAGGCTGGCGGCCATGCTCAACGATCTGGATCGGCCCGGCGTGCGCTTCCGCCCGGTGTATTTCGTGCCGACCTTCAGCAAATATGCCGATGAGCTTTGTGCGGGGGTACAGGTGTATGTAACGGACCGGGATTGTTTCCGGCCCTTTGAAACTGCTCTCTATATACTCCAGGTTATTAAAACTACTTATCCCAAAGAATTTAGCTGGCGAGACCCGTGGCGACCCGGCGACAGGAAGCCAATCGATTTACTTTGCGGTGGCACGATGGTGCGCGAGCACCTTGATGCAAATAGTCCCATCACTGAATTGGCAGCGGCGTGGCAAGAAGAGGTGCGCGCCTATTCACAACTTCGAGCCAGCTACCTGCTCTACGCCGATCCGTGAAAGGACTATTCTCGTCCATTTTACATTTTTTTGAGGAGGCAACTATGATTTTACGGCGTTACTCGGTCAGTCTTCTGCTCATGGTGTTTTTATGGGCGGCTCTCGGTTCTGTGGCGCTTGCTCAGGAAGAGATTACGCTCACGATGCTTACCCATTGGGGGACCGAAAGTCAACTGGCGGCCCAGGAAGCGATCATCGAAGCTTATGAAGCCAGCCATCCTGGGATCAACATTGAACTGGTGACGGTAGATTTTGAGGAACTGCGCACCAAAATTATTACAGGGCGCACAGCAGGCACTGGCGCTGACATTAACCACTTTTATCATTTGTGGCTGCCGGACTTCGTCAACAGTGGCATACTGGCCCCGCCGCCAGAAGAGGCCGTAGACTTTATTCGCACCAATGCCGCTGAGGGAACGGTAGAAGCCGTCAGCACGGGTGATGGGCAGATATGGGGCTTCCCTACCGAAGTTAATCCATACTTATTGGTCTATAACAAACGCCTGTTGGCCGAGGCCGGATACGATGCCCCTCCCGCTACGTGGGATGAGCTGAAGGAGATCGCCGCTGCCATTACGCAGGTCGATGATACCGGCGCCATCAGCCAGCTAGGTTTTGGCGTCATGCCCGGCTGGGATTCAGGTATTGTGCATCCCTTCAGCGCGCTGCTGTTTTCCAACGGTGGCAATTACCTGAGCGAGGACCGCAGCGTGGTCGAGTTCAACAGTCCTCAGGGTATCGAGACTTTGCAGTTGTATGCTGACCTGATCGCCAATGGCGGCACAGACCCCAGCATCAGTGGTTTGAGCGGCTTCCCCAGCGGCACAGTCGGCATGGTCATCATGGCTCCCTGGTGGCGTGCGACGCTGCGCGCGGCTGAAGGGATTGATTTTGATACGGAAGTTGGCGTTGCCGAAATTCCGGTAGGCCCAAGCGGTACGGCACCCTCAAGCGTTTCATACACCTGGATGTTTGGCGTCGATGCGGGTTCCGCGCATATCCCGGAGGCCTGGGAATTCTTGCTGTGGCTAAACAGCGAACATGAGGAAGGCGCAGGATCGCCAATCGGGGATTTCCTCGTCAACGCACTCGGCGCGATTCCCAGCTTCACCCATGACCAGGAGGCGTTTGCGGAGTCGCTGGGCGATCACTACCTTGCGCCCTTCGTCGCTGCTACGGCTTATGCCCGGCCCGAACAGGTTGTCGCCGGCGGTCAGGAGGTGAAAACGCTGTTACAGGTCGAGATTGAAGCCGTCCTGACCGGCATGACAACACCAGAAGCCGGCCTGGAATCCGTTGAACAACAGGCTAATGCCATTCTCGAAGAACAACGTCTGATGTCAATGGATTGATCGAAAAGTACACCGATACCGGGGATGGCAGACCTGTATCCCCGGTATCTCACCCATTGCGCGCGGTTTATAAAAATACGATTTATTGGTGGACTAGAATGAATACTCCCACACAGCCTGCAGCGGTTCCTCCGGCGCTAACCGCGCGCTGGCGCATCAGCAATTGGCCCAGCAGCCCGCTCATGAGGCGGCGCATGATCTGGGCTTATGCGTTCGTGTCAGCGCCTATTCTTGCGCTTCTTGTCTTTACGCTAGGCCCCATCCTTTTTTCCGGTTGGGTGAGCCTGCACCGGTGGGATATGCTCTCCCCGGTGGAGACGATGCCCTGGCGCGGCCTTGATAATTATGTTTTCCTGCTCACCCAGGACCCTATTTTTATGAGGTCCCTGGGCAATACGTTTCTGTTTGCTATCGGGGGTGTCGGGGCTAATACCATACTGGGTCTGGGCTTCGCCCTTCTGCTGAACAGCCGCATTCGGGGGCGCACCCTGTGGCGCGTCCTTTACTTTGCGCCTGTGATTACCGCCCCCCTCGCGCTGGCCGTGATGTTCTCCGTCATTTTTGACCGCAACTATGGGGTTGTCAACAACGTTATCACGATGTTCGGCCTGCCGCGCCAGCCATTCCTGAGCGGGCCGGGTCAGGCCCTGCCCACCCTGATCTTCATCGCGGTTTATCAATACGTTGGTTACTATATTGTGATCTTTCTGGCCGGCTTGCAGGGCATTCCACAGGACTACTACGACGCTGCCCAGGTCGATGGCGCTGGCAAATTTCAGGAGTTTCGCTATATCACGCTGCCTCTGCTGCGACCGGTTATGCTGTTCGTGGTCGTCACCAACACAATCGGGGCGCTGCAGGTGTTTGACCTTGTCTTTGCCACCACTGGAGGAGCGCCGGCGAACAGCACGATGACTGTCGTGCTTTATATGTATAACACAGCCTTCAAGTTTTCGCGCATGGGGCGAGCTTCGGCGATGGCTTTTATCCTCTTCGCCATCATTCTGTTCATTACCATCGTGCAAATACGCTTTCTGCGTGACCGAACCTATCAGGATTGAGGTGAGCTATGACGGGTGAAAATCGTATTTTATCAGCCACTGGCACCGGTCTTCGCTATGTCATCCTCGCCGCTGGCGCATTCATCATGGTTTTTCCCTTTCTGTGGATGATTAACGCTTCGCTCATGACGGCGGGCGAAATACAACTGCGCCCACCCGTATGGCTGCCTTCTGAGCCACAGTTCAGCAATTACACCGATCTGCTGGCGACGCTGCCCATTGCGCGCCTGTACTTTAACAGCCTCTTTACTTCCGGCGTGATTGTCCTCGGGGTATTGTTCACCAGTTCCATCGCCGGTTTCGCCTTTGCAAAATACCGGTTTCCGGGACGCGAACTGCTGTTTTATCTGATTCTGGCGACGATGATGATCCCGTTTTTTGTGACGCTGATACCTGTGTTCTTCATCGTGCGCCAGCTAGGCTGGATTGACAGTTATCAGGGTCTGATTATCCCCGGCCTGACTTCCGCCTACGGCATCTTTCTGATGCGCCAGTTCATGTTTACGGTCCCTGACGAATTGATCGATGCGGCGCGCATTGATGGCGCTTCGGAACCAATCATCTACTGGCGTATCGTGATTCCACTCATCAAACCGGCGCTGGCAACGCTGGGCACTTTCACGTTTATCGGTTCCTGGAATAATTTCCTCTGGCCGCTTCTGGTCGTGAACAATCGCGAGTTGATGACGCTCCCACTCGGCATCAATTCCCTGCGCAGCCTGTATTCGGATAATACGAATCTGTTGATGGCCGGCACGGCTGTATCCGTCATTCCCATGCTCGCTGTCTTTATCTTTTTGCAGCGCTATTTCATCAAAGGCATCGCGCTGACCGGACTCAAAGGATAAGAAGGATGCATATTCGACCCTTTCAAGGACAGGATGAGGCTCAACTACTGGAGGTCTGGGACCTGGCAATGCCCAACGACCGTATCAACACCAGTTTGTTCTGCACTCAGGTCCTGCTCGATCCCAATTTTCACCCGGCCAATCTGCCGGTTGCGATAGAAGATGGCCGGGTTGTAGGCTTCATCCTGTGCCTGACGCGGCAGGTTCCCCTTTTCTTGCAGGGTCTTGAGCCTGAAAATGCCTGGATAACCGCTTTTGGCGTTCATCCAGATTATCGCCGCCGCGGTGTGGGTACAGCATTGTTCGAGCACGTGATCGGCAAATTGTCTGCCGAGGGGCGAAAAACGCTGGACATATCGCCCTATGTGCCGAACTACTTCGTGCCCGGCATCGACAGAAACGCTTATCCCGAAACAATCACCTTTCTGGAAAGCAAACTCGGCTTCAGGACGCTGTATCATGCGATCAGCATGGGGGCCAACCTCACCGATTTCCAGATTCCCCAGGACATCCGGCAAATGCTGCTGCAGCGCGAAGCGCAGGATGGGCTGACAATCCGAACCGTCACCTCTGCTGACATCCCGGACCTGATGCCTTTTCTCATCGAGCATTTTGGCTGGGACTGGTATCGCCATGCGCAAAGCTATTTGCTCGAATACTTTGGGGACAGCCCTCACCGTATATGTTTTCTGGTCGCGCGGCTGCAAGGGGAAATTGTCGGTTTTTGCCAGCAGCGGGACGAACGCTTTGGCCCCTTTGGTGTCAGGCCCGACTGCCGGGGCCAGGGAATTGGGCGGCTGCTGTTGTTCAAATGTCTGGAAATTATGAACGCCAAGCACGTGTATTTTTCCTATTTTCTCTGGACAGATGAGAAAGCAGCACGTTTGTATTCTATTGCGGGTTTTGAACGCAGGCGCGAGTTTGCCGTCATGCGCAAGGATCTATAAATTCAGACTAGGAGATTGCAATGTCTAAACACCTGATGGTTGTCGGCGCTCATATTTCGGATGCTGAAAATATGGCGGGGGCGGTAATGCTCAAGCACAAGCGCGCCGGGTGGGACGTAACCATTGTTCATGTCACCGCCGGCGACAAAGGTCACCCGACCCTTGCGCCGGAAGAATACTTTAAGATGCGCTACGCCGATGCTGAGGCATCCGCTGCGTTTATCGGGGCCAATATGGAACTGCTGCCCTACAAAGACGGCGAGCTTGAAGTCACGGACGAGGCAACCTGGATGGTCGCCGATCTTATTCGTAAGTACCGGCCAACGGTGCTGATTACCCACTGGCGTGGCAGCTTCCATTCGGATCACAACAATACCCACCACATCGTACACAAGGCGCTGTTCAAGGCGGGCCTCCAGGCGTTTCGGCGTGAATTCCCCGCCCACCGCCCCAGAGTCGTTCTGTACTCTGAAAATTGGGAGGATATGGAGAATTATTCGGACGATATCTATCTGGACGTGAGCGATGTCTTTGACGATTATCTGAAACTGCTCAAGACACACGCGCTCATGCGCGAGGATTATGCCGATTTTCGCTATTATGACTATTACGAGGCGCTGGGAACGATGCGCGGCGCATTAGGCAACTTCAAGAAAGCGGTGACCCTGATGCGCCCGCCAAGCCCTTACCGGCATGAGGCCGTCTCCGGGCTTCTGGTTGAATAGAGATGGCCCTGTAGGGCTGTTTCACGCCGGGCAGTGCGTGGTGAATGCGGCTCCCGGAATGGTTAGGCGAGCCTGTATCCCACGAGGATTGAAAAAGACCTCAGCCAAAGTTGGGTAAAGGGGGTTACAACAGGCTCGCCAACGACAGCTTCGCTGCCGTTACCTCGAATTGGGAAGAACCGGGTTGGCTGCATTCATCCCACCCGCACGCGCTGGAGGCGTTGTTCTTCCTTGACGTGGGTGTACTGCGTCAGGCGGATGCGATACGCCAGCAGCCGCTGCATCAGGTCGAGCGTGACCGCTTCGTAACCCGCCACTCCCGCCAGATTGTGCTGTTCCTGCGGATCAACCGCCAGATTAAACAGGTACTGTACACCGCCCTGTTCCGGGTCGAAGACCAGCTTCCAGTTTCCGGTGCGGATCATGACGCAGGTCGCCAGTTCGGCATAGGCGGCATCATGACCGGGCGCGCCGTTGAGTATCGCCAGCAGATCGCGGCCCATGCGCCGGCGCGGACCCGGCTGCGCCCCGGCCAGTCGCAGTATGGTGGGATACAGGTCCTGATGAGTTACCAACGCCCGGCTGATGCGCGGCCCGTTGTGGCGTTCCCCGGCAGGCACACCTGGTCCGCTCAGAAACAGCGGCACACCAACGCTTTGCTCGTAGAAGAAGCGTTTGTCCCAGATGCCGTAATCGCCCAGATTGTCACCATGATCGGAGGTGAAGATGAATACGGTATTCTCGTATAGGCCGCGCTGTTTGAGCGCCGTCACCAGCCGCCCGACGTAATCATCGATCAGGGCGCACTTGTCCATGTAGTGCGCGCGCCGGGTGCGTGTAACGAGGTCATCCGGCGCGCCGATAGGAGCGGGCATAGCGATGGGGTCGTGCGTTGATTCGTTGGGATGCCACAGCGGTGGGTGCGGGCCGATGAACGACAGATTGAGATAAAACGGTTTATCACCCTGATAGTTTTCAACAAAGCGCACTCCATGCAGCCCGATAAAACCGTCGGCGCTTTCGTCCGCCTCGAAGGGGTGTGCAAACGGGTCAGCGCGGTTTGCCAGCGCCGCGCGGAACGTTTCGAGTTTGCCCTGCCGCCGCAGATGATGGGTGTATTCGTCGTCGTTGTGGCCGTTTTCGCCATCATCCAGCACGATAAACACATGGTCGAAGCCATAGCGTCTGATTTCGTCCGTGTCTTCGGTGGCGTCCACATGCAGCCCGTAGCGATCAATATAGTGGTGCTTGCCGATCATGGCGGTGTAATAACCGGCGCGCTGCAGGTGATGCATGAAGGTGTCGTCGCGCAGGTCATCATGAATCGGCTCGGCCTGATTGCCGCAGACGCCGTGCTGCGACGGATACAGCCCGGTGATGAGCGACACCCGCGACGGCCCGCACAGCGGCGCATTGCAGTAGGCGTTTTCAAAGCGCGTGCCCGCGTTCGCCAGCGCCAGCAGATTCGGCGTGCTTTTGCCCAGTGCATCGCGCCGGAAGTGATCGGTCAGGATGAGGATGATGTTGGGTCGGGGCACGCTACTGCCCCGACCGATAATTGCTGATGGCCTCCGAGGTGCGCAGGTAGCGGTTGTACAGCCTCAGCACATTCAACTGACCGTTAAGCGATGGCGCAATCGTCAGTTTGCCCGCGCCGCTGACATTCTGTAAGTAGCGGTTGAAGCGCCCCCAGCCATAAGGCCGCGATTCGCCGCCATCGCACAGCAGGCCATCGACCACGAAGCTGATAATGCGCGGCCCGCCATCGACAATCACCGCAATATGGTGCTCCTGACCGGCTTGCACCACACCGGCGTCGGTATCCCACGCGGCTTCCATACGATGATCGCGCAGATGAATCTGGAGGGTTTCGCGGTCTGTCGTCGCCAGCCAGAAGCCCCGGCCTGCGGCGTCGCGCCCATCGAGCAGCACCTGACCGGGGGCCAGATTGTCGAAGCGGACGCGGAAATCGAGGCTGAAGCCGCCGCCTTCGCTCAGGTCCGGCAGTTCAGGTAGTTCCACTACCCCGCCGGCGCTCAGTTCGTTCCGGCTCAGGTGGAGGACAAGGCCATCCTCGATCAGCGTATTGAGATCGGCCTGATTCCACAGCATTTCCAGCAGAGTCGGATCGATTTCGTGGATGCGGGCGGTGGTTTTCTGGGTGGCGCTGACAAAGTAACGGCCATTCTCCTCGACAAAATCGGGATAACTCGGCCCGCGAAATTCGTCCGGTTCGTACAGCAGAATCTCCGGCTGCGACCAATGGATGTAGCCGTCCTTCTCGATGCCGCCCAGCAGCCAGGCAACGTTGCGACTGCCGCGCGCCGGACCATGGTTGTACCATTTCTGACCGTTGTTGTGGAACCAGTAGATATATTTGCCGTTGCTGAAGCGGCGCACGAAGTTGGCAGCGCGCGGGTGTTTGACCTTACGCCCGCCGGGGGTGTAGGTCATGTGGGCCGGCGCTGTCCACGATCTGCCACCGTCACGGCTGTAAGCATGACAGGGGTGACCCTCAATTGTGCGGTAGGTGCAGTACAGCGAGCCATCGCTCAGGCCGACGAGGTTGTGTTCATCGGCTACCGCGTCGGATACAGCCCTGAGTCCGACTTCGCCATCTGGCAGCAGCTCCCATTCGATTTTAGCCGGGTCGCTTTCAGTCAGCACATTTTCGCTGCACAGGAAATAGCCTTCGGAAGTCGCCATGAAGCCATGCCCGAAGCGGCCCACTTTGGCAAAACCCACATAGGCCCTGCCGTTGTGGATTATCGGCTTGCCCACACCCCAGAAGAACTGAACTTTGCCCTGATAGGGGTTATCGCGGTCAATCTGGGTCACGCGCAGCGGAATCCTGTAACGTTCCTGCGACCAGCTCAGGCCATTGTCGTCGGAGTATTTGAACTGGAAGTGGCCGAGGGTATCGACGCGCCGGGTCGGACCGAAATCCGTAATCACTTCTTCCAGCGCGTCGGTGTTGTGGTTGTAGATGGCATAGATACGCCCGCTTGGCACCTTGAGCGGCATCACCCACGACGATTCGGGGCCGTCGGCGGGTTCGATGTCCACCAGCGGCGACCATGTTTTGCCCTGATCGGTGCTGCGGGTGGAAACGACGTGCTGGCCGCGATCTCCTTCCCGGCCACGCCCGGTGGTCAGCACACATACCCATGCACCGTCATCGGCAATGACAATATAGGGCTGGTCGCAGTAATTTTCTGACGGAATTTCGTAACCGGTTTCGATATTGCGCGGGTCGGTGTTCATACTTTCTCCTGAAAAAGTGCTGAGTTAAAGACTGTTGATTACAGCGAAGTGGCACAGGTAATTCACGGCACGATGAATCGTTCCAGATACGAATCCGGCAGGCGCTTGCCGAGCAGGTAATATTTGCGGTCTGGATACCACAGCACACGCTCGCCGCGCCATTCGGTCAGGCTGGGATAGGTCGCAATTTCTGCTGTACCCTTTGGCCCGATAGGGATGCCATCGGTATCGAACAGGACTTCGGGCGCGCTGAACCATACTGGCTGATGCGCACCGGGCCGGAAATCGCCCACTGCGATATATGCCGGACGGCGCAAAAAGTTGGCCTGATTCACGCCGCCCCAATCGGCCTTGAACTGGTCGTATGCACCCAGCCGCCCGTCATTGTTGTAGAAGATCAGCAGGTAGCGCCCGTTATTCAGCCGGTAGATCGGGCAGGAAACCATCGGGTTTTTGATCGGCTCGCCGCCGTCCCGGTAGCGCAGCGTCTCCGGTTCGCGCCATGTCGCGCCGTTATCGTCTGACACCGAATACCAGATATACCCGGTCATGGTGCGCATAACCACGAACAGGCGGCCATCTGGCAGCAGCGTGACAGCGGGTTCCTCGGCAACCGCGATATGCGGGTGGTCGCGGTGGGGTACAGCCAGCCCAACACCAGACTCCGGCAGCCATGTCAGCCGGAGATCGGCAGGGTCAGGGCCTTCGTGGATGTTCTCGAAGCGCACAAAGCCGCAGCGCGAATCCTGATCGACCCAGTGTTTGGTAGGCGGCGGCACAACCTGATGGCTGCTCCACTGGGTATAGCCGGCGAACCAGCGACCATTCGCATCGCGGATCGGCTTCTGCCAGACGATCCAGTTAGGCGGAATATCGGGGTCAGGGTTATCGTACTGATTTTTCGGCACAGGGTTATCCGCCCCGGCCTGCCACGTGTGGCCGCTGTCATCAGAATATACGCAGCCCATGACTCCGCAGTGCTGGCGCATATCGGTTTTTTCAGTCTCTTTGGTATAGAGGACATAGATGCGTCCGGTATCAGCCACCACCGGGAAAGCCCAGCTTGCCTGACGCTCGGCGCGACCTGGATATACCCCGGCAATAACCACCGGCTCCGACCAGTGAACGCCGTCGGCGCTGCGCGAGAAGGCGATGTGATTGTCGCCATGTCCCTCGACGCTGCTCTGGGTCCAGATCGCCAGCAGTTCATCACCGCCGGGCGCTTCAAACACGAGAAAATGCTCATTATCTGTGTCCGGCTTATCGCCCTTTGGCCGGTAAACCACAATATCCGGCTGGCTGCGCTGCCATTCAGTGGCGATATTGCCGGGTGGAGGTGGGTTCATACGTGTATATCCTCTGTATCAGGCAGCCTGTTTTTACCGTGCCATTTCCGGCTCGTTGACAGGGGTGAGCGGGCGTTCGCCGCGCAGCACCGCCGCGACATTCTCCGCACACAGCAGGCGCGCTGCGTGGCGGCTCTCTCGCGTCCCGCCGCCAACATGGGGGGCCAGCACGACATTTTCCATCGTCAATAGTGCCGGGTGAACTTCCGGCTCGTTCTCAAACACATCCAGGCCGGCCCCGGCCAGATGCCCGCTTTGCAGCGCCCGAACCAGCGCCTCCTCATCGACCACCGGGCCACGCGCCATGTTAATAAGGTAGGCGCCGCGTTTCATCTGCGCCAGCCGCCGGGCATCGATCAGGTGATGAGTCTGCGGCAGCAGCGGCACATGCAGCGACACGAAATCCGCCTCCGCCAGCAGCGCATCGAGAGAGCGATAGGCAGGGTCGGTGGTGGTCTGCCGCCGGGTGTAGATGATGTTCATGCCGAAGGCGCGCGCGCGGGTCGCCACTGCCTGCCCGGTGCGTCCATAACCGACAATGCCCAGTGTCTTGCCCGACAGCAGCACCCCATCCCACACGCCCGGCTCGAAGCGTTTCCATTGCCCCGCGCGCACGTAACGATCCCCTTTCGCCAGAAAGCGCGCCACCGCCAGAATCAGCGCCAGGGTGAAATCAGCAGTGGCCTCGTAGAAGGCATCCGGTGTGTTCGTTCCCCAGACACCGCGCGCGGCCATCAGTTCCGTGTTCATGTTGTTGTAGCCAGCGGCCACATTGGCGACAATGCGCAGTTTGGGAGAACGGTCGAGCAGTTCGGCATCGACGCGCAGTTCACCCTGATTAATGATGCCCACCAGTTCCGGGGCCAGTTGCAGCACCTCGTCGCGGGGGGTGGTCAGCCCGCCATCAGGGCCAAGTATCACCTCAGCCAGCCCGCGCAGCGGTTCGAGGATGGTGTCGGGAACGGTGTTGGTAATCAGCACTCGGGGCAGGGACATCGGGTCATCCTTTCGTTTCGCTGCTAGATATAGAATGTCCGGTCAGTTGGCGCTAGCCGCACACCGGGATGCCGCCGCAGTTCATCCTCGTCAAGGTCGAATCCCAGTCCGGGGCGATCCGGCAGAATGAAGAAGCCGTCTTCAACCGGCAGCGGGTGCGACAGGCACGTATCGCGCCAGGGTACATCTCTGAACATGAATTCCTGCCGGAAGAAATTCGGGATTGTCGCCATCGTATGGGCCGAAGCAATGGTCGAGATCGGGCCGTTGGGGTTATGCGGCGCAATCGGGATATTGTACACTTCCGCCAGCGTGGCAATCTTGCGCAGTTCGCTGATACCGCCGCAGCGGGTGATGTCGGGCATCAGAAAATCTGACGCCTGCCGTTCGAGGATGCGCTGCGCCATATAGCGGCTGTGCAGCCGTTCGCCCACACACACGGGCAGCGGAATCTGCCGTCGGATGTCGGCAATGGCATCCGGGTATTCTGGCAGGGCGGGTTCTTCGTACCACATACAGTTGAACTTCAGCGCCGCCAGCCGGTGCGCCATCTCGACAGCCGTTGGCCCGTTGAGAAAAGCGTGAGTCTCGATAGCAATTGCTACGTCCGGCCCAACGGCTTCGGCCACCGCCGCCACCAGATCAACGGCCAGCCGTTTCTGGGGTTCGGTCAGGCTGTTGTTGTCGCTCAGGTCTTCGCCGTACCAGTAATTCACGTGGGCGAAGGGGTCAAACTTGAGCGCGGTAAAGCCCTGTGCGACGACTTCCTTGGCCTGCCGGGCGTAATCGTCGGCGTTGTGGCCGCCGTCGATGAACCAGTAATTGGCATACAGTTGAATCCGCCGGCGGTAGGCCCCGCCCAGCAGTTCGTAGACCGGCGCGCCGAGGGCTTTGCCTTTAATATCCCACAGGGCGATGTCGATAGCACTGATGGCTGACAGCAGCGGCCCGGCCTGCCCCAGCCAGCTCATATCGCGGTAGAGTTTGCTCCAGATAAAGTCGATGCGGCGGGCATCCTGCCCGGTAACAAACTGGCCGACGTGCTGGCAGGCAGCCTCAACCAGCGGCGAACCGGGCCAGTTGGTGGCCTCGCCCCAGCCGTACAGGCCGCTGTCTGTTTCCACCTTGACCAGTGTCCAGTTGTACTTGATGCCCTCGACCAGAAAGGTCTTGACATTGGTGATTTTCATGGCGCGTGAATTCCGTTTCTTACTTCACCTCGTCGCACTCTCCCTTAGCTTGGCAGAAGATTGGGAGGGATGAAAAATTGATTATGATGGCACGTGCAAATCCGCCAGCCATTCCGGCGTAATGCGCTTGCCAAGCAGGAAAAACTTCCGATCAGGATGCCACAGCACATCATTGTTATGCCGGTTGGTGAAACTCGGATACACGCCCAGATCAGCCCGCCGCGCCGGACCGATGCCCACCCAATCATGATGCATGAGCTGCTTGCTGTCGCTAAACCAGATCGGCTGTTCGGCATGGGGCCGGTATTCGCCGAGCGCGATAAAGGCCGGCGCGCGATTTTTCATCGTTTCTTCCGGCTGGCAGCCGTTGACGCGCCCGTCATTGTTATGGTGCAGCAGCACGTAGCGGCCATCATGCAGTTGATAGATCGGGCAGCAGCACAGCGGCTCCAGAATGGGCTGGCCCTTGTCACGGCGCAGCAGCGGCGCCGGGATCGACCAGTTATAACCATCGTCCGCCGAGACACTGTACCAGATCATGCCGCTCATGGTGCGCATAACGCAGAACAGCCGGTTATCCGGCAGGCGCACAATGCTCGGCTCCTGCGCGATGCTCAGCAGCGGGTTGGTGTAATGCGGCACGCGCAGGGCCTGATCCGGGTTCGAGTAGCTGATTTCGATGCGCTCCGGGTCGGGGTCGTCGTCGATATTCTCGAAGCGCATGAACTCGACCACCGCTTCCAGACTCGTCCATGAGTTGTTGTGTGGTGGTGTCCGCCGCGCCCGGCTGACCCAGTGCGTATAGCCGGTGAACCAGCGCCCCTGCAAGTCGCGGATGGGCTTCTGCCACACAATCCAGTTGCAGGGGATGTTAGGGTCAGGATGATCGTAGCGATTGCGCTGCATGGGGATCGTAACCGGCGCTGTCCACGTTTTGCCCATGTCGTCACTGTAGACGCAGTCCATCGTACCCGTCATGCTGTGCGACACGTCAACAATGCCCTGAGTCTGGTTGTAAATCACGTAGATACGCCCGGACCGGCTCACCAGCGGGAAACCCCAACTGGCGATTAAACCGCCGCCGGGTTTATCCGGCCCGGCCAGCTTGACTGGCTTGGTCCATGTCACGCCTTCATCGTCGGAACGGGCGAACACCATCCGATGATCGCCGGCGTTTTCGTAGCTGCTCTGCGTCCACACCGCCATGAGCGAACCATCCGGCCCATCGAACACCAGAAAGTGCTCGTTGCCGGTATCAAAAGTGGAGCCATCCAGACTGCCGGGCTTGTAGACCACGTAATCGGGCTGCGTGCGCTGCAATTCAACTTCGATGTCGGTTGCGATAGTTATCATGACTGCTACTCCACCGGTACGCTCAGGTCGGCCAGCCATTCGGTTGTGATGCGCTTGCCGAGCAGGAAAAATTTGCGATCAGGATGCCACAGCACGTCATTGCCATCCCGGCTGGTGAAGCTGGGATACACGCCCAGATCGGTGCGCTTGCCGGGACCGAGGCCCATGCCATCGTGATTCATGAACATTTTCGGCTGGCTGAACCAGATGGGCTGCTGCGCGTGAGGGCGGAACTCGCCCAGCGCGATATAGGCCGGGAAGCGGTTGCGCGCTGGTTCTTCCGGCAGCGACCCCTGATAACGCCCGTCGTTGTTGTGGCACAGCAGCACGTAACGTCCATCGTGCAATTGGTAGATCGGGCAGCAGCAGATAGGTTCGAGCAGGGGCAGGCCGTGATCCTGATACAGCAGCGGCAGCGGATTTATCCACGTTTCGCCGTCATCGGCTGAGACGCTGTACCAGATCATGCCGCTCATGGTGCGCATGACACACAACAGGCGGTCATCTGGCAGGCGGACCAGGCTTGGTTCCTGTGCCACGCTCAGCAGCGGATTGCTGTAATGGGGCACACGCAGCGCCTGATCGCCCCATGCCGAATAGCTGATCTGGATGTCACGCGGTTCCGGGTCATCGTCAATATTCAGGAAGCGCATGAATTCGACCACCGATTCCCACGCCGTCCACGAATTATTATGCGGCGGCGTGCGCACAGCGGCGCTGATCCAGCGCGTAAAGCCGGTAAACCAGCGCCCCTGCAAGTCGCGGATAGGCTTCTGCCACACAATCCAGTTGGAGGGGGTATTCGGATCAGGATGATCGTGCGGACTGCGTGCCATCGGGATGGTCTGCGGCGCGGACCAGGTTTTCCCCATGTCGTCGCTGTAAACACAGTCCATCGCGCCGGTGAACTGCGGCATCACGTCATCGATGCCATGATACTGGTTATACACGACATATATGCGCCCGGATTGGCTGACCAGCGGGAAACCCCAGCTTGCCATATAGCCGTCACCCAGCTTCGATGGCCCGGCCAGCTTAATGGGTTTCGTCCATGTGACGCCGTTATCATCGGAACGAGCAAAAACGATGCGGTGATCGCCGGCTGTCTCATAGACGCTCTGGGTCCAGACCGCCATGAGCGAACCATCCGGCCCATCGAACACCAGAACGTGCTCATTGCCGGTGTCGTGGGTGGAACCATCGACGCTGCCCGGCACGTAGACGATGTAATCCGGTTGGGTACGTTGAACTTCCTTGCTGAGATCAATGGGCATTTTGACAATACGCTTTCGTGTGACGTGCGAGGTTATTACCCCTGAATCCGGTCAATCGTGATAGGCGGGCGCAGATGCACCGGGTTGATATCCGGGTCGCAGTCGGCCAGCCATTCGTCGGTGATACGCTTGCCGAGCAGCCAGTGCTTGCGATCCGGGTAAAACAGGATGCGGTCTGTGCCATCATCGACAAGGCTGGGATAGGTGGCAACCTGTGTGCCGCCGGTCTTGGGGATCAGCACGCCGTCGGAACTCGCCAGAATTTTCGGCGGACCGAAGCGCAGCGGGTGATCGCGTTCACCGGGAATCTCGCGCCCGACAGTCAGCCACACAGGATAGCGATTGTTTTTGGAATCGATGGGCGATTTGCCGCCGTTGGCTGTGCCGTCATTGTTGTAGAACAGCAGCAGGTAGCGGCCATCCTTTAGGCGGTACAGCGGGCTGGGCGAGATGGGATTGAGAATCGGGTTGCCGCCGGGTTCGTAACGCAGCGGACGCGGTGTATCCCACGTGTAACCGTCGTCGGCTGACAGGGCGTAATAATTCATGCCGGTCAGGGTGCGCATGACACAGATCAGCCGGCCGTCCGACAGCGCCTGCACCGTCGGTTCCTGCGCCACGCTGACGCCGGGACGGTAAGGACTTTCGACCTGAAGACCGTGCGGCGTCTTCGGCCAGGTCGTAACGATCAGTTTGGCCGGGTCGGGTTCGGTCAGGATATTTTCAAAGCGCAGGAAACAGATTTCCGACCAGTGTTCCAGCAGCGACAGATTCAGCGCCCGCGCCGGGTCGTAGGTATCGCTGGCCCAGCGGGTGAATGGAGCCAGCACATGGCCGCTGTCCATGTAGAACACGTTCTGATAGACGATCCAGTTGGCCGGAACGTTCGGGTCAGGGTGGCTGATTGCATTGGGTTCTATCGGGTAATCGTAAGTCTCGGCGCTCCAGGTCACGCCGTCGTCGTCCGAATAGCGGCAGCGCATGACGCCGGTGGTATCGGGCCGGCCATCGTCAATGCCCACATTCTTGTTATAGAAGCAGTAGACGCGATGTCCACCCCCCGGCAGCGGCGCGACGATGGGAAACTCCCAGCTTGCCATCCCGGTGCGCGGCGCGTCGTCCGGCTGCCGGCCGTCGATGACCTGCGGCGCGGACCATGTGTGCCCGCGATCCGTCGAGCGACTGCACACCACCCGTTGATCGTCGGCATTCTCGAAGGTGGACATCGTCCAGAAGGCTAGAAACGCGCCCGATGGTGATACGATCACGTTGAAATGCTGGTTGGCGGCGTCATCGCCATCCAGCGTTTCCGGCAGATAAACCGCCAGATCAGGCCGGGTGCGCCGCCATTCTTCATCCAGATACAGGTCGTGCATGGCTTCCCCTCGTCGCTGCTGCGTAAAATTCATAGTTTTGTGTATTTCAGTCCGGGCAAGGGCTTGCGCTCATCACCCCTGCACCAGCGTTACCCACTCTGCTGCTGTCCAGTGCTGGCGCTGCTGGCGCAGTTCATCCAGCAGCAGGGCGCGGGTCCCGGCGTTATCCACAAACGGGCTGTTCTCAAAAAAACCGATCAGGGTATCGATATTGCGCAGGCACACTATCTGCGCCCTGTCCGCCACACGCCGAATATCCGATTCTGCCGCGCCGGCAGTACGCAGGCGCTCGACCTCAGCGCGGAATGGTTCCAGCCATTCCGCCGGAATCTGCCCGTCATTGACCAGTGCATCGGCATGGCGAAAACGGCGCTCGACCTGATGCGCCATCTGCCGCACTGCCCAGCGAATCGCCAGTGTGATGGAAAACGTCACCAGCCCGACGATGACGACCAGCACAGCCAGCATCTCGACCATCGTTACCCCCCTACCCCCTGCAACTCCAGGTCTTCGGAAAAATGGCAGGCTGCCCAGTGCCCCGGCTTCACCTCGCGCAGCGGCGGCGCTTCGACGCGGCAGCGTTCCTGCGCGTATTTGCAGCGCGGGTGGAAATAGCACCCCGATGGCGGGCTGGCCGGGTTGGGCACTTCGCCGGTCAGTTCGATCTCGCCCAGCGGCTGATCCGGGTCAGGCCGCGGGATGGCAGACAGCAGCGCCTCGGTATAGGGGTGCTGCGGGTTGGTGAACAACTTACGAGTATCTGCCTTCTCGATCATCTTGCCGACGTACATCACCGCCACCTCGTCGGAAATATGCTCGACCACGCTCAGATCATGAGCGATAAACAGGTACGTCAGCCCTAGCTCGCGCTGAAGGTCTTGCAGCAGGTTCAGAATCTGCGCCTGCACCGACACATCCAGCGCCGATACCGGCTCGTCGCATACGATCAGCTTTGGGTTGAGGGCCAGCGCGCGGGCGATGCCGATACGCTGGCGCTGACCACCGCTGAAGGCGTGCGGGTAGCGGTTGAGATATTTCAGGTTCAGCCCGACCATATCGACCAGTTCGCGCACCCGATTTTCCAGCGCCTTGCCTTCGGCTATGTTGTTGAGCCGCAGCGGTTCGCCCACAATGTCGAGGATGGTCTTGCGTGGGTTCAGGCTGAGATATGGGTCCTGGAACACCATCTGGAAGTGGCGGCGCAGCGGACGCAGTTCGTTACGCGACAGCCCGCTCAGGTCGATACTCTGCCCATCGACATGAAGCCAGATCTCGCCGGCGGTGGGGGGAATGGCACGCACGATGCAGCGCCCCAGAGTGGTTTTGCCGCAGCCGCTTTCGCCCACCAGTCCCAGCGTTTTGCCCTGCGGGATGCTGAAACTTACGTCGTCCACCGCATAAACATAGCCAACGGTGCGTCGCAAGAAACCGGCCTGGATGGGAAAGTGCTTCTTCAGCCCGCGCACTTCCAGCAGAGGCTGTTCGCTGCTGCCGTTCGACTGCATCAGACTCTCTCGCTTTCGTACAACACACAGCGCACCTGATGGCCGGGTTCGGTTTCGATCAGTGGGGGCACATCCGCGTCGCAGCGTCCGGCGATAAATTCCGGGCAGCGATCAGCGAAACCGCACTGGCGCGGCGGATCAATCGGCACAGGAACCGTACCCTGAATTGATGCCAGTTTTTCGCCGCGTGTGCGCCCAATCATCGGAATCGACTGCATCAGCGCCCGCGTATAAGGATGCTGGGGATTGCGGAATATCTGGCGCACTGTACCGAATTCGACCACGCGCCCCAGATACATCACCGCCACCTCGTCGGCCATGTTGGCGATCACACCCAGATCATGGGTGATGAAGATAATCGACATGCCGATTTCAGCCTGAAGGTTTTTCATCAGCCGCAGAATCTGAGCCTGAATGGTCACATCAAGCGCCGTTGTCGGCTCGTCAGCGATCAGAATCTGGGGGCGCAGCGCCAGCGCCATCGCAATCATGGCGCGCTGCAACATGCCGCCGGACATCTGGTGCGGGTAAGCATCAATCCGGCGCTCCGGCAGCGGGATACCCACAAGTCGCAGCAGGTCGATAGCGCGGCGGCGTGCCTCTACCTTGTCCACCTGTTCGTGTACCAGCACAGCCTCCATAATCTGGTCGCCAATCGTATGCACCGGCGAGAATGCCGACATCGGCTCCTGAAAAATCATGGCGATATTGCGCCCGCGAATGCTGCGAATCTGATCGCCATGCGGGGGCAATTTTGCCAGATCAATGCTGCTGCCGTTCTGGTGAAAGAGAATTTCGCCCTGTACTTTGCCGGGGGGCGGGATCAGGCGCAGAATGCTGCGGGCGGTAATGCTTTTGCCGCAGCCGCTTTCGCCCACAATGCCCAGCACCTGATTGCGCTGGATTGTCAGCGACACGCCATCGACAGCCTTGAGAACGCCCTCATCCAGATGGAAGTAGGTGCGCAAATCCTTGATTTCGAGCAGGACGTTGTTCTCGCTCATCACTGCCCCTATCTATACGGGTCGGCGGCATCGCGCAGACCATCGCCCACAAAGTTGAACATCAGCACAGCGACGATCACGAACAGGCCGGGCGTCAGCATCCAGGGCTGCACCGCGATGCTGCGAACGTTCTGTGCATCCTGCATCAGCGTGCCCCAGCTTACCGCCGGCGGGCGGATGCCCAGACCCAGAAAACTGAGGGCCGTTTCTGCCAGAATCATGCCGGGGATTGCCAGCGTCAGATGGACAATCAGGTAGCTCATGAAGCCGGGCAGCAGATGGCTGAGTATAATGTGCCGGTGAGATGCGCCGGCCAGTGTGGATGCGGTGACATAATCGTATTCGCGCAGTTCGAGCAGTTTGCCGCGCACCACCCGCGCCAGCCCAGCCCAGCCGAATATCGACAGGATGATGGTCACGGCAAAATAGACCTGGACCGGCGGCCAGCGAGCCGGAACCGCCGCGCTGAGAGCCAGCCACAGGGGGGTGGTTGGCAGCGATACCAGAAACTCGATCACGCGCTGGATAATCAGATCAGCCAGGCCGCCGAAGTAGCCGGAAATGCCGCCGAGAATGCAGCCGAATACAAAACTGAGGAATACCCCGACCAGGCCAACCGACAGGCTGATGCGGCTGCCCGCCAGAATGCGCGAGAAAAGGTCACGTCCCAGCGCATCTGTGCCCAGCAGAAAAATTTTGCCCTCGTCATCTTCAAGGCCGAAGAAGTGCAGGTCGCTTTCGATCAATCCCCACAACTTGTACGGCATACCCCGCGTAAAGAAGCGTATCGGGTAGATTTGGGATGTGTCCTCCACGTATTCGCGGGTAAAGGTTTCCAGATTCAGCTCGTTCTTTGTGCCGTA
>Ga0079224_100000381_pt1 | contig 41992 bp, 32 predicted proteins | sample Stecom2015_FD_80414 | JGI IMG/M metagenome (GOLD analysis project Ga0079224, IMG submission 80414) | Agricultural soil microbial communities from Utah to study Nitrogen management - Steer compost 2015 | ecosystem: Environmental > Terrestrial > Soil > Agricultural land | place: USA: Utah... | reverse complement strand
GGCGCGGGTGATCGCCTGCCGGATCCACCAGGTGGCGTAGGTGGAGAACTTGTAGCCCTTGGTGTAGTCGAACTTCTCCACCGCCCGGATCAACCCCAGGTTGCCTTCCTGGATCAGATCCAGGAAGGCCATGCCCCGGCCGGTGTAGCGCTTGGCCAACGAGACCACCAGCCGCAGGTTGGCCTCCAGCAGGTGGTTCTTGGCCCGCTCACCGTCCCGCATGATCCAGGTGAGGTCCCGCCGGAGCTCGGTCGGGAGCTCCTCGCCCTTCTCCTCGGCCTGCCGTAGCCGCTCCGCGGCGTACAGCCCGGCCTCGATCCGCTTGGCGAGCTCCACCTCCTGCTCGGCGTTGAGCAGCGGCACCTTACCGATCTGCTTGAGGTAGGCCCGGACCGAGTCCGCGCTCGCGGTCAGCTCGGCGTCCCGGCGGGCCTGCTTCAGGGCCTCCGACTCGTCGTCGTCCCAGTCGAAGTCGTCGTCGGCCTCCGCGTCGGCCTTGGCCCGGGCAGCCATGCCGGGCGACTCTTCCAGCTCCACGTCGTCGACATCGGTCGCCAACGCCTCCGCCTCCTCCTCATCCAGGGAGATACCGGTCGAAGCGCTGGCTCCGCCCTTGCTGGCCGAGGTCGCCTTCCGGCTGCGGCCACTGGTGGACTTCGTCGCGGTGGACTTTGCCCGGGTGCTCCGGCTCCGAGTGGCTTTCGCCGGCTTGGCGGCCGTGCTCTTGCTCGAGTCCGACTCACCGGCCTCCGCGCTGGCGGTGGCGGAATCCTCCGGGGCCGGGGAGGCCTCGGAGGTGGTGGACTTCGCCCGGGTGCCGCTACGACTACTGCTGCGGGTGGTCCCGCTTGACTTGGTGGTGCGGCTGCGGGAACGGGTGGACGGCGACTCCGTGCTGGTGGAGTCGGTCGACCCGTCGCCCACTTGGGCATCGACTTGACTGGTACGAGTGGTGGACTTGGCCGAACTGGAGCGGGCGGCCACGGCACGACGGCGACGTAGGCTGGCCGAACCGTCCACGACCACCGTGACACCGGCGTCGGCGAGCGCGCGGAGGACCTTCTTGGCCTGTTCCGGCGTTATCGCCGCCCCTTCGACCACTTGCGCCACCACGGCCGAACCGATCCGACCACCGGCCTGCCGGGCACGCGTGATCAAGGTGTCGGTGATGGAACGTACGTCGGCGCCGGTCTGGCGGGTCTCTGACACGGACGACCTTCCGGGAAGCAGCGAGCGGTATTCCGTACGATCATGGCACACCAGCCCGTGGTCAGCCCGGGGCTGCCGGGGCGGTGTGCGGGAAGCGTAGGCGTCAAATTGTAGCCACGTTCTCGGTCGCCATCCTAGCGTGCACGCCGGGCAAGCCCAGCACCTCGATCGGAGGCATCCATCAGTATGAGCCTGAACCCGTCCGAGCGCCCCACTCCGGCTGACCTCCTCGCCATCGCGCTGGAGGTGGTGCGGCCCGCCGCCGAACAGGTCCGGAGACTGCGGGCCGAGGCGGTGGGGGAGGTGAGCGCTAAATCCACTGACACCGATGTGGTAACCGCCGCCGATCGGGAGGTGGAGCGGCAGCTGGTCGCCGGGCTGCGTCAGCGCCGCCCCCACGACCTGCTGCTCGGAGAGGAGTACGGCGCGGCCGGGGGCGGCCCCTCTCCGACCGGGGTGCGGTGGGTGATCGACCCGATCGACGGCACGGTCAACTACCTCTACGGCATCCCGTTCTACGCGGTGTCGGTGGCGGCGGAGGTGGACGGGCAGGTGGTGGCGGGGGTGGTCCTCAACGCGGCTACCGGCCAGGAGTGGACCGCCACCCTCGGCGGCGGAGCCTGGCGGCAGGGGCGGCGGCTGCGGGGATCCTCCGAGACCCGGCTCAGTCACGCGCTGGTGGGGACCGGATTCGCTTACCACCCGGAGCGGCGCGCCCAGCAGGCCCGGGTGGTGGCGGAGCTGATCCCCCAGGTCCGGGACATCCGCCGGCTCGGCGCGGCCGCCCTGGATCTGTGCCTGGCGGCCGAGGGGGTCCTGGATGCGTACTTTGAGCGGTGGTTGCAGCCGTGGGACCTGGCCGCCGGGGCGCTGATCGCCCGGGAGGCGGGGCTGACCGTGGCCGGACTGTCCGGCGCCCCGCCCGGGGAGGAGATGGTGCTGGCGGCCCCGCCGGCGCTGTTCGGGCCGCTGCACGACCGCCTGGCGGCGCTCAGGGCGTAGCGCCGCCGACCGGTCGGCTGGTTAGGCCCCCGGCGGCTCGCCGCAGGTACCCGGCGGCGCCACCGCGTTGCCGAGCGCCGCGATCGACTGGCGGACCATGGTCTCGGTGGCCAGCTGCTGGAACTGGGGGCCGATCAGGACGTCCACCACCTCGTCTTCCCGGGTGATGTCGAACTCCTCGACCGCATTGTTGAGGAAGTACGCTTGCAGCACGTGGGCGGCGCCCACCATGCGCGGCCCGTACCGCAGCACCGCCACCCCCTCCACCTCGGCGTCGGAGTCGCCGATCTCCAACACCTGGAAGTCGCGGTTGGCGAAGTGCTCCCCCACCTGGGTGGCCAAGCCGACCCGGTCAGTGGTGTTGTAGACGTTGATCTGGATGTCTCGGGGGGCACGCAGCGTCAGGTCGGCCAGCACGCTGTCTTCCGGACAAGACGACTCCGCCACCGCCGACCCATCGTCTCGGTTCAGCGCGATCACCACCGCGATCGTTGCGCTGATCAGTAGGAACGAGACGATGGCGAGCGCGCGGACACGCGCGAAACTCAACATGGTGACGGCTCCCCGTACCCCGAAGGAAACAGTGCCGGACCATCGGCCGGGACTGGGTCGTTGGCCCGGCCCTGATTATGCCGGGAGCGGAGAAAGCTCGGGCCGCTAACCGGGTACAAGGTTGCCGGTGCGGGATTACCGCTGCCGGTCCAGACTGTTCGACCTAAGAAGTTAGGGGAAAGTTAGGTGAAACCGGGTGCGGCGTGCCGGTCGATCATCCGGTCGGGCGGCCGGCTACTCTCTGCCTCCGAGTCCGGCGGAAAGGGGAAGTGAAGCAGGTCACAATCTGGGTGCCCGGTGGTTGGATGAGGGGCCGGATCGATCGAGTTGGGTATGGTCTCCGATCCGGTTGCCACGATCGGGAACGCCCGGCATCGCCGTGGTGTTACCACACAGACGCTGTTTCGGCTCCGCCGATGACGCGGTATTAGTGACGACGACACAGGAGAGTGACACAACTGATGGCCACCGACTACGACGCCCCGCGTCGCGACGATGCGGACCTCGGGGAGGACAGCCTCGAGGAGCTGAAGGCGCGGCGGGTCGACACCCAGTCCTCGAGCGTCGATATCGACGAGGCCGAGGCCGCGGAGACTTTCGAGCTCCCCGGGGCGGACCTCGCCGAGATGGCGGACGAGGAGATGCCAGTCCGGGTGCTGCCGATGCAGGGCGATGAGTTCCGTTGCTCCCGTTGCTTCCTGGTCCACCATCGCAGCCAGCTCGCCCGGGAACAGGGCGGTGAGCTGATCTGCCGTGAGTGCGCCTGAGTTCGGGAGCGTTCCTTATCCGGGCGACCAGGCCGGTGCGTCCGGCTTCGCCGAGTTGCGTGCCACCTTGGGCGAGCTGGCCGCACCGGACCTGTCGCAGTCTGGTCGGCGCGGCCTGCTGCGCCGGCTCGCCCGTCAGCTTCCCCGGCCCGGCCGGCCCATCGCACCGGTGCGCTGGCTCGTCGACTCGGTCAGCCGGATCGCACCGCAGATCCCGGTCCGGGACCTGCCCACTTTGCAGCGCCACCACGGGTTGGACGGGCCGGACCTGGCCGACCGGCTGCTCCGTAACGCCGCCCGTGCCACCGCGGGGATCGGGGCCGCCAGCGGCGGACTGGCGGCCGTGCAGTGGAGCGTGCCGCCGACGCTGCTGTCCGCACCCGTGCTGCTGTCGATCGAGACGGTAGCGGTGGTGGCGGTCGAACTGAAGTTGCTCGGTGAGCTCCACGCGGTGTATCGAGTGCCGCTACCGGCCCGCGGGACGCAGCGGGCCTGGGCACTCGTCCGGGCGTGGACTCACCAACGGGGGATTGACCCGTTCCTCTCCGGCGGAGTCGGGGCCGCGCTGCGGCCGGCTGCCCGGAGGGAGTTGGCCGACCGCTTGACCCGGCGGCTCGGCCGGAACCTGCCCACCTTGGCGCCGCTGCTCGCCGGCGCCGGTGCGGCCGCCTATGTGAACCGACGCGTCACGCTGGCGCTCGGGCGGCGGGTCCGGGACGACCTCGCCCGGATGACCGTTTCGCCGTCAGCCCCGGCGTAGCGCCGCGGCCAGCCGCTCCGGATGGCGGCTGCTGATCACCCAGTACGGGGTCGGGTCAGCGGGATCGTTGAGCACTACCTGCACCGCCCCGGGAATCCAGGGCCGCTGGATGACGAACGCCAACGGGTCGGCGTGCGGCCCGAGCAGGTCGCGGCGGGCCGAGGCGTCCAGCGGAATCGCGTCCGCGACGTACCGCAGGGGGAGGCGGGCGTCGTCCACGCGCAGTTCGTCCTCGGTCACGGTGACCGGGATCCGCCCCAGCCACGCCAGGCAGGCCGCCATCGCCGCCATCGGCACCGCCAGCAGCGCGATCCCTGGCCCCGGTAAGGCGATGGCCAGCGGCGCGAACGCGATCGCGGTCACGCCGAGCGACAGCGGCCACCACCACCACGGCATCGTGAGGCGTTCGTGATACACCGGGGGCCGGCCGGTGTCGACCGGACCGGGCGCACGGGTCTGCATGTGCGGAGGGTAACCAACCAGGGGACCGGCTTGGGCGCCGGTAGGCATCGGTCGGCGTGGTCCGGGCGGTACGGTACCAACGGAGGTGACGCTGTGGGCGAGGTACGGGTAGCGGTGCGACGGTTGGTGCCGGACCTGCCGGTCCCTACGTACGCGCATCCGGGCGACGCCGGGGCCGACCTGATGGCCGCCCGGGACGTGGAGCTGGGCCCGGGGGAGCGGGCGCTGGTGCCGACCGGAGTGGCGATCGCACTGCCGGAGGGGTACGTGGGGCTGGTGCACCCCCGTTCCGGGCTGGCCGCCCGGCTCGGGGTGACGGTGCTCAACGCCCCCGGCACGATCGACGCTGGCTACCGTGGGGAGATCCTCGTCAACCTGATCAACCACGACCGGACCAACATCGTCAAGATTGCCCGAGGTGACCGGATCGCCCAGCTTGTCATTCAGCGGGTGGAACGGGCAGACTTCCAGCTGGTGGACGAACTACCGGACACTGCCCGAGGTGCCGCTGGCCACGGTTCCACCGGCGGGCACGCAGCGTTGGGGCCGGTGACGGAAGGGGAGGCCCGGTGATATTCGCGCGAGGTCGCCGCGGGGGTGGCCGGCACGCTGCCCGCTCGGAACCGGCTGGTCGGCGGGCGGAGCGGTCCCGTCGCTCCCTAGCGGAAGAACTGGCGGTGACCGACGACCTGACGTCCCCGGAGCGGGCAGCGCCGACGTCGGCGCCGGCCCCAGCGCCTCCCCCAGCCGGCCGGTTCGGGCCGTACGACATCTCCGAGGCGCCACCGGGCCAGGCGCGGCTGGATCTGGGCAGCTTGAAGATCCCGTCGGTGCCCGGGGTGGACGTGCGGGTCCAGGCGGACCAGCAGGGGCGGGTGCAGCAAGTGTTCCTGGTGCACCAAAATTCGGTGCTGCAACTGCGCGCCTTCGCCGCCCCCCGCACCGAGCCGATCTGGGACGAGGTCCGGGAGGAGATCCGTAAGCAGCTGTTCCAGGAAGGGGTGGCCGCCGAAGAGGTGCCCGGTGACTACGGCACCGAGCTGCGGGCCCGGGTGCGCACCCCGCAGGGGCTTCAGGACCTCCGGTTCGTTGGCATCAACGGCCCCCGCTGGCTGGTCCGCGCCGTCTTCCAGGGGCCGGCGGCGGTGGATCCGGCCGCGGCCACGCCGCTGGTGGAGTGCCTGCGGCAGGTGGTAGTGGAACGGGACGGCGAAGCCCGGCCGGTCAAGGAGCCACTACCGCTGCGGTTGTCCTCGCAGCTGGCCGCCCAGATCGCGCAGCAGCGGGCCGCCCAGGCCGGGGCCGCCGGGCCGGCCAGCCCGGCGGGGCAGGTGGGGGTCGCGGGACAGCCCGGCCCCAGCGGACCGCCGGCGGGGCAGCCGGTGGCGCGCCGCCCCCGCCCGAGCCCGTACCCGACCGGCGACCACCCCAACGGCGCGGTCGGAGACGGCTCGGGCGGAGCACGCAAACGGAAGCCGTCCCCACGGCCGCGGCGAGACTGAGTCGAGAATGTCCCGGCCGCCGTGGGGCCCGCGTCGGGTGGGCGACCGGCTAGCGGCGACTCGTACTATGAGCGGACACCGCGCAGACGACAGGAGCAGTCCGGCCGGAGGGTAGAGCGTGGCCGTGAATGAACAAGACCGGGTCTCGGAACCGACCGGCTCGGATCGCCCGCCTGTCCCCAGCTTCGCCGAGCAGGTCTCCGACCAGCTGGGCGGCTGGCGAGGGATGGTCGAGTCCGGCATCCCGATCACCGTGTTCGTGGTGGTCAACCTGGTCTGGTCGCTTCGACCAGCGCTGATCGCCTCGGTGGCGCTGGCGGTCCTGCTCGCGATCGTCCGGCTCGCCCAGGGCCGACCGGTCCGATACGCCGTCAACGGTCTGTTCGGCATCGGTCTGGGCGCGGTGATCGCCTGGCGATCGGGAGAAGCGCGCGACTTCTACCTGCCCGGCATCATCATCAGCTACGGATACGCCGCCGGGATGATCGCATCGGTGGTGCTGCGCCACCCGTTGGTGGGCTGGCTGTGGTCGGTGCTGTTCCTCAAAGGCAGCGCCGACTGGCGGCAGGATCGGCGGCTGATGCGGACTTTCAACTGGCTGACGCTGCTGTGGGCGGCGGTATGGATCGCCAAAGTGACCGTCCAGGCGGTGTTCTACCACGCCGACGAGGAGCATCTGCTGGGCGTCGCGCGGCTGCTGCTGGGCGCCCCACCGTACTTCTTGCTGCTGCTCATCACGATCTGGGTGGTGCGTCGGGTGCAGCGTGACCACCCTCCGGCCCCGTCCACCCCGGCGGGGTGAACCGGTCCCGTACCCCGCCCGGTGGACCTGACGGTGGTCCGGAAACCGCCTGGAATCGGTCGGACGGTGCCCGGTAACCCGGCGAGCGGTGACCGGGTGGACCTCCGGACTAGACTCGGCGGGCATGAGCGATGCCGAGGACGCCACCGGCGGTCTTTTGTCCACCATCCGGGGTCCGGAGGATGTCCGGGCCCTCACCCCTGACGAGGTGGCCGCCCTGGCGGCCGAGATCCGGCGGTTCCTGGTCGACAAGGTGTCGCGTACCGGCGGTCACCTCGGCCCCAACCTCGGGGTGGTGGAGCTGACGCTGGCGCTGCACCGGGTGTTCGAGTCGCCCCGGGACCGGCTACTGTTCGACACCGGTCACCAGGCGTATGTCCACAAGATATTGACTGGGCGGGCGGCCGGCTTCGACCAGCTTCGTCAACGGGGCGGGCTGTCGGGCTACCCCAGCCGGGCTGAGAGCGAACATGACCTGATCGAAAACTCGCATGCCTCCACCGCCCTGTCGTACGCCGACGGGCTGGCCAAGGCGTACGCCCTGACCGGGGAACGCCGGCACGTGGTGGCAGTGGTCGGCGACGGGGCGCTGACCGGGGGAATGTGCTGGGAGGCGCTGAACAACATCGCCGCCGCCCGCAATCCGGTGGTGATCGTGGTCAACGACAACGGTCGTTCCTACGCCCCCACCATCGGTGGGTTGGCGGACCACTTGGCCACCCTGCGGCTGTCCCCGCGCTACGAGCAGCTGCTGGACACGGTCAAGGAGGCCCTGGAACGCACCCCCGTGGTGGGCCGGCCGCTGTACGAAACCCTGCACGCGGTCAAAAAGGGCCTCAAGGACGCCATCGCCCCACAGGCGATGTTCGAAGACCTCGGCATCAAGTACGTGGGACCGGTGGACGGGCACGACCCCGCGGTGGTGGAGTCCGCGCTGCGGCGGGCCAAGGGATTCGGCGGACCGGTGATCGTGCACGTGGTCACTCGGAAGGGCTACGGCTACCGCCCGGCCGAGGACGACGTCGAGGACTGCCTGCACTCGCCGAGCGCGTTCGACGTGGAGACCGGCAAGTCGCTGGCGTCGCCCACCGAGCGGTGGACCAACGTGTTCGCCGAAGAGCTGATCGCGATCGCGGACGAGCGGCCGGACGTGGTCGGTATCACCGCCGCCATGCCCGGCCCGACCGGGATCGCCAAGCTCGCCGCCAAACACCCCGACCGGGTGTACGACGTGGGCATCGCCGAACAGCACGCGGTCACGTCGGCGGCAGGGCTGGCCATGGGCGGGCTGCACCCGGTGGTGGCGATCTACGCCACCTTCCTCAACCGGGCGTTCGACCAGTTGCTGCTGGATGTGGCGTTGCACCGGCTGCCGGTCACGTTCGTGCTGGACCGGGCCGGGATCACCGGTCCGGACGGTCCCAGCCACTACGGCATCTGGGACCTGTCCATCCTCGGGGTGGTGCCTGGGCTGCGGCTGGCCGCCCCCCGGGACGCCGCCACGCTCCGGGAGGAGCTGCGGGAGGCGGTAGCGGTCAAGGACGGCCCCACCGTGATTCGGTTCCCCACCGGCGCGGTCCCGGATGACCTCCCAGCGGTCCGGCGGATCGGCACCGTGGACGTGCTGGTCGAGTCGGAGCAGCGGGACGTGCTGCTGGTGGCGGTGGGCGCATTCGGCCACCTCGGGGTCGAGGTCGCCAACCGGCTCGCCGAACAGGGCTACGGCGTCACGGTGGTCGACCCGCGGTGGGTCCGCCCGGTGCCGGAGGAGCTCGTCACCCTGGCCCGTGACCACCGGCTGGTGGTCACGGTGGAGGACGGTGTCCGCTCCGGCGGCATCGGCGACGCGCTGGCGGCCGCGCTGCGGGACGCCGACGTGTCGACCCCGCTGCGGGACTTCGGCGTGGCGGTCGACTGGCACCCGCACGGTAGCCGGAACGAGCTCCTGGCCGACCTGGGCCTGACCGCTCAGGACATTGCCCGGCAGGTCATCGGCTGGGTCGCCGCCCCCGATCCGACGCTCTCCGTCTGAGGACGGTTTCCCTTTCTCGAGGAACCGCCCCCAAGAAGGGCATCCTTCTTGGGGGCGGACCTGTGGCAGGGCCCGGTCGCCGGTGATCCGCGGGTCCGCTCCGCTCACCTGGGCGGTTACGGGTGCACAAGGATCTTGACGTGCTGATCCTTGTTGTTGATCAGCTCGTCGAAGCCGGCCTCCACCACGTCGTCCAGCGCGATGCGATCGGTGATGATCCGGCTGGTGTCGATCTCGTGGCGGGCCAGCGCGTCCAGGACCGCCGGGTGGTCGAAGGCGTACCCCAGGCTGCTGGTCATCGCCACCTCGTTGAGCACCAGGTCGTTCGGCTGCATTTCGGCCGGTTTCTCCCAGATCGCCACGTTGCAGACTACCCCATGGGGAGCGACGGCGGAGATCGCCGACTGCAGCGCCGGGCTCGCGCCGGAGCACTCGAACGCGACGTCCACCCCGATGCCGTCGGTTTCCTGCCGGACCATCTCCGCGACGTCCACCTCGCGCGGATCGTAGACCGCGTCGGCCCCCAGGTCCCGCGCCAACTGCTTACGCGCATCGGAGACGTCACTGACCGCCACCCACCGGGCCGCGCCCGCCCGCAGGCACAGCAGGGTCACCGCCCCGATCGGACCCGCTCCGGTGATCAGCGCGGTCTGTCCCGGTTGGAATCCGGCCTGCCGCATCGCGTGCCATCCGACCGCGATCGGCTCGACCAGCGCCCCTACGTCGGTGCCCACCCCTTCGGGTAGTTTGTGCACCATGTAGCGCGGAACCACCGTATACTCCGCCAAGCCACCGCCGCCGCCGGACAATCCATGGAAACCGATGTTTTTGCACACATTGTGGTGCCCGGTCTGGCAGGCGTAGCAGGTGCCGTCATAGATCAGTGGCTCGATCGCCACCGGATCGCCGGGAGACAGCCCCGTCACCCCTGGACCGACCTCGGCCACCGTGCCGGCGAACTCGTGCCCCATCACCACCGGCAGGTGCTCCCCGGTGACCGGGTGTGGATTCTCCTCGGTCGGGATGAAAATCGGGCCGGCCTGGTATTCGTGCAGGTCCGAGCCGCACAATCCGCACCAGTCGACCTTCACCTTGACCGTATCTTCGCGTACCTGCGGCTCCGGGATGTCCTCGACCCGCAGGTCCCCGCGCCCATGGAACCGTAGTGCCTTCATGGTTCCTCCCTTGGTCGGTGCCAGGTAGTGCCGTTCCCGATCCCCGCGGGGGATAACCGGCAGATCCCGACCTGCGCATATCACTAGGTGTCCGCGGGTACGACCCTGCCGGACACCTAGTACCGCGGCACCGGCACGCGGACGGGTGAGACCGGAATCGAAAGGGGGGACCGTCGTGGCGAATCGGCTTACCGGACTGACGGTGGCGTTCCTGATCGCCAACGAAGGCACGGAGAAGGTGGAGCTCACGCAGCCGTGGGAGGCGGTCACCCAAGAGGGTGGACGACCGATGTTGCTCGCCCCGCGGGCCGGGGAGGCGATTCTGTTCAACCACCTGGACCGGGCCGACAGCTGGCCGGTCGATCAGACCGTGGACCAGGCGCAGTCGGGAGACTTCGGCGCCCTGGTGCTGCCGGGCGGGGTGGCCAACGCCGACTTCCTGCGGATGAGTGCGCCGGCGGTCCAGTTCGTGCGGGATTTCGTCACCAGCGGCCGACCGGTGGCGGTGATCTGCCATGCCCCGTGGACGTTGGTGGAGGCCGGAGTGCTGTCGGGCCGGACGATCACGTCGTATCCGAGCCTGCGCACCGACATCGTCAACGCCGGAGGTAACTGGGTCGACCGGGAAGTGGTGGTCGACGACCGGGGACCGAACGTCCTCATCAGCAGCCGCCGGCCGGCTGACCTGCCGGCCTTCTGTGAGGCATTGGTGGAACAGTTCAGCCGGCAACTGGCCGGCACCAGGTAACGGGGAGGTTGTCAATGCGTGCGGTTGTCTACAAGGAACCACATCAGGTGGCGGTGGAGCAGGTACCGGATCCACGGATCGAAGCACCCACCGATGTGATCGTCCGGGTCACCTCGACCGCCATCTGCGGCTCCGACCTGCACATGTACGAGGGGCGTACCGCTGCCGAACCAGGCACGGTGTTCGGCCACGAGAACATGGGCATCGTCGTCGAGGTCGGAGACGGGGTGACCAGCCTGGTCGAGGGCGACCGGGTGTCCATGCCGTTCAACGTGGCCTGTGGTTTCTGCAAGAACTGTCTGGCCGGAAACACCGGCTTCTGCCTGACGGTCAACCCCGGCTTCGCCGGGGGCGCCTACGGCTATGTGTCGATGGGGCCCTACACCGGGGGACAGGCGGAGTACCTGCGGGTACCGTACGCGGACTTCAACTGCCTGAAGCTGCCGCCCGGGGAAGAGTTCGAGAACGACTTCGCGATGCTGGCCGACATCTTCCCGACCGGCTACCACGCCACGGAGATGGCGGGAGTCCGCCCCGGGGACACCGTGACGGTGATGGGGGCCGGACCGGTCGGGCTGATGGCGGCCTACTCGGCGCTGATCCGGGGCGCGGCCAAGGTGTTCGTGGTGGACCGGGTGCCCAACCGGCTACGGCTGGCGGAGCAGATCGGCGCCATCCCCATCGACTACACCCAGGGTGACCCGGCCAGCCAGATCCGGGACATGAACAACGGCGAAGGTACCGACCGGGGAATCGACGCGGTCGGCTACCAGGCCACGGTCGCGGAAGGGGAAGAGCAGCCCGCGGTGGTGCTCAACACCCTGATCGACGCGGTCCGTCCCACCGGCTCGCTCGGGGTGGTCGGACTGTACGTCACCCGGGACCCGGGGGCGCCGTCGGAGGAGGCCAAGCACGGCAACCTGCTGCTGGCCATGGGCAAGCTGTTTGAGAAGGGTCTGCGGATGGGCACCGGGCAGGCCAACGTCAAGCGCTACAACCGGCATCTGCGGGACCTGATCATCGCCGGGCGGGCCCGGCCGAGCTTCGTGGTCTCCAAGGAACTATCGCTGGAGGAAGCCCCAGAAGCCTACGCGAAGTTCGATGCGCGCGAGGAGGGGTACTCGAAGGTCGTACTGAAGCCGGGTGCCTGACCGAGGAGGTTCACCTATGGAGCGGCCACGTATCGTCATCGTCGGAGCCGGATTCGGCGGCTTCCACGCCGCGCGCCGGTTGCGATGGTGGGTGGGCCGGGACGCCGAGATCGTGGTCGTCAGCACCACCAACTACTTCCTCTACCTGCCGTTACTGCCCCAGGCCGCCGGCGGTGTCCTGGATGTGCGGCGGGTAGCGGTCTCGCTGACCAGCCGGCTCCCCGGCGTCCGGCTGGTCCCCGGCGAAGTCGACACAGTGGACTTCGATCGTCGGGAAGTCGGGTACGTCGATCCGGAGGGCCGGCGCCGGCAGATCAGTTACGACCGGCTGGTGCTGGCCGCCGGTAGCGTCAGCAAACTGTTGCCGATCCCCGGGGTGGCCGAGTATGCGCACGGATTCCGGGGGATCCCGGAGGCGCTCTATCTCCGCGACCACCTGATCCAACAGATGGAGTTGGCGGGAGCGGCCGATGACCCGCACGAGCGGACCGCCCGGACCACGTTCATGGTGGTGGGGGCCGGCTACACCGGCACCGAGGTGGCGGCGCACGGCCACCTGCTGACCCGGGAGTTGGCTTCCCGGCATCCGCGGCTGCAAGGGATGCAGCCACGGTGGATCCTGGTGGACATCGCTCCCCGGATCCTGCCTGAGCTGGACGAACGACTGTCGCAGATCGCCACCCGGGTGCTTCAGCAACGCGGGGTCGAGCTGCGGATGGAGACCTCGGTGCAGGAAGCCCGAGCCGACTGCGTCAAGCTGTCCGACGGGGAGGAAGTCCCCACCCGCACGCTGGTGTGGTGTGTGGGGGTGCGGCCCGATCCACTGGTGGAGGCGCTGGGGCTGCCCACGGTGAAGGGGCGGTTGAAGGTCAACGAATACCTCAGCGTGCCGGGCTACCCAGAGGTGTTCGCCTGCGGGGACATGGCGGCGGTGCCGGACCTGACCCGGCCAGGGGAGATCACCCCGATGACCGCCCAGCACGCCCAGCGGCAAGGGAAGCTGGTGGCCCGCAACATCGCCGCCACCTTCGGGCGGACCAGCCCGCGGCCGTACCGCCACCACAACCTCGGGTTCGCGGTGGATCTGGGCGGGATGCAGGCGGCGGCCAACCCGTTCGGGATCACCCTGGGCGGGCCGCTGGCGGCGCTGGTCACCTACGGATACCACCTACTGACCATCCCCGCCAACCGGCTGCGGATCGCCAGCGACTGGATTCTGGAGGCGTTGCAGCCCCGACAGACCACCCAGCTGGGGCTGATCGAGAGTTCCGAGGTGCCGCTCGAGACCGCCTCACCGGAACTCGCCCGGACTGCGCGCTGATCGTGAGGTACGCCGGTGCCCACGTCGCTAGAGTCCGCAGACGCGATTGTGGTCGGGGCCGGCCACAACGGACTGGTCGCCGCCAACCTGCTCGCTGACGCCGGTTGGGACGTGCTGGTCCTGGAGGCCGCCGCCGGCCCCGGTGGCGCGGTCCGCTCCAGTGCGCCCGCGCCCGGGTTCGTGTCCGACCTGGGCAGCGCCTTCTACCCGCTCGGGGTGGCGTCACCGGTGCTGCGGGCGTTGACGCTGGAGCGGTACGGACTGCGCTGGCGGCACGCTCCGGACGTGTTGGCGCACGTGTTCCCCGACGGTCGGGCGGCGGTGTTGAACCGGGATCCGGAGCAGACCGCCGCATCGGTAGCGGAGTTCGCCGCCCCGGACGCGGACCACTGGCTCACCCTGTACCACCAGTGGCGGCAGCTGGACGACCAGATGCTGGCGGCGCTGTTCACCCCGTTTCCGCCGGTGCGCCCCACGGCGCGGCTGCTGCGGCGGCTCGGGCTCGGCGGGGCGCTGCGGCTGGCGCGGCGGATGCTGTTGCCGGCGCGACGGCTCGGAGAGGAGCTGTTCGAAGGAGAGGGTGCCCGGGCGCTGCTCGCCGGGTGCACGCTGCACACTGACCTGACCCTGGAGGAGCCCGGGGGAGGGCTGTACGGCTGGTTGTTGACCATGCTCGGTCAGCAGTACGGCTTCCCGGTGCCCGAGGGTGGGGCCGGGCAGCTCGCCCAGGCGTTGGCGCGGCGGGCCCTGGACCGGGGGGTGCGGCTGCTGTACGGGCTGCCGGTGGATCGGATCGCGGTCGCCCGGGGGCGGGCGCTCGGGGTCCGTACCCGCGGCGGGGAGTGGTGGCGGGCCCGGCAGGCGGTGCTGGCGGATGTACCGGCCCCGGCGCTGTATCAGCAGCTGGTCGATCCGGCTCAGCTACCGGGTCGACTGGTCACCGACCTGGCGCGGTTCCGGTGGGACGCCGCCACGGTGAAGATCGACTGGGCGTTGTCCGGGCCGGTGCCGTGGATCAATCCCGCGGCGGCCACCGCGGGAACCGTTCACATCGGAGGAACGGTGGCGGATCTGAGTCGGTACGCCGCGGCCCTGGCCCGCGACGAGGTGCCGTTCGAACCGTTCCTGGTGGTGGGGCAGCTCACCACCGCGGACCCGACCCGGTCTCCGGCCGGCACGGAGTCGCTGTGGACGTACACCCACCTGCCGCAGAGTGCGGTCACCGCCGGTGCGGTCGAGCGGCACATCGAGCGGATCGAGGCGACGCTGGAGGCGTACGCGCCCGGGCTGCGCGCGCTCGTGGTCGACCGGCGCATCTCCGGCCCGGAGGAGCTGGAGGGGTTCAACCCCAACCTGGTCGGCGGTGCGATCGGCGGCGGCACCGCCGCGCTCTACCAGCAACTGGTCTTCCGGCCGGTGCCGGGGCTGGGGCGGGCCGACACCCCGGTGGACCGGCTGTACCTGGCCAGTAGTTCCGCCCATCCCGGCCCGGGCGTGCACGGCGGGCCCGGCGCTAACGCCGCGCGGGCGGCACTGGCCCGGCAGCGTACGGTGACCGGCTCCCTCTATCGGGCCGGGGTCTCCTCGGCGCACCGCCTGATCTACTGACCGCCCTATCCCGCCAGGCCTCTGTCAGTCGACCGGCTCCTCGCCTGATACCGCCGAGCGTTGGACACTTTCGCTGACGATTTCCCCAAGATCTTCGACGAAAGTGTCCAACGCTCCGGGGATCTGCGGCGGTAGTGCACGGGAACCGGGCAAGGGTCCACGGATCCAGGGCAGTAGCACACACCCCGCCCAAACGGGAGTTGTCCACAGGGCGGCTGGTTGTCCACACCGTCGGGACGAGGGCCGGCAGGAGCGCGGGTACATCCGGCACGGTGAGCCGGTGAACCGGACACTCGTCGCGCTCCTCGAACAAGGGCGGGGGATCGTGACCAGACGGGCCGCCCTGCGGTCGATACCGCCCCACGTCTGGTCGTACGCGGTCGCGATCGGCGACCTGATCACGATCTTCCCCGGGGTCGCGGTCCGACCCGAGCTGGTCGGTGATCCGGATACGCGGCGCCGGGCCGCGCTCGCGTTCGCCGGCCCCGGCGCCGCCCTCAGCCACACCAGCGCCCTGGCGGTGTGGGGAGTCCCGGTGCCGGACGACCCCGAGGTGCACATCCTGACCGGCCCGGAGCGGAGGATCCGAGTCGCCGGTATCGTCGCCCACCGCCGGGTCGGCTTCCGCCCCGAACCGCCGACGGTGGTGGTCCGCAACGGGCTGCCGGTCACCCGGCTGGAGCAGTCGCTGGTGGACGCCTGGCCGTACGGCTCCGGCCCGCACCAGCGGGCACCACTGCTCTACGCGGTCGGGCAGCGGTGGACCACCCCGGCCCGGATAGCGGCGGCCCTGACCGGGGCGAGGAACCTGCCGGGCGTACGGGAACTGCGGGTTCTGCTCGCCAAACTGGCGGCCGGGTGCCGCAGCGAGCTGGAGTTGTGGGGACACGACCACGTGTTCACCGGCCCGGGGATGCCGCGGTTTGCACGGCAGGTGCCGGTGCGGCTGGGGTCCCGGACGGTGTACCTCGACGTCTACCACCATCCCACCCGGACAAATTTCGAACTCGACGGGGCGGCCTTCCACGGCTCCCGCGAGCAGCGAGAACGGGATCTGCGTCGGGACGCGGCCCTGGCGACGCTCGGGATCCTGGTGGTCCGGTTCAGCCATACCCGGCTGGTGTACCAGCCGGAGCAGGTCCGCGAGGAGGTACGGGCGATCCTCGCCGCCCGAAGCGGTGCCGGCAGAGGGTGCGCGCCATGAGGGGTGCTGCCCGGAGCCATGAGGGGTGCGGTCCGGGGCATTGGACACTTTCGTCGAGGATCTTGGGTAGATCGTCAGCGAAAGTGTCCCACGTCCGGTTCGGGACGACAGAGCCGCTCGGGATCGAGGCGTGGGCGCCGGGAGATCGGGGGTGTGGCGGGGAAGGTTCCGGGGCAGGAGGGGAGCGTGACTGTACACCGCGTGGTGAGCGCACCCTTGCCAGCGGACCGGCTACGGGGCGCCGGGGACCCGGTGGTAGTGGGGGTGGACGGCTCGGAGCCGAGCCTGCTGGCGGCGGACCTGGCGGCGGAGGAGGCCAACCGACGGGAGGTGCCGTTGGAGATCGTGTACGCGCTGCCGCCGCCGACGCTGCCCGCCGGTTCGCCCCCGGACCTGGTACCGGTGGTAGCGGTCGGCAGCCCGACCGATCACGTTCGGCACGAGCAGGCCGAGCAGCTGCTGGGGGACGCGGCGCGTCGGGTCCGGCGGACCTACCCGGACCAGCCGGTGATCACCCGGCTGCGGGACGGGTTTCCGGCCGAGCTGCTGACCGACGCCTCCCGCCACGCCGGTCTCCTGGTGGTCGGTCACCGCGGCACCGGAGGGTTCACCGATCTGCTGCTCGGCTCGGTCGCGGTCCAGTTGGCCAACCACGCCGCCTGCCCAGTGATCATCGTCCGGGGCAGTCTGCGGCCGGAGGCACCGGTGGTGGTGGGGGTGGACGGCTCCGAGGGGTCGCGCCGGGCGGCCGAGTTCGCCGCCGAGACCGCCCGCACCCACCAGGTACCGCTGCTGGTCCGGTACGCCCAACCGAGAGGGCCAGGATGGCCGGTGGAACAGGCGCAGGCCGGGATGCCGCCACCGGGAGCGTCAGAGGAGGTGGAGGAGATCCTCACCGCACTGGCGGAGCGATATCCGGAGCTCACCATCCGCCCCGAGGTCGACACGGAGCACCCGGCGCATGAGGCACTGGTGGCGGCCTCCCGGGAGGCGCGCCTGCTGGTGGTGGGGGCCCGCGGGTTGGGCGGGTTCCGTGGCCTGCTGTTGGGATCGGTCAGCCAAGCGCTCATCCACCACGCGGAGTGCCCGGTGGCGGTGGTGGGGCCAGCCAGCCGGGAGCAGATCAGAGCCGCCTGACCGGCGGACGGTCATACCAGCTGTTCCGGCCGACTGGCCGGCGGCTCCCACTCCGGACGCAGCGGGGCGTGGCTGCGCCCGGCCCTGTCCGGTTTGACACACAGCACCTGATGCAGCTGGATCTGGTTGCGCTCGAAGCCCAGCCGGGAACCGGTGATGTACAGCCGCCAGGTACGGGCCCGGCGCAGCCCCACCACGGCCATCGCCTCCTGCCAGTGGGTGTCCAGGTTGGCCGCCCAGCCGGTGAGGGTACGGGCGTAGTGTTCCCGCAGGTTCTCTTCGTGCCGCACCTCGAGCCCGGTGTCGTGCATGACGGAGATCAGGTGCCCGACCCCGGTGAGCTCCCCGTCCGGGAAGATGTACCGGTTGATGAAGTGGCGCCGCCGGCTGGCGGGGGCGAGGTTGTTCGGCCGGGTGATGCAGTGGTTGAGGAGTCGCCCACCGGGCAGCAGCCGGTCGTACAGGAATCGGAAGTAGCCAGGCAGCTGGGCTTTCCCGATGTGTTCGGTCAGCCCGATCGAGCTGATCGCGTCGAATCGTCCCCGGGGTAGGTCCCGGTAGTCCAGGTGGCGCACCTCCGCCAGGTCGGACAAGCCCGCCTCGGCGATCGCTTTCTGGGCCCACTCGGCCTGCCGGCGGGACAGGGTCACCCCCAGGGCCCGGACGCGATAGTGGGCGGCGGCGTGCATCACCATCCCGCCCCAGCCGCAGCCGACGTCCAGCAGGGTCTTTCCCGGGCGCAGCCCCAGCTTGCGCGCCACCAGGTCATGCTTGGCGAACTGCGCCTCGTCCAGGGTGGTCGTCTCGCTGGGGAACAGGGCACAGGTGTAGGTCATGGACGGTCCGAGCAGCAGCTCATAGAAGCGGTTGGACACGTCGTAGTGGTGCGCGATCGCCGCCGCATCCCGGGCCTTGGAGTGGCGTCGGCCCCGCAGTTTGGCCTCCAGCCCGGGCCGGGGCGGCGGTCGCAGCAGCCGCACCCCTCCGAGGGCGCGAAACGCCCGCCACCGCACCGGCCAGGACAGGTCCAGGTCCACCCGGGTGAGGCTGGCCATGGCGGTGTACAGGTCGCCATGGACCTCCAGGTCGCCCATGATGTACGCCCGGGCCAGCCCCACGTCCCCCGGCGAGGTGGCCAGGTAGGACAGCGCGCGCGGAGACCGGATCTCCACGCGGACGTCGGCGTTGGCGGGGCCGGCGCGGCTGCCGTCGTACCCGCGGAACTCCACCGGCGACTGGTCGCCGACGATGAGCCGGAACACGTCTGCCAACCGCATCTTCGCCCCCTAACGCAGCCGGACGCACTTGTCGTACAGATCGGGTAGCCGCCCGTCCGGGTCGTACGCCCGTTTGACCGCGGCGTACACCGGCCCGTTGTATCGGCGCCAGAACTCCTCCGGCGGGTAGTACACGGTGGAGTAGAGCGACTTGTGGCCGCCGAGTTCGCCGACCACCTGCTCGATCCGCCGGTTGTGGTACCCGTCCGGTTGATCCGGGGCCCGCGGCACCGTGGACCAGAAGCCGAGGTTGACGTACCGCTCGCCCGGCGTCAGCGGGTACAGCGGCCACGGGTGGTCGGCGCGCAGCCGCAGCGGGCACAGCCAGATCGGGCTGATGCCGATCTCCGCGTGGAAGAACTCCAGGAAGGCGGCGGTCCGGTCGACCGGCAGCTCCACGTCCTGGATCACGTCCTCCCGCTCCGGTTGTCCCCGTAGCCGATACCACCGGGCGGAGAGCCGGTGGCGGCGGTCGAGCGCCACCAACCGGCGGTACACGTCGGAGCGGCGCCACCGGCGGGGCCACAGCCGCCGTACCGTCGGATGCTGCACCCCTAACGCCCGCGAGCACCAGAACCAGTCGGTGTCCCACCGCCACAGGTAGTCCGCGACGGTCAGATAGTCGACGGTGCGCTCCGGGATCGACCGGTAGTAGATCTGTTGCCCGGTGTAGTCGCTGACCTCCGGGGCCTCAGGCACGAACCGCGCCACGGTCAGATACAGCTCGTCCGGGGCGAACACCACCCCGTCCAGGAAGTCCACCGGCTGCCCGTCGTAGCTGCCTTCCTGGCAGATCTGATCCAGGGTGGTCAGGCAGTCCTCGGCGTTGGTGAACCGGAGGTGGGTCAGCCGTACGTACGGCTGCACCGGGGTGAGTTCGATGAGGAGCCGCAGCGCGTAGCCGAGGGTGCCGTACGAGTTGGGGAAGGCGGCGAACAGGTCGGCGTGCTCCCCGTACGGGGTAGCGGTCACCACCCGCCCGTCCCCGGTGAGGATCTCCAGTTCGTGGACGGACTCGTGCGGCAGACCGTGCCGGAACGAGGACGATTCGATCCCCAACCCGCTGACCGCGCCACCGATGGTGATGGTCTTCAGCTGCGGCACCACCAGCGGCATCAGCCCGTACGGCAAGGTGGTCGCCACGATGTGCTCGTAGGTGGCCATGCCTTGGACGTCGGCGATCCGGGCCGCCGGGTCGACCGCCAGTACCCGGTCGAGGCGTTCCGCTGACAACACCGGCCCGGTGGCGGCGGGGCGGAACCGGAACAGGTTGGAGGTGCGTTTGCCGAGCCGAACCGGGGTTCCGGGTGGGAGGGCGGCGTACTGTCGCCGCAGCATGCCGACCGCGGCGGTGTGCCGGGCTGGCGCGGGGCGGGTCGGCTCGGCAGCCACCATCGTGACCGGATCCAGCGGGTGGCCGGTCAGGGTGTGCTGCTCGGAAGTGCTGCCCGTTACCGGTGGGTCCGGTGCTGGGCGCACGTGTTCAGGCCCCACATGCGTACCGTAGCGTGCAAATAGGTGCTCGTCCGGCTAAACCGGCACATGACATATGCTCATTTACTAAACCGGTCCGGCAGCCATGGGAGGAGGTTGCCCGCCGATGCGTGAGCACCGGGGGAGGCCGCTCCTGATCACTGCGCCGTCGTGTGTCGGCCGGGACCGACAGTTGCGGCAGCTGACGGAGCTGCTCGCCGAGGGGTCGGCGGTGGTGCTGCTGGCGGGCGAGGCGGGGATCGGTAAGAGTCGCTTGGTGCAGGAGTTCCTGCGGCAACGGTCAGCGCCGCCGGTCGCCGGCGGCGCCGCTGCGGCGGACGGGCTCCCGCGGGTTCGGCGACCGCTGGTGGGGGTGTGCCCGCCGTACCAGGAGCCTTCCACCTTGACCCCGATCGTGGACGCGCTGCGGTCCGGACCGGAATCACTGGCCGGCTTGTCCCTGCCGCAGTCGGCCGGGGCGCTGCGGCCACTGTTTCCCGAGTGGGCGGACACGCTACCGCCGTCGCCCCCGTGGTCGGCGCCTGACCCGTGGACCGGGCGTCGCCAGCTCTTTGAGGCGTTGGCCGGCGTGATCCACGCGCTCCGGGCCGAGCTGCTGGTGGTGGAGGACGCCCACTGGGCCGACGGCGTCTCACTGGAATTCTTACGGTTCCTGGTCGAGGAGCAGCTGCCCCGGCTCGGGTTGAGTCTGATCGTCACGTACCGGCCGGAGGATCTGCCGGAGCGCTCCCCGCTGCTGCAGTTGGTCCACCACCGGTCGCCGACGGTCCGGGCGGCGCGGATGACGCTGCCGCCGCTGGACGCGTCCGCCACCGCCGCGCTGGTGTCGTCGATGCTGGACGGCGCGCCGGTGTCAGAGACGGTGGCGGCGGTGCTGCACGAACACACCGACGGGTTGCCGTTGGCGGTGGAGGAGTCGGTCCGGCTGTTGGGGGAGCGGGCCGACCTGGTACGGCGTAACGGTGAGTGGGTGCGGGCCAGCCTGGCGGCGATGCGGGTGCCCCCGACCGTGCGGGACGCCACGCTGGAACGGATAGGGCGGCAGCCCGCCCCGACGCAGCGGTTGCTGCGGGCCGCGGCGGTGATGGCCGCCCCCGCCGCGCCCGCGGTCTTGGCGGAGGTGGCGGAGTTACCGCTGACGGCGGCCGAAGCGGAGGCCGCCGTCGCCCCGGCGGTCGCGGCGGGGCTGCTGCGCCGTACCCCGCGCGGCCGGGTGGCGTTCCGGCACGCCCTGTCCGCCGGTGCGGTGTACGAGGCGCTCCCGGGGCCGCAGCGACGCCGGCTGCACCTGCGGGCAGGAGAGGTGCTGGCCGGCCACCGGCCGCCGCCGGCGGCGCGGCTGGCGCAGCATTTTCGGCACGGAGCGGACCTGGAACGGTGGGCCTACTGGGCGGAGCAGGCGGCGGATGCGGCCGTCGCGGCCGGCGACCACCTGACCGCCGCCGGGCTGCTGGATCCGTTGTTGACTGTCGCGTTGCCGCTGCCGCAGCGGGCGCGGGTGGTGCGTAAGTGCGCCGAGGCGGTGCTGTTCCTGCAGGGAGACGATCCCCCCGCGGACCGGATCATGGCGGCGCTGCGCGGTTTGCTGACGGAGGCCCGGCTGCCGGTCGCACAACGGGCGGAGCTGCGTACGCTGCTCGGCCGGTTGCTGAATCAGCAGGGGGAGCACGCCGCGGCCTATCTGGAGCTGGCCCGAGCGGTCCGGCACCTGCACGGGGCGCCGGTCAAAGCCGCCCAAAGCATGATCCAACTGGGTTGGCCCCGGTCCAGCCCCTGGCCGGCCTCCGTGCACGTGCGTTGGTTGCGCCGGGCCGAGCGGCTCGCCGAGGCCCCGATGTCCGCCGTCGACCGGCTGGGGCTGCTGGTGGACCGGGCGGCGGCGCTGCTGCAGCTGGGGGCAGAGTCCGGGTGGGAGCTGGCGGAGCAGCTGCCGGAGACCGGCCACAACCTGGCGGAACTGCTGCACCTGTCCCGGGGCCATCTCAACATCGGGGATGCGGCCATCCACTGGGGGCGGGATGGGCATGCGCGGGAGCTGCTTCAGCGGGCGCTCGCCCTCGCCCGGACCCACCGGCTGGGGCGGGTCGAGGAGATCACCTTGGCCACCCTGGTGCGGTTGGACTGGTTCGCCGGTGCCTGGCGGGATTTGGCGGTCCGAGCCGCGGCGCTGGTGGAGGCCGATCGGGTGGAGCGGGTGGCGCAGCTCGAGGCCATGCTGGTGTTGGGCTGGTTGGCGCTGGCGCAAGGGGAGTGGGAGCAGTCCGCGCAGCAGTTGGAGGAGGTGCTGGCGGAGGCCCGCCGCCGGGGAGTGGTCCCGTTGGAGCTCTCCGCCGCCGCGGGGCTCGGCCGGTTGCGGCTGGACGAAGGGGACCCGGTGGCGGCCCAGCGGATCACCGATGCGGCCATCGAGTTGTTGGTCGGTAAACGGATTTGGGTGTGGGCGGCGGAGTTGCTGCCGGTCCGGGTGGAGGCCTTGGTACGAACCGGACAGGTGGCCGCGGCAGAGAGGCTGGTGGGCGCGGTGGCGACGGGGTTGCGGGGTCGATCAGCCCCGGCGCCGCGGGCGGCGCTGTTGACCAGTCGCGCGGTGGTGGCCGCTCACCGGGGCGAACCGGCGCGGGCGGCGGCGGTCTACACGCGCGCGATTCAGGCCTGGCAGGAGCTCCCTCGTCCGTACGAAGTGCTGCGTGCCCGGTGGGGCCGGGTTCGGTGTCGACTGAGGGTCGGATGCGACGAGGAGACGCTGGCGGAGCTGACGGCGGTCCACGACGGGTTGGCGGACCTGGGCGCCGACGGCGACGCCCGACGGGTGGCGGGGGAGCTGCGGGGGCATGGTCGACCGGTGCTCCGGACCTGGCGGGGTGGCCGACGCGGCTACGGGGACCAGCTTTCTCCCCGGGAGCTGGAGGTGGTCCGGTTGGTGGCCGCCGGGCGCACCAACCGGGAGATCGCTGAGGCGTTGGGGAAGGCGCCGGGGACAGTGGCCGAGCAGGTGCAGTCAGCCATGCGTAAATTGCGGGTCTCCTCGCGAACTGCCCTGGCGGTGCAGGCGATCGGATCCGGCCTGGTGCCGGGCCGCCCCCGCGTACCCGCAGATGAATAGGTTGTTTTACAGGTAGCTATTCCTTCCGCCGCTGCCGAGACTGTTGATCATGGTTATGAGGCACTGGTGGCGCTTGCACATGCGCCGATGGAGGAAAGCGGCCCCGCCGCCACAGTCAGTCCATATTAGACGATGGTGGGCCGCGGCGCCGGCCTCACTGCTGGCGCTCACGCTCGCGGCTACGCCCGGCTGGGCCGCCCCGACCTTGTCCCGGACGGGTTCGATCCGGTGGCGACGGCGACCACCGAGGCAGAGGTGGTCACCCTCATCACCGGCGACCGGGTCCGGGTGGAGACGCTGGCCGGTGGCCGGGTAGCGGCGACGGTGGAGCCGGCGGAGCGGGCCGGCCAGCCGGCCAGCTTCGAGACCATTGACGATGGCAGTGGCGTCTACGTTGTACCTTCGGACGCGGCTGGGCTGATCCCGGAGGTGCTGGACCGGGAGCTGTTCAACGTCACCAAGCTGGTGGAGTACGGCTACACCGACGGAGTCCCGGTGATCACCACGGCTCCGACCGCCCCGGTGGGGCGGACCGCCGCGGTCCACGCCGCCCCCGGGTTCACCATGTCGGCGCAGTTGTCCAGCATTGACGGCGCCGCTGGCGTGGTGGACACCGACGGCCGGTGGTGGCAGTCGGTGCACCCGGTGTTGGCCGGCGCCGGCCTGCGGACCAGCGCCGCCACCACGCCCAAGGTGTGGCTGGACGGCCAGGTGGAGGCGGCCCTGGCGGAGAGTGTGCCGCTGATCGGTGCGCCCGCGGCCTGGGACGCCGGTTACGACGGCGCCGGGATGACCGTGGCGGTGCTGGACACCGGTATCGACCGTGACCACCCGGACCTGGTCGGCAAGGTGGTGGCGGAGCGTAACTTCGCGGAGTTCTCCGACACCGCCGATGACCGGCACGGCCACGGCACCCACGTGGCCGGGATCGTCGCCGGCTCCGGGGCCGCCTCGGACGGGGCATACGTCGGGGTGGCGCCGGGGGTTGAGTTGATCAACGCCAAGGTACTCGATGACTACGGCAACGGGTTCGAGTCCGACATCATCGCCGGCATGGAGTGGGCCGCCGCGCAGGGCGCCGATGTGATCAACATGAGCCTGGGTGGGGCGGCCACCGACGGGACCGACCCGATGAGCCAGGCGGTCAACCGGCTCACTGACGAGTACGACGTCCTGTTCGTGATCGCCGCCGGCAACAGTGGCGCCTTCGGCGACTACACGGTCGGGGCCCCGGGCGCGGCCGCCGCGGCGCTGACTGTGGGGTCGGTGGACAAGTCGGAGCAACTGGCGTCCACCTCCAGTAAGGGGCCGCGGGTCGGTGACCACGCGATCAAACCGGATGTGACCGCGCCGGGCGTGAGCATCACCGCGGCGAAGGCGGAGGGCACCGCCCTGGGCCCGGTGGTGGGGGAGCACTACACCACCATCTCCGGCACCTCCATGGCGGCCCCGCACGTGGCCGCCGCGGCGGCGATGCTGCGGCAGGCGTATCCGGAGTTGTCGGCGGCGGAGGTGAAGGCGCTGTTGGCCACCACCGCGGTGCCGCACCCGAACCTGGACGTCTACCAGCAGGGTGGAGGCCGGATCGATCTGCCGCAGGCGTTGTCCACCTCGGTGCTGGTCAGCCCGTCCCCGTTGGACCTGGGTTACTTCCCGTACCCGCAGGACGAGCTGGACCCGGTCAGCGAGCAGGTGAGTGTCATCAACCGAGGGGACACGGCGACCAGTCTGACGCTGTCGCTGCAGGTGGAGAGCAGAGACGGCCACGCCGCCAGCGACGCGCTGTCGGTCGAGCCGACCACCGTGGACCTGGCGCCCGGCGGTACCGCCGAAGTCACCGTCACTCTCGACCCGAGGGAGTTGCCGTACGGCCTGTACGGCGGCTACCTGGTGGCCGAGGCTGACGGGGCGGTGGTGGCCCGGGTGCCGGTGGGCTTCCTGATCGAGCAGGAGAGCTACAACCTGACCGTGACCGGGATCGCCCGCGACGGCCGTCCGGCCGCCGGAATCAGTTCGTTCGACGTGCTCAACGTGGCAGACTTCTCGATCCTGCAGGAGACCAGCATCCCGTTCCGGGAGGGCGGCACCACCACGGTACGGGTGCCGGCCGGCACGTACTCGATCGCCGGGGTGATCTACACCTACGACGAGCCGGTCCAGTTCACCCAGGAGCGGGTGTTCGTGGCCGCACCGGAGGTGGAGGTCACCGAGGACGTGAGCGTGGTGCTGGACGCACGCCCGGCGGTGCCGCTGACCGTGCAGACCCCCGGGCATGAGAGCGCACCCCAGAGCGTCACCACCGTGGCCTACCACCGCGCCGCCACCCAGCGGGGGGCGTACACCCACAGCTACACCGGACCGGCGCAGCCGGAGTTCGCGCTGCCGACCGAACCGGTCACGCTGGGGGTGTTCGAGTTCTACAGTCACTGGCGGCTGGTCGCCACCCCGCTGGGGCTGAGCGTGGTCGACCCGGTCGACCAGGACCTGGCGGTGGAGCTGATGCTCGGCTCCCCGGCGGTGGACGGCGACGACCAGCTGCCGCTGGTCTACGCCGGCTACGGGCGTCCGGAGGACTACCAGGGCGTGGACGCCGCCGGCGCGGTGGTGCTGGTCAGCCGGGGCGAGGGCAGCTTCGCTGAGAAGGAGGCGGCGGCGCGGGCCGCGGGCGCCGAGGCGGTCGTGGTGCACAACAACGTCGCCGGTAACTTCTCCGGATCGGCCGGGGACAACGCCCAGATCCCGATCATGAGCCTGTCCCTGGAGGAGGGGCTGGCGCTGCGGGAACTGCTGAATCAGGGTCCGGTGACGGTGCGGCTGTTCGGCACGGTGGTCAGTGACTTCCTGTACGACCTGGTGCTGCCGCAGCCCGGCCGGATCACGGAGGACCTCACCTATGTGATGGACCCCGAGGAACTGGTGGCGGTCACCAACCGGTTCCACAGTGACGTCACCGACCACACCATGAACGAGGTCCGGCACAACTGGCGGCCGTACGAGCTCGCCTCGATCGGGTTCGCCGAACCGATGGCGGTGCCGGGCACCCGGGTGGACTACCTGGTCGGCGGGGACACCCGGTACCAGCACCAGCTGTACGCCGAGCCGCCGTTCACCGGTTCGCTGATGGAGTCGATCCGGTACTTCCAGCCCGGCCAGCGGACCGAGGTGGACTGGTTCAAGCAGCTCCTGGCCCCCGGGACCGTCCCGGTGGCGCGGTCGGTGCGGGACTACGACACCCTGGATCTGAGGATCTACGAGTGGACCGACCTGGCGGGCCACTACGGCACCCCGAGCAGTGAGGTCGACACCACCCGCTTCCGGCTCTACCGGGACGGGGAACTGGTGACCGAGGCGGCCCGGGCCTGGGGTGAGTTCCCGGTGTCGTCGGAGGCGGCTGAGTACCGGCTGGAGCTGGAGGTGAACCGGGACGCCCCGTGGTGGCGGACCTCCACCACCACCCGGACGGTGTGGACGCTGCCGTCGCAGCGCCCGGCCGCCGGTGCGGAGATGCTGCCGCTGCTGAATGTGGCCTACGACGCGACCGTGGATCTGACCAACGCCGCCCCGCACCCGCGGGACCACCGTGGTCCGTACACCCTCGGGTTGACCGTGACGCATCAGGCCGGTGCCAGCGGCGGCCAGATCGCCGGGGTGCGGGCGTGGGTGTCGTACGACGACGGCGACACCTGGCAGTCCCGGCCGGTGCACCGCACCGGTGACGGCCAGTACGACGTGCGGCTGTCGTTCACCGACGGGGCCGGTGGCAGCGGGTTCGCGTCGGTGAAGGTGGAGGCCTGGGACACCGACGGCAACCGGGTCGCACAGGAGGTGATCCGGGCCTGGCGGATTCCCCCGCGCTGATTCGTCGCTGACCCACACCGGGGGTTGAGGAAGGTGCCCGGCTCAGGGGTAGCCACCTGAGCCGGGCACCTTTGCTCCACGTACCGCGGTGGACACATCCGGGCGCAGCGCGATCAGGGGTGGGGTGCGGGCGGAGACCTGACGAGTGCGCCCAGGCGGACCCCGCTGATCGGGGAAGCGTGGGCAGCGGGGGAGCGATCAGCCCTGACGCCTCGGTCCGGCGGGCACACGCTCACTCGTAGGCGAGATAGCGCCCCGGTTTGTCGGGCTCTCTGATGTGGAACCGCAGCTGAAGGTCCGTACTCTCGATCAGCGCGACCTGCTGGGTGAACTGCTCACTGGTGACGAAGACGTAGCGGTCGAGGTCCCAGTCCTCCGCCAGCCACCTGCGGAGGGTGTCCAGCAGCACCCGATCGGTCTGATTGGCCAGTGCGGACGCCCGCACCCAGAAGTAGATCGCGGCATCGACCTCCTCCCACCGGTCGTCCGCGGCCACGGGCGTGATGGTCGCCTTGGTGAGGAAGGTGGCGTCGTGCGGCAGGAGGTAGACACAGCCGAGGCAGGTGGCCTGGGTGGGGTCGAGCACCGTGTAGGTGTAGGCGACGCCGTCGCGGTGCCGCTGCTCGAGCCGGATGAGATCCGCCCGATTGGCGGCGACGGTGAAGTCGTCCTCCGGCCAACTCGTCTGCTCCCAGCGGCGCAGGTACTCCTTGCTCTCCATCACCGCGGCGTAGTCCTGCTCCGCGTCCTCCGCCCGGATCGGACGCAGGACGAACGCCTCAGTGACCAGACTCGACGGTGCGGAGCGGCGGGGAAACGGCATACCTGCACCCTCATCCGGCCCGAGGGCCAGCGCAAGCGAATAAACCCGCGCGGATCACCCGGTCAGGTGAGGCGGGCCACGCTGCGGACCGCGTCGGTGACGGCGGCGAGGGCCAGCAACCGGACGATGTCGACGTGCGCGGCGACGTGGCCGGTCGCGGCCGCGATGAAACCGTCGCCGTCGAACCGGGTGTGCGGGGGCGTCAGCGCCCGGGACAGGCCATCGTGGGCCCCCTGCGCCACGATCTGGCACCCGACCTTGTCGAGCCGGGCGTTGGTGACCACCACGCCGATGGTGGTGTGCGCCCGATCCGCGGCGGTCTCAAACGGGGCCGTCAGCGCCCGCGCGATGTCGAAACGGATCTCGCCCCGCCCGTCATCGATGTCTCCGAAGGCGTTGACGACACAGAGGGCGCCGACCACCAGGTTGTCCAGGCGATGTTCCGCATACCCGAGCCCACCGCGCCGTCGCTCCTCGAGGCCGCGCCAATGGCTCACGTAGGCGCCCGCGCCCGCGCCGATGGCGCCGGTGAGCTGCTGCTCCCCCTGGGTGGCCTGGGCCGCCAGGTAGCCGGACTCGCTGGTGGGGCGGACCGTACCGTCGCCGACCGCGAGATCGAAGATCGCCAGCGCGGGCACGATCGGGACCACCCCGCCCGGGGTGACGACGCCCCGCCCACGCTCCTCGTAGTAGCGCATCACCCCGTCGGCGGCCGCCAACCCGAACGCCGAGCCGCCGGTCAACAGCACCGCGTCGATGCGGGCCACCGTCTTGTCCGGGGCCAGCAGGTCCAGCTCCCGGGAGGCGGGCGCCCCGCCCCGCACCTCGTACGAGGCGACGGTGCCCTCCGGGAACTCGATCACGGTGCAGCCGGTCTGCGCCGCCGCATCCGTCCAGTGGCCGACGCGGACCCCGGCCACCCCGATGCCGGAGCGTGCCGGAGCCGGGTCACCGGCTGGCGCGCCAGCGTGTGCGGGTTCGGTCATGAGGTTGACCGTACCGCGACCGCCGCCTGGGCACCGTCCTCCTCGTCACAGGTCGTTGCCGGCGTACGAGAGGTTGAAGCTCTTGTTGGCCAGCGGGAAGTCCGGCACGATCGTGTCGCTGGTCAGACTGATCGGCAGCGCCGGCCAGTTGAAGAACGACGGGTCCACGATCTTGTTGCGGGTGAGGGTGCCGTCGTCGGCGAGCTCCACCCGGTGGACGATGGTGCCGCGCCAGCCTTCGGCGATCCCCACCCCGGAGCGGGGCGACGAGGTGGCCTCCGCCGGGGCCGAGGTGGCGGGGGCGGTCACGGTCCGGGCCTCCACTGTGGGGATGAGCAGCGCCAGCAGCGCGGCCGACGCCTCGATCTCCGCGGCCCGCTGTTGGAACCGGGCCATCACGTCCCCGCTGGTGTGGACGGGCACGGTCAGCACGTCCGCCTCGGAGTCCGTCACCTCCGCCAACACCCCGGTGGGGTGGTCGCGCCGCGCGTCGAGATCCAGGCCGCTGGCCCGGGCCACGTAGCCGAGGGTGCCCAGGTCCCGGGCCTGGGCGGCGGCCAGGACCGCGGTGCCGGCGAACCGTTCCGCGACCAGGCTGTTGGTGAGCGCCAGGTCCACCAGCTCGGCGATGTCCGCGGCGATCGCGGCGACCTGGTCCGCGTCCGGCACCTGGCGCAGGCTGCTGCCACCGATCCGCACCCCGCCCCGCAGCAGCCGGTGCTCGGTCACGTCCGCGTTGAGCCGGAGCAGCCGCTCCCGGATCCGCAGCGCGTGCGTGTGCAGAATGCCGTGGCCGACGTCGTTGCACAGCGCGCCCAAGTCTCCGACGTGGTTGTAGAGCCGCTCCAGCTCCAGCAGCAGCGCCCGGGCCCGCCGCGCCTCCGATGGCACCTCCAGGCCGAGCGCGTCCTCCACCGCCCGGCAGTACGCCAGGGTGTGTCCGACCGCGGTGTCACCGGAGACCCGTTCCGCCAGTGGGATGCCGTCGGCGACCTCCCGGCCGGCGAACAGCCGCTCCACCCCCCGGTGCACGTACCACAGCCGCGCCTTCAGCTTCAGGATGGTCTCCCCGACCACCGAGAACCGGAAGTGGCCCGGTTCGATCAGGCCAGCGTGGATCGGCCCCACCGGGATCTCGTACACCCCGGGCCCCTCCACGGTCAGGAACGGGAACGGCTGCTCCTCCCCGAACTCCGGCGGCGGGCCGGCGTCCCGCCGCATCGGGTACCAGCCGCGGGGCCAGTGGTCGTGCCGGACCAGTCGACGCGGCAGCGGGTGGTCCCGCGGGATGATCCCGTACAGGTCGTGCATCTCCCGCTCGAACCGTCCGGCCGGGAAGGACAGGGCGGCCAGGCTCGGCACCACCGGGTCGGCCAGGTCGATCGGCAGGTGCAGCTCCACCCGGCGGTCCGGGGCGGCGGCGGTGTAGAGGTAGACGGCGCGGAGCGCGTCCCCGTCGTCGTGCGCCGCGACCAACGCCAGCCGATAGCCCTGACTGGCGAGCGCGCTCGCCCGGTCGGCGAGGGTGTCGTTGGTGACGGTCACCGCGGTGCGGCGGTAGCCCACCGGGGTGCCGGCCCACTCGTCCACGGAGCCGGCCGGCGACGAATGCGACAACGCAGTCATGATCCTCCTCCGGCGACGGTGGCGGCGGCGGTGAGCAGATCGGTCAACGGCCAGGTGGTGACCCCGAGCACCGCCACCACGATCAACCCGATCACCAGTGGGATGGCGGCGGTGCGGGGGAGGTCCACCCGGGCCGGACGCGCCGGTGAGGGCGACTCGCTCGCCCGGGGGCGAGGAGCCGGGACCGTGCTCCCCGCCCCGCCGGCCGGGGCCGCCGTGACCCCGGCCCCCACCAGGGCGGGGGCCTCCGCGTCGACCGGGACGACGGGAGCGGCCGGGCCACCCAACAGCATCCCGGCGGTGCGGGTACCGATGGCGGCGAACGCCACCAGCACCAGCCCGAACGCCACCACCAGCACCCAGCCGAGCCCATCGGCGGCCAGCGCCCGCGCCAACCCGAGTTCGCTGGCGAACAGCGCACTCGGCGGCAGCCCGAGCAGCGCCAGCGTCGCCACCCCGAACACCCCGCCGAGCACCGGCGCCCGGCTCAGCAGTCCCCGCACCTGTGCGATCTGGGAGGTGCCTTCCTGGTGCAGCAGGTGACCGCTGCTGAGGAACGCGACGGTCTTGGCGAGCCCGTGCCCGGCGATGTGCAGCAGCACCGCGGCGATCGCCACCTTGGTGCCCACCGCCACCCCGAGGGCCATCAGCCCCATGTGCTCCATGCTGGAGTAGGCCAGCAGCCGCTTGTAGTCCCGCTGGGTCAGCAGCAGCACCGCCGCCACCGCCAGGGTGGCGAGCGCCAGGATCAGCAGCAGCGTCCGCAGGTACGCCGGGCCGAGCGCCGCGTCCGCGACGAGCTTGACCCGCAGCACCGCGTACAGGGCCACCGACAGCAGCACCCCGGACATCAGCGCGGAGATCGGCGCCGGGGCCTGACTGTGCGCGTCCGGCAGCCACGCGTGCAGCGGTACCAGCCCGGCCTTGGCGCCGAATCCCAACACCGCCAACCCGACCGCGATCCGGGTCACCGCCGGATCCAACTCTCCGGCGTGAGCGGCCAGTTGGGACCAGTCCAGGGCGGAGATCCCGGACAGGCCGGCGTGCCGGGCCGCGTAGTACAGCAGGATGGTGCCCAACAGCGCCAGGGCGATCGCCACCGAGCAGAGCACCACGTACTTCCAGGCCGCCTCCAGGGCGGTCCGGGTGCGGTGGTGCCCCACCAGGAACGCGGTGACGATGGTGGTGGCCTCCACCGCCACCCACAGCACCCCGAGGTTGCCGGCGAGCACCGCGGTGGCCATGGCGGCGATGAACAAGTGCAGCTGAATGGGGTACCACCGGGAGTTACGGCGTACCCCGTGCCGGTCCCCGCTGGCGAACACCAGCAGCGCGACCGCGCCGACCACCAGCAGCATCCACCCGGACAGGGCGTCGGCGCTCAGCAGCCCGCCGGCCGCCTCCACCGGTCCGGACCGGGTCACCTCGGTGGCCAACGCCGCCGCGGCGGTCAGCAGGAGCACACTGGTCGCCACACCGACCGCGGTGGACCAACGCCGGCCACCGCCGGTGGCCTGGCTGACCGCGGCCAGTAGCGGTAATCCGATCGGAGCGAACAACAGCAGCGTGGTCGGCATCAGTCGCGCAGCTCCCGGAGTTCATTGAGGTCGGTGGTGCCCACAGTGGCGCGCAGTCGCCGCGTCAGCATCTGCAGCACAAGGACGATCAGCAGGACGTCGAAGGAGACCCCCACCTCCACCACCAGGGGGATGCCGCCGGCGGCCAGGAACGCGGTGGCGGTGATGCCGTTGTCCAGCAGCAGGAACCCCACCATCTGGGACAGCGCCCGGCGCCGGGTGGTGAGGGTGAAGAACCCGATCAGCACGACCGCCACCGCCACCGGCAGCACCGCGGTGATCGGGGTGGGATCCAGCGCCACCAGCGGTCGGGTCACCGCGTAGGCCAGCAGCGTCAACAGGGCAGCGGCCAACAGGGACGTGGCCACGTCCACCACCGGGCGGGTTTCCCGCTGCTCCTGCGGCAGCGGCACCAGCGCCCGCCGGATCAGCGCCGGCATCACCCCGGCCCGCAGGACGCCCAGGCCGAGGGCGACCGCCAGTAGTTCCAGGTCAGCCCGCTGGGCGCCAATGATTCCGATCATCGCGGCCAGTGCCACGCCCTGGACCACCAACAGTCGGACCTTCGCCGGTAGCTGCCGGCGCCACAGCGCCCCGACCGCGGTCAGCAGGAACACCCCGGCGGCGAGGTGAAGGGCTTGAATGTGATCGATCATCGGCGGCTCTCAGGCGAGGAAGAACGAGGTCGTAGCGGCGAGCAGCGCGAGGACGAGCGAGCCGGCGAGCAGCTCCGGCACCCGGAACAGTCGCAGCTTGGCCAGCAGCACCTCGGCGGCGGCCAGCACCATGGCCAACACGGTCACCTTGGCGGCGAAGGCCAGCAGCGCCAGCGGCAGGCCGGCCAGGCTGGTGGCGATCCCCCAGGGAGTGAACAGGCTGGCCACCAGACCCAGCAGCAGCGTCAGCCGCATGGAGGCGGCCAGCTCGATCAGCCCCAGGTCCGCACCGGAGTACTCCAGCACCATCGCCTCGTGGAGCATGGTGAGCTCCAGGTGGGTGGACGGGTTGTCCACCGGCAGCCGACCCGTCTCCGCGATCGTCACCACCAGCAGCGCGGCGGCGGCCAGCAGACTGGCCGGGGACATCACCTGGAGCGGGTTGTGCAGGGTGGCGTCGACCAGCTGCCCGAGGTTGGTGGAGCCCACCCGGGCCGACAGCGCGAACACCGCGACCAGGATGGTCGGCTCCACCAGCGCCAGCACGGTCATCTCCCGGCTGGCGCCCATGCCACCGAACGCGGTGCCGGTGTCCAACGCCGCCAACGCCAGCACCACCGTGCCCACACTGAGCAGCCCCACCACTGCGAACAGGTCCGCGGCCCGGTCCAGCGCGGTCGTGGTGGTCAGCAGCGGGATGGTGGCGGCGACCACCAGGGTGGTGCCGACCAGCACCAGCGGCGCGGTCCGGAACGCCCAGGTGGTGCCGACCGGGGTGATCGGCTGCCGGCGGAACAACTTGCGGAGGTCCCGCCAGGGCTGCCACACCCCGGCCCCGACGCGGCCCTCCATCCGGGCGCGGACCTGCCGCATCACCCCCACGAGCAGGGGGGCGCCCAGCACCACCATGGTGACCTGGGCGAAGGAAGCGATCACTGCGGTCATGGGATCACCACCAGGGCGACGAGCAGACCGATGGTGCCGAAGAACCCGTACGCCAGGTAGCGGTGCACGCTACCGTTGGCCAGCGCGCGGGCGGCTCGGCCCGCGGCGGCGGTCACGGCCAGCACCGGCCGGTACAACCAGTGCTCGATCCGGTCCGGCAACCGGCGCTGGTAGCGCATCCGGGCCAGCAGGTACGGCGAGGCGAGGTGGGTGTCCACTGCGGTCTCCGGGGCGAGTACGTCGTCAAAGACGCGCTGCAGCGGCTCGGCGAACGAGGTCGCGGTGTACTGCATCCGTGGCGTGGGCGGCCCGGCCCCGCAGTCCCACAGCGGCGCCTCCCGCCGCCGCGCCGGGCGCCGCGCCACCACCTGCACCAGCAGCGCCGCCACCACCACCGCCGCGACCAACGCGGCCAGGATCAGCAGCGGCGAGATGGTGCTGGCGATCCCGGCCAGCCGGACCGTCAGCGCCCCGCTGACCACATCGGTGGGAACACCCAGCGTGGCCCCGGTGGCGCGGGACAGGGCCGGCCCCAAGGCCGCCGGCGCCACCGCCAGCGCCACGCACGCCGCCGCCGCCACCCCGGTGGTGGCGAGCAGCAGGGGCGGGGACTCGACCGCCTGCTCCGGGGCGCGGCTGCGGGCCCGGGCGAAGAACCCGACCCCGAGCGCCTTGACGAAGGTGGCCACCGCCAACCCCGCGGTCAGCGCCACCACCGCCACCGCCACCGGCAGCACCAGCGCGGTCGTCACCCCTGCCCCCGCCGGTGGGTGCACCAGGGACTGCAACAGCAGCCACTCGGAGATGAACCCGTTGCCGGGCGGGAGCGCCATCGCCCCGAGCGCCCCCACGGCGAACAGGGCGGTGGTGACCGGCATCCGTCGGCTCAACCCGCCGAGGGCGTCGAGGTCCCGGCTGCCGGTGGCGCGAACCGCCGAACCGGCGGCCAGGAACAGCACGGTCTTGAAGCCGGCGTGGTTGACCACGTGCAGGAGGCCCGCCGCCAACGCCAGCGCCGCCAACCGCTCCTCACCCAGGGTGTGGAACCAGCCGGCCACCCCGACCGCGAGGAACACCAACCCCATGTTCTCCACGGTGGAGTAGGCGAGGAGCCGCTTCAGATCACTGGCCATGGCCGCGTGCAGGATCCCGTACAGGGCCGAGGCCGCCCCCAGGATCAACACCACCAGCCACCAGCCCCGCTGCCCGGCGCCCAGCAGATCGAAGCCGACCCGGATCACCCCGTACACCCCGAGGTTGACCATGGCCGCGCTGAGCATGGCGGACACCTGCGACGGAGCCTCGGGGTGGGCCCGCGGCAGCCACACGTGCAGCGGCACCAGGCCCGCCTTGGACCCGAACCCGATCAGCGCCGCGGCGAACACCACCGTCGCCAACCCGGGGGAGAGCTGGGCGGTGCGGAGCGTCTCGAACGTGTCCCCACCGGCGGCGGCCGCGAACACCACCAGGCCGGCCAGGATCGCCACGAACCCGAGGTGGGTCATCACCGCGTACCACAGCCCGGCGCTGGTCACCTGCGGGCGGGCGCGGTGGTCGGTGAAGACCAGCACCAGCGAGGTCAACGCCATCAGTTCCCACAGCACCAGCAGAGTGGACACACTGCCGGCCGCGGGGACGAGCACCAGGGTGAGGGTGAACAGCGGCAGCGTCGCCTGAGTGGACCGGCTCCGGTTGCCGTGCCCACCGCCGGCGTAGCTGACGCCGTAACCGGCGGCCACCAGGCAGACCGCTCCGGCCACCGCCATGAACAGCCCCCCGAGTGGATCCAGGGTCAGCGTGACTCCGAACAGGGGCAGCAACTCCGGGAGGTGGGCGGTGAACTCCTCTCCGGCGATGGCGGCGACTCCGGCGGCCAGTCCGGCCCCTCCCACCCCCGCCACCGCGATCCCGGCCACCACCGACCGGGCGCGCTCCGGGGTCAGGAGGGCGACCAACGCCCCCAGCACCGCCACCCCGGTCGCCCCCGCCAGGCCCCATTCGATGAGGTTCACCGGCCAGTCAACCCCCGCAACGCCGTGACGATCGCCTCCGGGGTGGGCGGGCATCCGGGCACCTTCACGTCGACCGGGACCACGTCCTCGACCGCCCCGACCACCCCGTACGCGTCCTTGAACTCTCCACAGTTGATGGCGCAGTCACCGACCGCCACCACGATGCGCGGCTCCGGCAGCGCCGCCACGGTCCGACGCAGCGGTTCAGCGAGGTTCCGGGTGACGGGGCCGGTGACCAGGACCGCATCGGCGTGCCGAGGGGAGGCGACCAGGCGGGCACCGTAGCGCTCCGCGTCGTACACCGGCCCGAAGACCGACCCGATCTCGACCTCACACCCGTTGCAGGACCCTGCGTCCACATGCCGCAGTTGCACCGACCCGGCCAGCCGCTCCGCTTTGGGGCAGGACAGTGGTGGTCGGGGTGGGGCCGGTTCCGCCACCCGGCCGGTTCGGCGGATTTTGTTCAGTAACTTGATCATCCCTCCGCCTCCGCCTTCAGGTCCGCCAGCAGTTCGGCCTGCCCGGTCAGCACTTCGGTCAGGAGCCGGCGGGCCACCGCCAGTAGCTCCGCGACCTGAGGGTTGATCAGGGAGTAGTACGCGGTGGAGCCTTCCTTGCGGGCAGTCACCAGCCCGGCCCGTCGCAGCACCCCTAGCTGCTGGGATAGGTTGGCCGGCTCTATGCCCAGATCCGCCAGCAGCTCTGAGACCGCGTGTTCGCGCTGGACGAGCAGCTCCAGCACCCGTATCCGCACCGGATGCCCGAGTGTCTTGAAGAAGTCCGCCTTGGCTTGGTAGAGGGGCGTGCTCATCAGCGCACCAACCAGGTCACGTTGCTACTTGCCAAATTCATCAGTTGCAAACATTAGAAAGTCTTAATTCGGGCAGGGGCTGCGCCGTCCCGCAGAGTGGCCCAGCTCACTCGCGCGCGGCCCGGTAGGCGCCCGGGAGCGGCATCTCGGCGGAGTTTCGAGGTTTTTCAAAGCGCTTTGCCTCGCCCGCCCCTCCGGGCACACTTCGGCGGCGGGCTCGCCAACCGGGAGGGAGAACAGATGATGGTCAGCCGACGACTGCTGCTGCCGGCGGTGGTGGCCGCCGTGGTTGCGGTCGGCGGGGCCGCTTCGCTGCTGGGCTGGACGGTCGGAGGGATGGACGAAACCGACCTCGCCGGCACCGACACCAACCCCGGCACCAGCGGCATCGGCGCTGCCGAGCGCGCTCGGGGAGGGGGAACCTCCTCCGCCGCGGACCGGCTCGACGACTTCCTGGCCGCCACCGATCCTGAGAGCACCCAGCCGGACGAGACGACTCACCTGGGGCAGCACGTGGGCCAGGTGGCGGCGGGCACCACGCTGCACGCCGGGGACGCGATCGTGTCCCCGAACGGGGAGTTCCGGCTCACCCAGCGCGCCGACGGCGATCTCGTGCTGCTGGACCGCGCGGACCGGGGGCGCTGGAGCACCCAGACCGAGGGTGACCCGGGGGCGTACTCCGTGTTCGGCGTCAACGGCAACCTGGTGGTCTACGGCTCGGACGACCAGCCGCTGTGGCACAGTGCCACGGACGGTCGCGGGGCCACGCTCGCGGTGCGCGACGACGCGGTCGTGGTCATCCGGGACGTGTCCGGCAAAGAGATCTGGAACAGCACGCGTCAGCGCAGCCGGCTCTACCCGGGGCAAGGACTGCGCGCCGGCCAGTCCCGCACCTCCCCGAACGGGAAGTACACGCTGCTCCAACAGGACGACGGCAACCTGGTGGTGCGGAACTCGGCCGGGGAGGCGGTGTGGTCCTCCCAGACCGGCGGCAACCCGGGCGCGTACAGCCTCCTGGGGACGGACGGAAACTGGGGGGTGTACCGCGCCGACGGCACCTCGCTGTGGCACAGCGGCACGGTGGGGATGCCCGGCGCGTTCGTCCAGGTGGAGAACAACGGCAACGCGGTGGTGGTGGGGGAGGGCGGCAGGGCCGTGTGGGGCACCCGCTCCCACGGCGTGACCCTGCTGACGCCGGGCCAGATCCTGCACACCGGTCAGAGCCGACAGTCGCCGAACGGCAAGGTGCGGTTGGCCCTGCATCGGGACGGCAACCTGATCCTGCAGACGACGAGCGGGGACGTGCTCTGGACGAGCGACACCAAGGGCAATCCCGGGGCGTATCTGTGGATGCAGTGGGACGGCAACCTGGTGCTCTTCGACCGGAACAACAAGGTGCTGTGGCACAGCAACACCCACGGCAACCAGTCCGCCTTCCTCTCCGTGCAGGACGACGGCAACCTGGTGATCTACGACCCCAAGAGCGGCCGAGCGCTCTGGTACACCGGCACCTCGGTCACCTGACTCACACCCGGGGGGGGGGCGGGGAAGGCGGCATCGCCGCCTTCCCCGCCCGGTGTAGGTGGCGATGCCGCCGAGATCTCCCCGCCAGGGCGCGGCGGTGAGGGACGAGCCGCGGTGCCCGGTCAGGACAGCAGATCGAGCAGAGCCTCGCCCCGGGTGGTGCGCCGCACCTGGACCTGGTTGCCGATTCGCTGCCGGGTGACCAGCCCGGCGGCCTCCATCTGTCCGCAGTGGTAGGTGGCGGTGGCAGGGGAGCACCCGGCCAACCGTGCCACCTCACTCATGGGCGCAGGATGGAGCAGCCCCCGCAGGATGGCGGCCCGGGCCGTGCCCAGCAGCAGCACCAGCGGATCATCCGGCTTGGGCGGGGCGGGCTCATCCGACCACAGCCGCCCCAACCCTGGTAGCGGATAGCCGATCCAGATCCGGTCCGGAGACTCCACGTTGAACACCGATGCGCTGAGCCCGGACACCAGCGGCACCAGCGCCAGCGGGCGGCCCTGCTGCTCGAACACGGTCGGTTGCAGGTCCGGCAAGAAGAGCACGCCGTCGACGTACCGCCACCGCGGGTTGAGCCGGGTCAACACGGTCGGCAGCGCGCCGGTGACCACCGCGCTCCCGATCCGTTCCGCCTCCCGCTGGAACCAGGGCTCAGCCCGGCGCCACATCGGCTGGAATTCCGCCCACAAGCTACGCAGCACCGACACGTACCGGTCCAACCAGCGTTTCGGCGCGGCCGCCACCGGCCGCCACTGGGGTGGAATCTGGCCGTGGTAGTCCGCCTCCAGCTCGGCGAGGAGGGTTTCCGCCGCGGTGTCCGCGATGCACTCGATCTGCTCCTCCGCCGGCCGCCCGAACCCGACCCCCGCCGCCGCCAGCGAGTCGGGAAAACTGGCGCTAGCGGGGTGGAACATCGGCGCCACCAACTGGCGGGTGCCGGTTGGTAGCCAGGAGCGCACGGTCTGTCGCCACTGTGGTGGCATGCCCTGCGGGCGGATACCTACCCCATCGGCGAGTAGCGACAGCAGCGTCGCCATCGGATGGGCAACGAGACTGGTCGGCACCGCCACCGACGACAACCGCAGCTGTGTCGCGCTCATAATCTGCGATCCGCCCCCACTCCCCAGCCGGTCGCTGGCCTCAGGCTATCAACCGACCGCCGCCCGGCTGCCGTGATCGGGGAGCGGGCCGCGGGCGTGCGAACTGTTATCGAATGGCCGCTGACCAAGGCTGCGCAACCCGTTCGGCGCGCCGTTATGCTGGCCGGACAGCCGGGCCGTTCCGCCACATGGCCATCAATGCATCCTCCCTGACGCATCGAGGAGACTCGAGATGACATCGACTGCTGACAACCCGTTGCTGCGGCCTAGTGAGCTGCCGTACCAGCTGCCACCATTCGACCAGATCCGGGACGAACACTTCGAGCCCGCGTTCGAACAGGCGCTAGACGCGCACCGGGCCGAGATCGAGGCGATCGCTACTGATTCGGCGGTCCCGACGTTCGACAACACCCTGGTGGCACTGGAACGCTCGGGGGAGGCTCTGCGACGAGTAAGCCAGGTGTTCCACAACCTGACCGCCGCGCACACCAACCCGGTGCTGCAGCAGCTGGAAGAGAAGATGGCGCCCCGGCTGGCCGCCCACCGGGACGCCATCTACCTGGACGCCCGGCTGTACCGGCGGGTGCACCACCTGTACGAGCAGCGGGACCAGCTCGACCTGGACCCCGAGTCCGCCTGGCTGCTCGAGCGCTACCACACCGACTTCGTACGGGCCGGCGCGCTGCTGCCGGCCGCGGACCAGCAACGGCTGCGGGAACTCAACCAGCAGCTGTCGGAGCTGCTGGCCAAGTTCGACAACTATCTCCGCCATGACACCAATGACCTCGCCATCAAGGTGGATGACCCGGACCGGTTGGCGGGGCTGTCCCCGGACGCGGTGGCGGCCGCGGCCGAGGCGGCGCGGGAGCGGGGAGTCGACGGCCACGTCCTGACCCTGATCCTGCCCACCGACCAGCCGGCGCTGGCCAGCCTGCACGATCGGGCGTTGCGGGAGGAGATTCACCGGGCGGCGATCAGCCGGGGGGCACGGGGGAACGCGCACGACACCCGGGAGCTGATCCGCCAGATCGTCGCCTTGCGGGCGGAACGGGCCGCGCTGTTGGGGTACCCGCACCACGCCGCGTACCGGATCGCGGACGGCACCGCCGGCACCCTGGAAGCGGTGGAGCAGATGCTCGGACAACTGGTACCGGCGGCGGTGGCCAACGTGGGTACCGAACTGGCGGCGCTGCGGGAGATGATCGCCGCGGACGGGCACGACTTCTCTCCGCAGCCGTGGGACTGGTCCTACTACGCCGAGCGGGTGCGCCGGCAACGCTACGATGTGGACTCGGACGCGCTGCGGCCCTACTTCTGGCTGGACCGGGTGCTGCGTGACGGAGTGTTCTTCGCCGCCGAGCAGTTGTACGGGTTGCGGTTCACTGAGCGCACCGACCTGCCCACGTACCACCCACAGGTGCGGGTGTTCGAGGTGTTCGACGCGGACGGATCGGCGCTGGGGCTGTTCCTCGCGGACTTCTTCACCCGCGACTCCAAGCGGGGCGGCGCTTGGCAGAGCACGTTCGTGGCGCAGTCGCACCTGCTGGGGACCCGGCCGGTGGCGGTCGTGAACATGAATCTGAACCGGCCCCCGGCCGGCGAGCCGGCGCTGCTCACCGTGGACGAGGTGCGCACCCTGTTCCACGAATTCGGGCACGCGCTGCACTCGCTGTTCTCGGATGTGCGCTACCCCCGGTTCGCCGGTACGAGTGTGCCGCGGGACTTCGTGGAGTACCCCTCTCAGGTCAACGAGATGTGGATGCTGTGGCCGGAAGTGGTGGCCAACTATGCCCGGCACTACCAGACCGACCAGCCGTTGCCGGAAGAGGTGATCGAGCGGCTACGGCAGGCGGAGAAGTTCAACACCGGGTTCGGCACCACGGAGTACCTCGCCGCCGCGTTGCTGGACCTGGCCTGGCACCGGCTGTCGCCGAAGGAGGCGCAGGAGGTCACGGACGTGCTGGCGTTCGAAGCGGAGGCGCTGGCCGCCGCGCGCGTGGCGGTGCCGGAGGTGCCGCCCCGGTACCGCAGCACCTACTTCGCCCACGTGTTCGCCACTGAGGGGTACAGCGCCGGTTACTACTCCTACATCTGGAGCGAGGTGCTGGACGCGGACACAGTGGAGTGGTTCAAGGAGAACGGTGGCCTGACCCGCAAGAACGGGGACTGGTTCCGGCGGACGCTGCTGTCCCGCGGATACAGCACTGATCCGATGGCGGCGTTCCGGGAGTTCCGTGGTCGGGACCCGCAGATCGAGCCGCTGCTGATCCGTCGGGGGCTGACCGGATCGGCGGCCTGAGCACCGGTGAGACGACGGCGCCCACCCCGGGTAACCCGGGGTGGGCGCCGGCCATAAGGCCCTCAGTCCTTGGGGGTGATGGTCCAGTCCCCGTTCCAGTAGGCCGTGATCTCCATGACGAACGCGTCCGGCGGCAGTTCCTGTTGGGAGGGGCCGGAGTAGTCGCCGATTTCGTTGTACAGCAGGACGGAGCCGAACTCCCGTGGGGTGTGCGCCCACACGATGAAGTTGTCGTCGTACTGGTACGACCCCTCGTCATAGACGGCTTCCAGCACGGTCGGCTCGTCAATCGCGTCGGGGTCGATCCGCAACACCCCGGTGCCGGTGCCGCTGGTCACGTCCGGCCACACCGGCGCCTCCTGGATGTCCTGCAGCAGGATGCTCCACTCGCCGTCGCTCTCCACCACCTCCACGGCCGCCGGCGTCAGGGTGCCGAGGGCGGCCAGCTCCACCAGGCGGGTGGCGGTGT
>Ga0079224_100000379_pt1 | contig 42092 bp, 39 predicted proteins | sample Stecom2015_FD_80414 | JGI IMG/M metagenome (GOLD analysis project Ga0079224, IMG submission 80414) | Agricultural soil microbial communities from Utah to study Nitrogen management - Steer compost 2015 | ecosystem: Environmental > Terrestrial > Soil > Agricultural land | place: USA: Utah... | reverse complement strand
GGGTTCCACCTACGGCAGCCCGAGCAGCTCGGGTTCCACGTTCGGTAGCGGATCCAGCTCCACCTTCGGGTCGGGTTCCGGCTCCGCGTTCAGCAGCTCCAGCGGTTCCACTTTTGGACCGCCGCCGGGTAACGCGGGGTACGGCACGCCGCCCACCAGCCCGGGCGGGTACGGCACCCTGCCCGGTCAGGAGCAGAAGACCAACGGCTTCGCCATCGCCAGCTTGATCTGCGGTCTGGTCGCCCCCTGCGGTGGTGGGCTGCTGAGCGTGATCTTCGGAATCATCGCGCTCTCCCAGATCAAGAAGAACGGCCAGAAGGGGCGGGGCCTGGCGATCGGCGGCATGGTCGCCACCGCGGTCTGGATCCTGCTGGTCGCGCTCTTTGTCGTGATCGGGATCCTCGCCGCCGACGGGGACGACGACACCAACCAAAGCGCACGGTCCGACGATCGGGTGGCCGAAGACCAGCACGAGGGCTCCTCGAACGGGGACGACAACGGCACCGACAATGGCGGTGACACCACCACCGCTCCGGAGGACATCGACGTGCTCTCCCTGTCGGTGGGCGACTGCCTGTCCGATCTGAGTGGGAGCATGTTCGCGACCCTGCCGGTGGTGCCCTGCTCCGAGCCGCACGAGGGCGAGGTGTACGCCCTGTTCGATGTGAGCCTGGACGGCATCACCTACCCGGGCGAGGACGCGATCATCGATGAGGCGGAGCAGGGTTGCGACAGCCGCCTGCAGAACTACGCTCCGTCCGCGTATCGCGACTCCGGAGTGGAGATCTTCTACCTGTATCCCAGTGAGGACACGTGGTCGTTCGGCGACCGAGAAGTGGTGTGCATCACATACTACCCTGATGGTCCCCGGACCGGCTCCATCGCTGAATGAGCCGTTGGCTGCGCTGGAGCGGCATTTCGCCGCTCCAGCGCAGCCAACCTCCTCGGCGTGGCCTACCTGCAGAATCTGCGTTGACCGCGTACCGTGGGTGGGAGGCACTGGGGGGACGCTGGGGACCATCCCCGGCTGAGTGCGCGGCAGCACGGGAGGGAGGCACGCGATGCGACCGGTACGGTTCGTCGCCCTCTCCGAGGACGGTCAAGCGCTGGTACTTACCGACGAGGTCGGCCGGCTGCTGGCCCTCCCTAAGGACGAGCGATTGATGGCGGCCCTGCGGGCCGATGCTGACCACAGTGTCTCCGGCGCCGGCGCCGGGACGGCGGAAGTCACTTCCTCGTTGTCTCCTCGAGACATCCAGGCCCGGATCCGCGCCGGCGAATCTGCCGATGAGGTCGCCCGGATCGCGGGGGTGCCGGTGGACCGGGTGCTCCGGTACGCCGGCCCGGTGTTGCAGGAGCGGGCGATGGTCGCCCAGCACGCACGGCGGACCCGACTGAAGACTTCGGACCGGGGCGCCACCCTGGCCGAAGTGGTCGACGCCCGGCTGGACCAGCACGGGGTCGACGCAGAAAAGATCTCCTGGGACGCCTACCGCCGCGACGACGGGGTCTGGCGGGTGGTCGCCACCTGGCCCTCGGGGCGGGCGACCGCGCAAGCGGTCTGGGAGCTGGACAAGACCCGCACCCAGGTCTCCCCGCTGGACGACATGGCGCAGTACCTGTGCGCGGAGCGCCCCACCCCGATCCTCGGTCAGGAAGACGAGGAACCCACGCCGGAGTACGAGCCGCTGCGCCGGCCCGGGCGGGGCAAGCGGGAGCCGAGCCGGGGTGGGCACGGCCTGCCGATCCCGACCGAGGAGCTGGCGCCACGTCGACCGACCCGGGATCCGATCCGATCCGGGCGGGACACGCTGCTCGCCAGCCTGGACCGTCCGCTGGGGGCAGCCGGTCGTGGACTGGACCCGCCGGCGGTCGCCGCGGCTATGGCCGAGGCTTCCCGCAAGCGCACCACCTCCCCCTTCGAGGACGACAGCGAACCCGCCAAGGAGTCGCCGGTGGTGCCCTCGCTGGCGGTGTTGCGGCCGCGCCGGACCACCACCAGCGACGCGAGCGGCACCGGGGAGACCCCCCGCAAGCGGGGGCCGAGCTGGGACGAGGTGCTGTTCGGCAGCCCGCCCAGTGCCCGCGAGTCCTCCTGACCCGCCACCGGTGGTGTTCGCGCCCGCGCGGCGGGGTCACCATGTCAGGCTGGACGAATGGAGTATTCGTACCTTGGCCGTACCGGCCTGTCGGTGAGCCGGTTGTGCCTCGGCACCATGAACTTCGGCCCGCAGACCAGCGAACCGGACAGTCACGCGATCATGGACCGGGCCCTCGAGCACGGCATCAACTTCTTCGATACCGCCAACGTATACGGCTGGAAACTCGGAGAAGGGGTGACCGAGCAGATCATCGGCCGGTGGTTCGCCCAGGGTGGTGGCCGTCGCGACAAGGTGGTACTGGCCACCAAGGTGTACGGGAAGATGGGCGAGTGGCCCAATGAGCGGGGCCTGTCCGCCCGCCACCTGATCCAGGCGTGCGAGGAGTCGCTGCGCCGCCTACAGACCGACTGGATCGACCTGTACCAGATGCACCACGTGGACCGGAACACCCCGTGGGAGGAGATCTGGCAGGCGATGGAGGTGCTGGTCACCCAGGGCAAGGTCCGATACGTGGGTTCGTCCAACTTCGCCGGTTGGCATCTCGTCCAGGCGCAGGAGGCGGCCCACCGTCGGCACTTCCTGGGACTGGTGTCGGAGCAGTGCATCTACAACCTGCTGACCCGGCACGTGGAGCTGGAGGTGCTACCGGCCGCCCAGGCGTACGGGATCGGCATCATTCCCTGGTCCCCGCTGCACGGTGGGGCCCTCGCCGGGGCGATCCGCAAGCTGGCCGAGGGTCGGGCCGCCCGCACCACCTCCGGCCGGGCCGAAGAGGCGCTGCGTCAGCACCGGCCGGCCATCGAGGCGTACGAGTCCCTGTGCGCGGAGCTGGGGCACGACCCGGCGGACATGGGGGTCGCCTGGCTGTTGGCGCAGCCCGCGGTGACCGCCCCGATCATCGGTCCTCGGACCACCGAACAACTGGACGCGGCCCTGCGCTCGCTGGAGGTCACCCTGACGCCGGAGGTGCTGGCGCGCCTGGATGAACTGTTCCCCCCGATCGGCAAGGGCGGTCCCGGCCCCGAGGCCTGGGCATGGTGACCGGCTAACGCGCCCGCAGCGGCGCGACCGCCACCTGGGTGTGGGCGGGGCGGGGGCCGAGCCGGCTCCTCATCAGCCGGACCTCCTCCACTTGCCACAGCTGGCCCTGGAACTCGGCCAGCGCCGCCAGGTCGGCCGCGACCTGGGGCTCCGGGAGCCGGCCGCCCGGACGGGCGAACGTCAGATGCGGCCGGAACGGGCGCCGGTCGTCGAACGGCAGCCGGGCCTGTCGGAGCTGCTGCCCGACGTCCGCGGCTAGCTGCCGCAGTTGCGGCAGGTCTCCTGCGAGACCAGCCCACAGCACGGTGAACCGGCCCCGACCGAACCGGCCGGCGCCGGCCAACCGCAGCCGGGGCGGCTCATCGCCCCGGCTGCGCCACCGCTCCACTCCCGCCGCTATCGCCGCCGCCGCCTCCGGTGCCCGGTCATCGGGCACGTCCCCCAGGAACGCCAGGGTCACGTGCCATCGGTCCGGGGCGGTCAGCCCCACGGACCGGCCAGCGGCCGCGGCCTGCCCCAGCCGCAGCTGGTCTACCGCGGCGGCGAACTCGTCCACCGCCACCAACGGTGGATAGATGGCCGCGAACAGCCTCACACCTGCCAGGCTACCCAGCCCGTCAGCAACCGGTGCGGACCACGTACAGCTTGGGAACCGGGCGAAGCGCGATCCGGAGCTGTTCCCCACGCCGCCGCAGCTGCCAGATCAAGGCGACCAGGCCGGTCAGCAGCGACGCCAGTCCGCCGACCCAGATCGCGGACTGGGGGCCGAACTGCTCCGCCCACCAGCCGATCGCCAACGCCCCCGGTGGGGTGGTGCCGAGGAAGACCAGCACGTACAGCGCCATCACCCGGCCCCGGACGGAGGCGTCGCACCCCAGCTGCACCCGCTGATTGGCGGCCTGCGCGAAGAAAATCGCGAAGAAGCCGGTCGGTAGCAGCAGGAGCATCACCAGCCAGTACGGCTGGACGAAGCCCACCACCGTGGAGAAGAACCCGAACCCGAGCGCGGCGCCGAGCACCACGTACGCCGAGGGGCGGGACCGGCGCCACGAGCCGGCCAGTGCGCCGACCAGGGAGCCGACCGCGAGCGTAGTGGCCAAGATCCCGAACGCGGCCGCTTCGGTCCCGTAGACCACCCGGGACAGCACCGGCAGGGTGACGTTGAAGTTGAACCCCACCGCCCCGACGATCATCACCATCGCCATGGGCAGCATCAGATCGGGGCGGCGAGCCACGTACCGCAACCCGTCGGAGACTCGGGCCTTACGCCGCTGGCCGGCCCCGCCGACCGCCTCCCGGTACAGTTCGGCCGGTCGCATCCGCGCCAAGCTCACCAACGGCGACAACGCCGCTACCGTTGCGATCAAGAAGGTGGGCCCGAGTCCAAACAGGGCGATGGAGCCGCCGGCGAGGGCAGGGCCGGCGATCCGCGCGGAGTTGAACACGGCCGAGTTGAGCGCGAGCGCGTTCGGCAGCAGCGTGTTACCCACCAATTCGGACACGAACGCCTGCCGGGTGGGGTTCTCGATCGCGTTGGCGATCCCCATCGCCCCCGCGAGCACGTACACGTGCCAGAGCTGCACCACCTCGGTGAGCACGAGCAGTGCGAACAAGATAGCCAGAGAGGCGAATGCACCGTTGGCCAGTAGCAGCAGCTTTCGCTTGTCGTAGCGGTCCGCCAGCGCCCCCGCGACCAAAGTGAGCAGCAGTACCGGGGTGAACTGCGCCGCCACCGTGATCCCCACCGCCGTAGCGGAGTTGTCCGACAACTTCAGGACGAGCCAGTCCTGAGCCACGAACATCATCCACACCCCGATCAGCTTGACCAGCTGACCACTGGCGAACAGTCGATAGTTGCGGACGGTGAGGGATTGAAACGTAAATCGCACACGCTGCCACACAGCCGGATGCGCCTCCTAACGCTCGACGGCCACTCCATCAGTGACGAAGCAGGCCGCGGCGTCACCGCAGCGGCGGCACTCCCGGCAGGCCGGTTACGCCTCCGCCACCCAACGCAGTAGCTCAGCGGCGCGGCGTAGCGTTTCGCGGTCGTCCACGGAGAGCTGGGCCAGCCGGTTCGCCAACCACTCCTTACGGGCACGTTCGATGTGCCCGTGCACCTCCTGCCCCGCCGGGGTCACGGACAGAATGACCTGTCGGCCGTCGGTGGGATGGGGGGTGCGCTGGACCAGCCCACGCTCTTCCAGCCGCGCGACGATCTTGGTCATCGTGGGAGGACGCACCCGCTCGGTGTCGGCGAGTTCTCGCGGAGTCATGGCGCCGGCGAGTTGCAGGGTCGTAAGCGCGGATAGCTGCGTAACGGTAAGGTCGCCGACCGGACGGGTCTGGCGGACCCGCCGGTTGAGCCGGGTGATGGCGTCGCGGAGCATCGCTGCTAGTTGCGGTGCGGACACCCGTTTAGCCACCATCACCTGCTCCGTCACAGATTATTAGCTTACCTAATAAGCTTGGCTAACGACCACGTTTTATGATCCCGGTCACCACACGGTTGTTGCAGCGTACTACGCCCCTGGCAAGCCGTGGGCGTCACGCACCGCAGTATCGTGAGCAGGTGCCCCAGCGACCGCATCCACCGATTCAGCCCCTGGATCCGCCCATGGTGCCGTTCGCGGCCGGGGGCACCGCGGTCTGGGTAGTGGTGTCGGCGGTACTGCTGCTCACCGACGCCCCGACCAGTGTCCGTTGGACCGGCGTGGCCGGCGTGGCCATCGGCGTACTCCTCACCGGCCTGATGATCATCCGCGATCGGTACCGCGCTCGTCGCGCTCGTTGACCGGCACCGGCTCGATCTCGCCGTCGTCGTACACCGTCGGCAGCTCGTCCACCGGCTGCTCCGTGGTGGCCAGCACCTCCGAGTGGGCGCCGCAACCATGGTCGACGCTGACCACGCGGCCGTCATCGGGGGCGAACACGTTGGCGCACACCCCGAACATCTGCCGCATCGCCCCGGCTAGCGGCAACCAAAACCCGCAGGTGCCGCACCGCGCGTCGGTCGGGGCGGCCACCGAGATGGGGGCGTCCGGCCCACCGGGGCCCTCGTACCACCGCTGCGCGGCCTGCTGCCGGCCCAGGCGGGACAGCACCCGCGCCCGCCCCAGCCCCAGCTCCCAGGCCATGTCCTCCAGCGCCGGGTCGTCGGTGTAGAAGTAGCCGGGCACCAGTCGCTCGTCATCCGGCGGGGCGGGCAGCACATCCCCCACCCCGAGATCACCCGGCTTGAGCCGCTCCTCCCAGGGCACCCACTCTGGTGGACGCAGCGCCTCCGGCCCGGGCAGCAGCACGGTCTCGTTCACGGTCACCTTCCGGCTGCGGGGCACCCGGGTGACGGTCACCGCCCACCGCCAGCCTCGGTAGCCCGGCAGCCGACACTCAAACAGGTGGGTCACCAGCCGGTCCCCCTCGGCCACCGCCTTCAGGTGCGGACCGACATGTTCCGGATCGACCTCCGTAATCGCCTCCCGGGCCAGGTCTACGGCCTGCGCACATACCGCATCCAGCCGCGGCGAGCGGGCACGTTTGCGAGCTCCGGAGGTGCCGGTGCTGCTGGTCGTCGGCATACCGCCATTGTCACACGCCTCGCTGTCCACCCTGCTGCTGGCGGTCACGTGGTTGCCCGCTCCCCGCGGCCGAATAAGGGAGGATGAAGAGCCGGATAAGGGAGGATGGAGACATGTCCGACCCTGAGCCCGCACCGCGTCCGGCTCCGGCCGCTGGTGGCTCAGGCGCGGGCAGGAACTCCCCCGGCCCCGGCCGCCCGGTGCGGCGTGCCGCCCGCGGGTTCGGGCGCCGGCTGGCGGCCGGCGGGCGCTGGTTCGGCCAGCGGGTCAACCGGGTCCGCTCCCGAGTGGCGGGCGGCGAGACCGGCATGATCCGCCTGTTCGACCTGCATGCCCTGTCGATCGCCGGGGACACCCTGGTCGCGGTCGGGCTCGCCGGCACGATCTTCTTCGCGGTCCCGCTCGGGGAGGCCCGCAGCCGAGTGGCGCTCTATCTGCTGGTCAGCATGGTGCCGTTCGCGCTGCTCGCGCCACTGATCGGGCCGCTGTTGGACCATTTCCGGCATGGCCGACGGTACGCGCTGGCGACCACCATGCTCGGCCGGGCCATCCTGGCCTGGCTGGTCGCCGACGTCCTCGACCAGTTCTGGCTGTATCCGGCCACGTTCGGGGTGCTGGTGTTCTCCCGGGCGTACGGGGTGGCCCGCGCCGCCACCGTTCCCCGCCTGCTTCCGCAACGGCTGCGGCTGTCCCAGATCAACGCCCGAGGCAGCGTGTACGGGACCACGGTAGGGGCCCTGGTCGCCCCGATCGGGGCGGCGGCGTTCTGGTTCGGACCGCAGTGGCCGCTGCGGGTAGCCTCAGCGATCTTTTTAGCGGGGATGGTGATCGCGTTGCGGTTGCCCGCGCAGGCCGACTCCGACCCACCGGAGACGCCCCCTCGGCTGCTCCGCGCCCACCGACCGAACGGGCGGGCGGTGCTCACCGGTCCGCTGGTGCTGACCTCCCTGCTCGGGGGGTTGGTCCACCGGGCCCTGTACGGGTTCCTGCTGGTGTTCCTCGCGTTCGCGATCCGGGCTGGTGATCTCCCTACCGAACTGGGCGGTATGACACTGGGGGAGCCCACCACGTTGGCGGTGGTCAGCGGCGCCTTGGTGGCCGGCACCTTCCTGGCGGTCGCGGCCGGTAGTCGGCTACGGATCCGCCGCCCCACCGCCTGGCTGACCGCTGGATTGGCCGTAGTGGCGATGGTCGCGATCGGCGCGACCATCTGGTTTAACCTGGTTCCGGTGACCCTGCTGTGTCTAGTGGCGGCGGTCTCCAGCGGGTTGGTGAAGGTAGCGGTGGACTCCACCATCCAGGAACGCCTGGCGGAACAGGTGCGCACCACCGCGTTCGCTCACTCGGAGACGCTGCTGATGCTGGGGTTTGTGACCGGTGGGGCGATCGGGCTGATCCCGATGGCCGGTCAACTCGGCATCGGGCTGGCCGCCGGGTTGATCACTTTGGCGTTGGTGTGGTCGGTGGTGGCGGCGATCCGACTACGGGATGATCGACTGCTAGGCCGGCCACCGACATCGCCGTCAGCGACGCCGGCAGGGTCAGGAGCAACCGGATGAGCGTACGGGTCCTCGTGACTACCTCGGTGATCGCGGAACGGGACGCGGTGCTGGCCGGCCTCCCCGCCGGGGCCGCGCTCGTGACCGGACCGGACCCGGAGCCTCCCCCCAGCACCGGGCCGGACATCACCGTGGGGACGGTCGGGGTGGGGCCCGCCGCCGCGGCCGCCCGGACCGCCCGCCTGCTCGGGCTCGCCGAGGCGGCCGGCCGCCCGTACCAGGTAGTGATCTCGGCCGGGATCGCCGGCGGTTTCCCGGACCGCGCCCCCATCGGGGCCACCGTGCTGGCCCGTCGGAGCGTGCACGCCGACCTGGGCGCGGAGTCACCGGACGGGTGGCAGTCGCTGGACCAGCTCGGCTTCGGCAGCACCGTGCTCACGGTTGACCCGTCCGTGCTGGCGGCGCTGACCGCCGCGCTGCCGGAGGCGGTGCTGGGGGACGTGCTCACGGTCACCACGGTCACCGGTACCGCGGAACGGGCCGCTACGCTCGCCGCTCGCCATCCGGAGGCGGTCGCCGAAGGTATGGAAGGGTACGGGGTCGGCTGCGCCGCCGCTGATGCCGGGGTCCGGTATGGCGAGCTACGGACCATCTCCAACCCGGTGGGGCCCCGCGACCGGGCGGCGTGGCGGATCGGCGAGGCGCTGGATGCGCTCACCGCCGCCGCTTCGGCGCTGACCCGGCTGGTGTCGCTCGCGGACGCCGGCTGAGATCGGCGCACGGCGTACTCCCCAGTGAGCCGACAGACGGGTCTTTCCTAACGCTCTGTTTCCCCCGCGCGACCGTCTGGGGTGTTCGCAGCTAGCTCCCCCAGCGCCACGATCCCCTGTGGATAACCTGTGGAAAAGATCGCCCCGATGGTGTGGAAAACGTACTTCCTACTGGGGATGGGCAGGTCATTGCTGTGGACAGGCTGTGGATATCCCCGGGGGTCACGCCGTTGCCGCACCACGCCAACCATCGACGATCGTTGGCAGATCATCCCATGACCACCCCATACCCAACTGAGTTCGGTGGGCGGCCCGCCGGCCGGTGAGGCGGCACCGATGGCCGGCCGGAAAATCACCTCCGCGCGATCCGGTTAGGGTGGTCCACCATGACGGACGCCACGATCGACCTGGGTGAATTGGATTCCCGGTCCTCACCCTCGGTCACCCACGGTTGGCCACTGTGGGAGCGGCTACGGCGTCACCAGCGGGGCATGTTCCGGCTGATCGGTGGCGCGCTAGCCGCCGCACTGGTGTTCAGCCTCGCCGCCGCTACCCCGGCGGTGAGTCCACTGAAGTTGATGTTCCAGGTCCACGGCGTCGACCAGATGACACTGGACCGTCAGCACCTCTATGCGCTCACGCGGGAGCGACTCGGAGAGCGCGCCACGCTGACCGCCTACCGGTTGACCGACGGCGCGGTGCACTGGCAGACCCCCCTCCCACCCGGCCAGACCGACCTGCGGCTGTCCGTGCACGGCAACCGGATCCTGCTCCAGAACCTGGCTTCCCGCAGCCCCCGGATAACCCTGGTGGACAGCGACAGCGGCGAACTCATCGGGACCGCCGCCGGCAACCTGGTCTTGCTCACTGACTCCGCCCTCCTGTTGGAGCGCGTCATCGACGCCCACGACGTTTCTGAGCTACACGCGGTAGACCTGGCCACCGGGGCGGGGCGTTGGCGCATTCCCTGGCAGGACGCGCATCTGCCTCAGCTGGAGCCGGACGCCACCCATGTGGTGACCAGCGACGTGAACGGGCACCTGACCCAGGTATACGACCTGGCAACCGGTGACCTGACCGCGGCCGGTCCCGCCCCGCATACTCCACTCTCCGGCATCTACGTCTCTGGATCGGTAGCGCTGTTTTTCCACAAGGGGAACGGGCAGCTGAGCATCAGCGCGTACGACCTGCCCATGCTCACCCATCGGTGGACTGTTCCCCACCCCGACGAAGAACCCTCCCCACATCCTCCGCGGCGCTGCGGCTCAGCCGTCTGTCTCATCGACCGCGGCGGCCAGCTGCACGCGCTGGACTGGGCGACCGGTGCCTACCGGTGGAGCCTCCCGCTGACCGGCCAACCCAGTCCCATCTCAACTGCCATCTCCGCATTCGCACCCCCCATGTCACCCGAGCTGCTGCTGATCACCGTTCCTTCCCTTGGGAGTGCGTGGCTGGTGGACTCGACCACCGGCGCCCCACTGACGGACCTGCACGGGTGGTGGTTCCAGGCCCCCGGCGAAATCGCTCAGCCGCTCGGTTTCCACCCTCCTGACGGCACTGGCCTGCTCTGGGTGGGCCAATTGCGACCGGACGGTTCCGCCATCGAACCGCTGGCGCCGATGAGCCGCGGGATAGATGGGTGTATGTCAACCTGGCCCTATCTCGTATGTCTGGGTGGCTTCGCTGAGAAAGACGGCCCCCACCTCACCGTCTGGCGGGTCGACCACTGAGCTGCGCCAACCCGGTCGTTGGTCCACGGTCGGATGACATCCGGACAGATACGCACTAGCGTGTCCCGGAATGACGAATACCCCAATCGACTTGGGAGAGCTACGAGCGGACCAGCTGCCCCAGCCCGCTGGTGGCTGGCCCCTATGGGAGCGGCTCCGTCGACAGAGCCCGCACTGGACCCAACTAGCTGCTGCGGTGCTCGTGGCGGCGCTCACGCTCACCCTGTTCGCCTCCGCCGGACCGGCGCGGGACCGGCTCACGCTCGTCTTCCAGCATGACGGTGTCCACGACTACATCGTGGACGACCAGCATCTCTACTTCATCACCGAAGACTCTTCGCGCCAGCCACAGGAGGTCGTGGCGTACCGGCTCTCCGACGGCGCTCTCCAGTGGCACTCCCCGCTGCCGCCGAATTCCTCCAATGTGACGCCCTCGATCCAGGGCGGCGTTCTCGTGCTCTCCGGGGAGAGCACGAGCGGCCCCCAGATCCGCGGATTCGACCGGCACACCGGGGAGCCGCTCTGGACTGTCGACGGATGGAGAACCGGAGTCATAGGGCAAGGGGAAGACCAGTTACTGATTCTCCACAGCTTCGATACGGGGTTGACCGCGATCCGCCCCGACACCGGCGCCGAGGTGTGGCGCTTCGCCGAAGAATTCGATACTCGAACATTGTTCGATACTCACTACCTGGTCCGGATAGGGTCGAACGCCGACCCGGACGAGCATCTGGTTCAGGTATACGACCCCGCCGCGGGCGAATTGATCACGACCGGACTGCTTCCAGTAGTGCGCTCCGTCGAGAGCCAGCTCATCGGCTCGCTGCTCCTTTTCGTCCACCGGACCGACGGCGCGGTACAGGTCAGCGGGTACGACGTAACCACTCTCACCCATCAGTGGACCCAGTCTCTGCCTCGGCCACCGTCCCAGAGCATCCTCAACCTCCACGCCTGCGGCGCGCTCATCTGCCTGGCTCACGATCATGTGCTCTACGTGCTCGACCCAAGCACCGGAGACTTCCGCTGGACCTTCGCACCGAGCGAACACTCCCCCGACCAGGATCAGCCCATTCGGGTTGAGCCGCTGCCCGATCCCGCGCAGGTCGACCTGCTGGTGGTCAGCATTTCCGTCGACCAGAGCCCACAGAGCTGGCTAGTGGACGCGAGCAGCGGAGAACCGGTGCTGGACCTGGCCGACTGGACGCTCTATCCACCGAGCGAAGAGGAAGAGCAGTCAGTCGTGGCCATCCGGTACTTCCGGTCCGTCCCGGTGTGGGTGGGCCGGCTGGCCGACGACCGATCCCGGATCGACGTGCTAGGCGAACTCCCGCTCCCACCGATCACGGAGTTCACAGAGGGATACTGCATCAGCGAATGGCCGTACCTGGCCTGCCGGCACCGCACCCGCCCGGGAGAGAGCCCCGCGCTGACGGTCTGGCAGGTGCGGACCGGAGCCGGACTACCGTAAGGGCGTGACCGAAACCCCGCTGTCCCTGGCGATCTCGCCCTGCCCCAATGACACGTTCGCTTTCCACGCCCTGGTGCACGGCCTCGTTCCTGGTGCCCCTCCGCTGACGGTGACCTACGCGGACGTGGATGTCACCAACGGCAGCCTGGCCGAGCGGCGATTCGACCTGGTGAAGGTGAGCTTCGCCGCCCTGCCCGGGATGCCGGACGAGTACACCCTGCTGCCGTGTGGTGGGGCGCTGGGCCGCGGTTGCGGCCCGCTGCTGCTGGTCGCCGGCGACCGCGCCGACCTGGACCTGACCACGGCCCATGTGGCGATTCCAGGCGAGCAGACCACCGCCTACCTGCTGTTCCGACTGTGGGCCGGCCAGCGGCGGCCGGCCCGGGTATCGGTCGTACCGTTCCACAAGATCATGCCGGGGGTGGCGGCCGGCCAGTACGACGCCGGGCTGGTGATCCACGAGGCCCGGTTCACCTACCCGCGCCACGGCCTGCGCGCCTTGGTCGACCTGGGCGAGTGGTGGGAGGAGGACACCGGCCTACCGATTCCCTTGGGTGCGATCCTGGCCCGCCGCGACCGGGTGGATCCCGACCAGGCCGCGGAGTGGATCCGGGCGTCGGTCCGCGCCGCCTGGGCGAACCCGGCCGCCAGCCGGGAGTACGTGCTCGCCCACGCCCAGGAGATGGAGCCGGAGGTGGTGGATCAGCACATCGCCCTGTACGTGAACGAGTTCACCGCCGACCTCGGGGAAGAGGGGCACCGGGCGGTGGACACCCTGCTGCGGCGAGCGGCGGCGCTACCGGCCGGATCTCGCTCGTAACCCGCTCCGGTAACGCACCCCCACGTCGGGCCGCCACGCAGTGGGCAACGCATCGGGCCCGGCACCGCGGCGCCGGGCCCGATCGACGTGGGGCGTACTCAGCCGCCGCCCAGCTCCCGCGCGACCGCGTGCACCACCTGGGCGACCTTGTGCGCGGTCTTCCGGTCGGGATGGCGACCCTTGCGCAGGTCGGGCAGGATCCGGAGCTCCAAGAGCTTGATCATGTCCTCGATGACACCGTGTAGCTCCTCCGGCGGGCGGCGGCGCAGTTCACTGATCGACGGTGGGGTACTCAACAGGGTCACATTCAACGCCTGGGTTCCCTTACGGCCTTCAATCACCCCGAATTCGACCCGTTGTCCGCTTTTGAGTTCGGTGACCCCGCGGGGCAGGGCGCTCCGGGGCACAAATACGTCACCACCCTCATCGCTGGTGACGAAGCCGTAGCCCTTCTCCGCGTCGTACCACTTCACTCGACCCGTCGGCACCGCAGACCTCAATTTCTGGCTGAAAAGGAACTTAAAGGACTCCCGTGAGCGCAGCCCGCTCGTCAGCTACGGCTTTAGGCTAACGCGAACCGTCAGAGCCTGTCTCCAGCAATCAGGCCGACCGCGGGTACCGGTCGGGGAGCGCCCCGGGCGGTAGCGTGGAACGACGATGTCCTCGACTCTCTCCGACCTACTACGAAGCCTGCCGGACCCGGCGTTGGCGAAGCTGCTGCGGGCCCGCCCCGATCTCTTGGTACCGGTGCCGGCGGACTTGTCCACGCTCGCGGCGCGGGCGGTCGCCCGGAATTCGGTGGCGCGGGCGCTGGACCACCTGCACCGGTTCGACCTGGAGATCCTGGATGCGCTCCGGCTGGCCCGGGACCCCGACGGCTACACCAGCGTGGATCAGCTGCTCACGCTCGCCGCCGCCCCCGCCACCGGAGCCGATGCGGCGGCGGTACGGGCGGCGGTGGAGCGGCTGCGGGAACGACTGCTGGTGTATGGGCCGGACACCCGGCTGCGGGTGGTGGACGCCGCTGACGACGTGCTGGGCCCGTACCCCGCGGGGCTGGGCCGCCCCGCCGCGGAACTGGCCCACCGGTACCCGCCGGTGGGGGAGGCCGGCGCCGACCCGGCCCTGACCGCCGCGCTGGTGCAGGATCCGGCCCGGTTACGGCGCACCCTGCTGGCGGCGCCACCGGCCGCCCGGGCGGTGCTGGAACGCCTCGCCGCCGGCCCGCCCGTGGGGGCGCTGGAGGGGCCGCTGACCGGCCCCGGTGCCGACAGCCCGGTGGCTTGGCTGCTGCAACACCACCTGCTGGTAGCGATCTCCCCCACCCAGGTGGAGCTGCCCCGAGAGGTAGGGGTGCTGCTGCGGCGGGACGCCGGCCCGCTCGGGCCGGTCCACCCCACCCCACCGGTCCCGGCCGCCACCCCGGAAGACCCGGGTCAGGTGGACGCGGCCGGGGCGGGGCAGGTGTTGGAGGTGCTGCAGCGGGTCAGCACGCTGCTGACCGTTCTGTCGGAGGAGCCCGCGCCGGTGCTGCGTTCGGCCGGGATGGGGGTACGGGACTTGCGCCGGTTGGCCCGGGCCGCGGACGTGGACGAAGCCACCGCCGCGCTGCTGCTGGAGATCGGGTACGCGGCCGGGCTGCTCGGCCGCACCGAGCCGGTCCGGGTCACCGACGAGCAACTGTTCCGTCCGACCAACGCGTTCGACCAGTGGCGCCACGCCACCCTGGCCACCCGCTGGCACACGCTCGCCCACAGCTGGCTGGTCATGCCCCGGCAGCCCGGGCTGGTGGGGCAGCGAGACGACCGGGGGCGGTTGATCGCCCCCTTCACCAGCGCCGCCGCGTGGCCGGCGGGCGCCGCCGCCCGCCGTCGGGTGCTGACGGTGCTGGATCAGCTGCCGGCCGGGCAGGCCCCGACGCCGGAAGAGGCGGTGGCGCTGCTGGCGTGGTACGCCCCCCGCTGGGTGGTCGGCCGAGAAGCGGTGGTGCGGCAGGTGCTGCGGGAGGCGGCCACGCTCGGCCTGACCGGACGCGGGGCGCTCACCTCCTACGGGTCGTTGTTGCTGGCGGAGGCGGCCGGGCCGCCGGAGCCGGATCACGATCCACTCGGCGTGCACAAGGGTGATCTCCCGGCCGGCACGCCCCGGTCGGTGGCCCAGTTGGCGGAGCTGTTGCCGGCCCCGGTGGATGAGGTGTTGGTGCAGGCTGACCTGACGGTGGTGGTGCCGGGGCCGCCGGAGCCCACCTTGGCCGCGGAGCTGGAGCTGGTGGCCGACCCCGAGTCCGCGGGCGGCGCCACCGTCTATCGCCTGACCCGCGACAGCCTGCGCCGCGGGCTGGACGCCGGGTACTCCGCCGAGGAGCTCCAGGACCTGTTCGCCCGCCGCTCCCGGACCCCGGTGCCGCAGGCGCTGCGGTATCTGATCGACGACGCGGCCCGAGCCCACGGTGGGCTGCGTATCGGCGGGACCGCCTCCTATCTTCGAGGGGACGATGAAGCGTTGGTGGCGCAGGTGCTGGCCGACCGACGCCTGGCTGACCTGGGGCTGCGCCGACTAGCCCCGACCGTGCTGGTCAGCCGGGTGGGGCCGGACCAGCTGCTGGCCGCGCTCCGGCGGGCCGGGTATGCCCCGGTGCCGGAAGACGCCGGGGGTGCGGCGGTGCTACGCTGTCCCCGCCCACCCCGGGCCCCGGCCGGTGGCTGGCCGCCGGCGCCGGTGGATCCGTTCGGGGTGGCCCGGATGAGCGCCCCCCGCTTGCTCGGAATCATCGAGGATCTACGGCGGGCGGAGGCGCGCCGTCGTACCTTGCGGCCGCCGGCGACGTTGCATCCCGAAGGGGACGCCCCGGTGGTCTCCGCGCAGTCCCACACCGAGGCGCTGGCGGTGCTGCAGCAGGCGCTCCGTGACCGCGCCTTGGTGTGGATCGGGTACGTGGACGCCCACGGCGCCCGTACCTCCCGGTTGCTGCGGCCGGTCTCGATCGGCGCCGGTTATCTCCGGGCGGAGGACGAGCGCACCGACACCCTGCATACGTTTGCACTGCACCGGATCACCGGCGCCGCTCGGGAGTCGTGACCTCCACGACGCGGCGCCGCGGGGTGCGTCCACCCCCGTTTGGCCCCCGAGACAGTGACTGGACGCACCCGTTGCGACGCCGGTTACAGATGGGACGTCCCGGACCCTGCTGCCGGTTGCCACCAAATCAGGGTTTTTCTCTAACGTGACCGACCCCACGGTCGCTCATCCGGGGACGGTGTCACCGGGGCGTGCCACACTTGGTCTCTCTCGTCGAAGGAGTGCGAGGCATGACCGGTGGACCGTTGATCGTCCAGTCGGACCGGACCCTGCTACTGGAAGTCGACCATCCCGACGCGGACGCGTGCCGGATGGCGATCGCCCCGTTCGCGGAGTTGGAGCGGTCGCCGGAGCACGTCCACACCTATCGGCTGACCCCGCTGGGGTTGTGGAACGCCCGAGCGGCCGGCCACGACGCCGAATCGGTGGTGGATGCGCTGCTGCGCTACTCCCGCTACCCCGTGCCGCACGCACTGCTGGTGGACGTGGCCGAGACCATGGACCGGTACGGCCGGCTGCAGCTGATCAACCACCCGGCGCACGGGCTGGTGCTGCGCGGACTGGACCGGGCGGTGCTGACCGAGGTCACCAAGAGCAAGAAGCTGGTCGGCATGCTCGGCGCCCGGATCGACGACGAGACCGTGGTGGTGCACGCCAGCGAACGGGGCCGGCTCAAGCAGGCGCTGCTCAAGCTGGGGTGGCCGGCGGAGGATCTGGCGGGGTACGTCGACGGTGAGGCGCACCCGATCTCCTTAGTGGAGAGCGGCTGGTCGCTGCGGCCGTACCAGAAGGAGGCGGTGGAGCACTTCTGGGCGGCCGGTTCCGGCGTGGTGGTGCTGCCGTGTGGGGCGGGCAAGACCCTGGTCGGTGCCGCCGCGATGGCGCAGGCGTCGGCCACCACCCTGATTTTGGTCACCAATACCGTGGCCGGACGGCAGTGGAAGCGGGAGCTGTTGGCCCGCACCAGCCTGACCGAGCACGAGATCGGCGAGTACTCCGGGGAGCGGAAAGAGATCCGGCCGGTCACCATCGCCACCTACCAGGTGCTCACGACCCGCCGCAAAGGGGCGTTCACCCACCTGGACTTGTTCCACGCTCGGGACTGGGGCCTGATCGTGTACGACGAGGTGCATCTCCTGCCGGCCCCGATCTTCCGGTTCACCGCCGATCTGCAGGCGCGCCGTCGGCTGGGGTTGACCGCCACCCTGGTCCGGGAGGATGGCCGAGAAGGGGACGTGTTCAGCCTGATCGGGCCGAAGCGGTACGACGCCCCGTGGCGGGACATCGAGGCGCAGGGGTGGATCGCCCCGGCCGAATGTATCGAGGTGCGGGTGACGTTGACGGACGCGGAGCGGATGGCGTACGCCACCGCCGAGCCGGACGTCCAGTACCGCACCGCCGCCACCGCGCGCAGCAAGCTGCCGGTGGTCCGGGCGCTGCGAGAGCGGCACCGGGACGAACAGGTGCTGGTGATCGGCGCCTATCTGGAGCAGTTGCACCAGCTCGGGGAGTTCCTGGACGCACCGGTGATCGAGGGCCAGACCACCAGCCGGGAACGCGAGCGGCTGTTCGAGGCGTTCCGTCGAGGTGAACTGTCCACACTGGTGCTGTCGAAGGTGGGCAACTTCTCGGTCGACCTGCCGGAGGCGGCGGTGGCGATCCAGGTGTCGGGGACGTTCGGTTCTCGGCAGGAGGAGGCGCAGCGGCTGGGCCGGGTGCTACGCCCCAAAGCGGACGGTCGCCAAGCACACTTCTACACCGTGGTGGCCCGCGACACCATCGACACCGATTACGCCGCGCACCGGCAGCGGTTCCTCGCTGAGCAGGGATACGCATACACCATCCTGGACGCTGACGACGTGCTCGGCTCAGCGCGGGATTGACTCAGGACGGTATGATCCCCGCTACCGCCGGCCGGCCGGTCAGCGGTGGTTCACGAGAGGGGAGTCAGCATGACTGAGCCAACCGCCGCCGCAAGCGAGCAGGGGGACACGCTGTTCGCCGGCGACAGCGATGGAGACGGCCGTCCTGACGTGTGGGTGCGGGACACCGACGGTGACGGGGTGGCGGATGTGTACGAGTTCGACACCACCGGGACCGGCAAGCCGGACCTGACCATCATCGACCGGGACCAGGACGGGGTCCCGGACGAGATCCGTTCCACCGACGACTGAGCGACGTCATGGGGCGCCCTGCATGGGCGCCCTATCTGGTTTCATGGGACGCCCTCCCCGTCGCCCATGCAGATCGCGTCAGCTGACGGGATCACGCTCTCCCGACCGCGGCACTGGGCTCAGCTCGGCTGCTCCGGCGGCGTCGGCAGGCAGGCGCGCAGCACGGTCAGGGCGGTGTGGACCGCCAACGGGTCCTCGTCCGGGTTCTGCCAGCCACCGTCAGAGCGCTGAGTGTCGGCCAACCGCTGGAACGCGTCCACCAACAGCCGCTCCTCCGGCCGTACCCCCAGCCACCGCAGCGAGCACGCCAACCAGGCCACCTCGCCGGTGGCCAGGTCCGGTAGCCGCCGCTCCAACACCAGCTGCATCCGGATGGAGGGCTCGTACCGCCCCTGGGCGTACAGCACCGCCGCCGTCAACCAGCCGGTGACCAGATAGGACGGCCAGCTTCCGTCCGGCCACAGCCGTGCCACGATGGCGTTGGTAGCGGCGGTCACCACCCCGGCGTACGCGCCACCCACCCGGGTGTCCATCGGCCCGCCGGAGCGGGCGGCCCGCCCGGCCACCGAGAACCAGAACGCAGCGTTGGCGGTCAGGTACAGCTGTGCCTCTGGATCACCGGGAGCGGCCCAGGGCGGAGCGTGCTCCGCCAGCGCCTCGTCTTCGTCCCAGGTCCCGTCCTCCCGCTGGATCTCCGCCAGCCAGTCCAGCGCCTGCCGAGCGGCGGGTCTCCCCAGCGCCCCCAGGTCGGCCAGCTCCGCCAACCGGAAACAGGTCGCGTCGATCGAGGCCACGGTGCTGTCCGGCTGGGCCGGCCACCCGGCGCCCGGCACCTGGCCCCGCTCCACCAGTTCCAGCAGGTCAGGCTCCGGCGGAACACCCGTGCGTAGGTAGGCCAGCCGGGCCCGATCAACGTCGTCGCCGTGGGCGACCACGAACCCGATGGCCGCCTCAAGGTCTACCGAAGGTGCTCCCCCCACGAGGGGAAGGATAGCGGCGCTGAACCACAATCAACGGTTATGTGGATCACCCACCCCGATCGTGGACGGCGGATCACCCGCAATAACGCCACATAGGCGGCCGGCCGGCCCTACCGCCGGCCGAGCGGGACCAGATCACCATTGACCCCGCACGGCCGGCGACACGCTGTGCCACTGGTGGGGCTAGTACGTGGGCAGCGAGGGATCCACCTGCCGGATCCAGGACAGCACCCCGCCCTGCAGGTGGACCGTGTTGCTGAAACCGGCGCCCTTCAGCGCCGCCAGCGCCTCCGCCGACCGGACCCCGCTCTTGCAGTACAGGACGATCTGCCGGTCCTGCGGCAGCTTGGCCAGCGCCTCCCCGGAGAGGATCTCTCCCTTCGGGATCAGCACGCTGTCCGGGATCCGGACGATTTCGTACTCGGCCGGCTCCCGGACGTCCACCAGCAGCAGGTCCTTACCGGCCTCCCGCCACTCCTGCAGCTCGTCCACGGTGATGGTGGAGTCGACCGCCGCGGTCTGCGCCTCCGGCGAGACCGTGCCGCAGAAGTCGTCGTAGTCCGCCAGCAGCTCGGTCTGGGTGGCGTTCGGCCCGCACAGCACGCAGTTCGGGTCCTTCCGGACCTTGATGGTGCGGTAGCTCATCTCGAGCGCGTCGTACACGGTCAGCCGGCCGACCAGCGGCTCACCGATCCCGGTCAGCAGCTTGATCGCCTCGGTGACCTGGATCGCGCCGATGGAGGCGCACAGCACCCCCAGCACCCCGCCCTCCGCGCAGGACGGGACCATCCCCGGCGGGGGCGGCTCCGGGTACAGGCACCGGTAGCAGGGGCCGTGCTCCGCCCAGAACACGCTCGCCTGCCCATCGAACCGGTAGATCGAGCCCCATACGTACGGCTTGCCCAACAGCACCGCCGCGTCGTTGACCAGGTAGCGGGTGGCGAAGTTGTCGGTGCCGTCGATGATCAGGTCGTACTGGCGGAAGATGTCGAAGATGTTGTCCCGGTCCAACGCGGTGTTGTGGATCACCACGTTGACCATGGGGTTGATCTCCCGGACGGTGTCCCGGGCCGACTCGGCCTTGGAGCGACCGATGTCCGACTGACCATGGATCACCTGCCGCTGCAGGTTGGACTCATCCACCGTGTCGAAGTCGACCACTCCGAGCGTGCCCACCCCGGCCGCGGCCAGGTACATCAGCGCCGGAGAGCCCAGCCCACCCGCGCCGACACACAGCACCCGGGCGTTCTTGAGCCGCTTCTGCCCGTCCACCCCGACATCCGGGATGATCAGGTGACGGGAGTAGCGGCGGATCTCGTCGGTGGACAGCTCAGCAGCTGGCTCAACCAGCGGCGGCAAGCTCACGGTGCGCTCCCCCAGATTCGGCAACAGGTCCTCTCATTGTTACTTCTCTGAGAACGCCCCACCACCGCCGTCCATTCCGCGGAACGGCGCGGTCACGGCACCGGGGGTCCGGTGTGACGTACGCCATCCACATACGGCCACGGGTTGGCTATGCAGCCGTCCAAGCGGATGGTCTGTTGCATCATCACCGGCGCCAGCTCGCCTGGCGCCGGGCACCCTTCGTGCCCGTACCCGAGCTCGTGCCCGACCTCGTGGTTGATCACCATCTGCCGGTACGTCACCAGCGGCACTTCACTGTCCACATAGTGGGGCACGGACTCCCGCCAGCGGGTGTAGTTGATGATCGCCTGGCCTGGCACCCGGCAGGACACCCCGCCCTCGGGCAATCCCCACCCGATGATGTCCAGCCCACCGGCCGCACACATCCGCTGGGTGGTGCCGGAGGTGGCCAGGTAGACCGTGAAATCGTGACCGTCGCCGTCCGCCACTCGCTGCAGGCGCAGGTCCCCACCGGCGGTCCAGCCCGCGCTCGCGCTCAGGGTCTCCTCCACGAACGCGGCGAACTCCTCGACGTCGTCCGCCAGTCCCTCCTCCACCGCCACCCGGTAGCGCCGCAGCGGCCCAGACCGCCCCGCCACTTCCCCGGTGCCGGTGGCGTAGGCGAACGTCCCTGGCCCGTCGGTGGGGTAGTAGCCGGTGAGGGCGAGCACCGGCGTCGGGCTGGGGGTCGGGCTCGGGCGGGGCGACGGGGAGGTGGGAGGGGTGGGGGAGGCGGTGGTGTCCGGCGTCGGGGTGGGTGCCGCGGTGGAGTCGACGGTGTCTCCTCCGCGCAGCACCTGCGCGAGGAAAGCGGCGACCGCCAAGAGCGCCAACACCGCGAACCCCGCGATGGCCGATGCCTGCCAACGCCGGTGAGACTGACGCCGGCTACCCCGGTACCGTCTGCTCCCCATGGCGCGTCAGTCTGCCATATCTGACCTGCGCGGATCGGCGTGATGGCGATAGCCAGCCGATTCCGTACCGACCTCGTTCAACAGCCCGAGAAACGCCCGGGCGACCAACCGGGGAGCCTCCATCTGGGCCAGGTGCCCGACCTCCGGCAGTATCAGCAGCCGACTGTCCGGGATCTCCCGGGCCGCCCGCGGCGCTACCCGGGGGTCGACCATCCGGTCCCGCCTACCGCCGATCACCAGCGTCGGTGCCTGCACCGCGGCGGCCGCCCGCCACAGCGACCCTCGACCGGGCAGGTACGCGCGGAGGAAGTTCCCCACCAGGCTGCGCATGGTCTGCAGGTACGCCGGTACGTAGTGCTCGAGCCGGTACCGCAGCTCGATCTCCTTGACCGCTTCGGCGAACCGTTGGGGCGGCACCCGCTCCGGATGGGCGAAGCAGGCTTCGATGACCTGTCGGGCCAGCTGCTCCGGGGTGGTGTTGGCCAGGAACCGACGCGCGACCCTAGCCGCCCCCGGCACCGCCAACAGCGGCAGCGCCCGACTCTGCAGGGATCGACGGGGATTCAGGAACGGCAGCGCCGGCGAGATCAGGGTGAGGGTGCGCACGAGATCGGGCCGCTCGGCGGCCACCTTCACCGCCACCGTGCCGCCCAGAGAATTGCCCACCAGATGCACGGGACCCACCCGGTCGTGCTCGATCCAGCTGATCACCCGGGCGGCGTTGGCAGCGAGCGTGTAGTGCGGGGCGGGGTCGCTGTAGCCGGCCCCGGGGAGGTCGATGGCCGCCCCGGCGACGTGCCCCCGCAGCAGGGTGGCGAGATCGGTCCAGTTGGTCGAAGACCCGCCCAGTCCATGCACGTACCGGGCGGGTGGCAGGCCGGGCCGGGTCGGCGGAGTGTCCCGTACGTAGCTGACCGCGCCGTCCCAGCGGACCCGTCGCCCCGGCCAGGGAGCCACCACTTCCGGCAGTTGCGGCAGCTCGTGATCGGGGGCGAGCGTGGCCCGACGAATTGACCGGCGAGGGCGCCTCATGCCCTCATTGTTCCCGTATGGCCGGGTGGGCGGACGGGGATGCCTTAGTCGAGCAGCGCCTCCAGCCGCCGGTTGACCGCGCCGAGGGTCGCGCGTACCACCGCCTGCCGGGGATCGGTGTCGACCAGGGCCGAGCCGGTCAGCCGCTCCACCCAGCCACCGCAGACCAGCAGCACCACCGCGACCGCCACCTGGGTTTCCCCGAACGAGACCACCCCGGTGTGTTCGACGAAGCACCGGGACGGCTCAGTCCTGGCGGAGACTTCCTCGGACTCCTGCAGCAGTTCGTCTATGGCCCCGGCGGCCGCCACCGCAGCCAGCCGCACCAGGTAGGAGTCCATAGCCGGCCCGTGCGCCAGCCCTACGGCCCGGCGCCGGCCCGCGGTCAGCTGGACCTCCACCCGCGCCTCCAGCCCCTGGGTGCTGACCCGGATCTGGTCTATCACCACCCGGGGGCCGGGTTGCTGGGTGGGGATCGGACGGGACACCGGCTCCGGCGGGGCCTCCGCAGCCGGGAGCCGGTCTGAGGACGTCTCCGGCGACAGCCCGGGTGGCGGTGGTGGGATCGTCCCGGACCGGAGGTACGGGGCGCCAGAGGTCTGCGCCGCGGCCGGGGCCTCGGAAGCCGAGACCGCCATCGCCGCGGGGGCACCGGAGGTGGGGGCGGTCGTCGCCGGGGCCGGCCCCGGCGTCTCCGCGTCCATCGGGAGCCGCGGCGACGGCGGGGTCCAGCCGGTGGACCCGTCTGGCTCCGGTGGGGTGGCCGACAACCCCAGCCGCTCCAGCAGGAGCCGGGCCACCGCCCGGCTCACCTCTCCGGGATCGGCTTCGTCGGCCAGGTCCAGCCGGAGCGTGGGGGTCCCCCCGGGCCCGGTGCGCACCGACGCCGCCTGCACCCCGGCCACTTCCCGGACGGCATCGAGGACGGCGTCGACGTCCAGCGGCTCACTGGGGGCGTCCCCGGGGACGTCGTCCCGACGGAGCTGGTCGGCGATCCAGGCCAGCTCCGGGGCGGTCCATCGGTCCCCGGCCTCGTCCACCTCCCCGGATTCGGGTGAATCGGACGAGACGACCGGCACGTCCGGCTCGGACGGGATCCGCTGCGGCAGGCTCGCCGGTCCCGCCTCGGCCTCGGCCGCGTCGTTCGGTGACCGGCCGGCCTCGACCGACTCGGCGGCGGGCGAGCCGGCATCGGTGAGGCCCGCCCCTAGTGGATCAGCAGTCTGAGGGCCCATCCCTAGCGGGTCAGCGGTCTGGGGCTCCGCCGCCGGGGCGGCGCTGGTGGGACTGGCGGGGTGGTGATCAACCGGAGGGGGCGAGATCGGCGACACCCCGCCGAGCGGGTTGGGGGGAGCGGACCGGGACTGCCGCGGCGGGTCACCCACGGCACCGTCTCCACCTCGTCCACGGGCTCCCTCGTCCGGGTGGCTCGGCCGCCACTCGCCATCGGGTCGCCTGTAGGCCTCACCGTCGTGCCGCCGGTAGTACCGCTCGGGGGCGTGCCGCCCGCCGTGGGGTTCCCGGTCGGACCGTCCACGGTACGCCTCGGCGTCCTGGCCGGGGTAAGGCTCGGGGTGCCCGTCGGTCCGGGGGGCGTATCCGTCCGGCTCATCCCCTCGGGTGGCGAAGGCGGAAACGTACTCGGTGGGCGCCCCGTAGTTGCGGGTGTTCGGAGCGAACCGGGTGGCTTCCCGCCACAGCGGCGGCTCGAGTGTGGGAGTGCCCGCCGGCGGCGTATCGTCGTCCAGGCCGGGGGCCTGGTGGTGACCAGCGGCGCGGGCACCGGGCCGAGCGTCCGTGGCGAGCGCCAGCGGCTCCGTCGTCTCCGGCTCGGCACCGGTTGTGTTCCAGTCAGGTTCCGGGGAGTCGGTGCCCGCCGCTCCCGCCGCGCCGTCCACCCAGTACGCCGAAGGGTCGTACGTCGACGAATCGGTGGGGCTGGTCGTGTGGTCGGGTTGCCGTCGATTGTCCACGCCGCGCTCCTTGCTGCCCCAGTGAGGTTACCGTGCGGAGCCAAGTCGGTTAACCCGCCGGGGCGCCCGCCAGTGACCGGCGCTATGCGTGATGATTGAGAAGGCGCTCGCCGGCGAGGTGCCGTACGGGGCCAGTGGTTCACCCCGCCGATGGCAGCCGGCGACACCAGGAAGGGGAGCGATGTCCACCGAGACGACGCCGACCGGCGGCCGCCCGACCCGTCTGCCCCGCTCGGAGCGGCGCCGACAGCTGCTCCAGGCCGCCCAAGAGGTGTTCGTGGCGCAGGGCTACCACGCCGCCGCCATGGACGACATCGCCGACCGGGCCGGGGTCTCCAAGCCGGTGCTTTACCAGCACTTTCCCAGCAAGCTTGAGCTCTACCTGGCCTTGCTGGACACCCACTGCGACGCGTTGGTCGCCAAGACCCGCGCGGCCATGGCCGCTACCAGTGACAACAAGGAGCGGGTCCGGGCCGCGATGTCGGCGTACTTCGACATCATCGACCACGAGAGTGAAGCGTTCCGGTTGGTGTTCGAGTCGGACCTCCGCAACGAGCCCGCTGCGCGGGAGCGCATGGAGCGGGCCGAGCGGGAATCGATCGAAGCCGTAGCCGACACGATCATGGCCGATACCGGAGTGGAGCGTGCCCCGGCCGAGCTGCTGGCCGCCGGACTGGTGGGCTCCGCCCAGACCGCGGCGCGCTTCTGGTTGGCGACCGGTCGGAAGGTCCCCCGGGCGGAAGCCGAAGCGCTGCTGGCCACCCTCGCCTGGCGGGGGATTGCGAGTTTCCCATTACAGTCCGAGTCCGACGGCCAGGTATCGTCAGCGACGGAGTGAGGGCATTCCGCCCATGAGTACGACACCGCACCGCGCCCGGAAGAGGAGTGAGCACGTGGAGGTCAAGATCGGCATCCAGCATGTGTCTCGGGAGATCGTGCTGGAAAGCGCCCAGACACCCGAGCAGGTGGAGCAGCTGGTGACCGCCGCGATCAGCGACCCGGCCAAGGTGCTACAGCTGGTGGACGAAAAGGGCCGGCGGGTGATCGTCCCGGTGGAGAAGCTGGCGTACGTGGAGATCGGCGAGCAGATGCAGCGGCCGGTCGGCTTCATCCCGGCCTGAGCGCCGTCACGGGTTGAGCCCCACCGCCACCATTCGCTCCGTATGACCGGCGGCGAGTCGCTTCAGCAGCGCCGCCACCCCATCGGAGTCACCGGTACCGCTGGTGATCAGGGCGGCCAGGTGGGGCCGGGCGCCCGCCACCTGCTGGGCTTGCCATAAGCCCTCACCCATCAAGCGGCGCCCCCACATGGACAGCCGGTGGGCCACCCTCGCGTCGGCATCGATCGCCGCCCGGATCTCGGCCGCGGCGAACTCGGCGTACTGGGAATCGTGCAGTACCTGCAGCACCAGTTTCCGGTCCGCTGGTGCCAGGAGCGCCGCCACTTCCCGGACGAAGTCGTCGGCGACGCTGTCTCCCAGGTAGGCCTTGGTCAGCGCCTCCGGCCAGTCCCGGGGCTGGGTGCGATCGTGGTAGCCGCGCAGCGGCGGCTCATACGGGGCCATCGCCTGTTCCGGATCTACGCCGAGCTCAGCCAACCGCGCTACCAGCCGCTGGTAGTTGACCATCTCCTGCGCCGCCATCTGGCAAAGGGTCGCCCGTCGATGCAGGTCAGGCGCGAGGCGCGCGTCCGCCGCCATCCGCTCAAACGCCAGCAGCTCTCCCAGGGCGAGCATCCCCAACAGCTCCGCTACCGCGGCGGGCTCGGGCACACCAGTGGGCTTGATCACCTCCGCAGGTTATACCCGCGGCGGCGACCTGGTTCTTGTCACCCGGCGGTGATCGCCCACGACCGGCGTATCATGGCGAATGAACACGGGGCGTACCCGTGCCGCGTGTCACCAGTGGTGATGACCGGACGGTCGGTCGCCGCGGTCGGCCGCAGTGACGCGCCAGGCGCGCCGCGCGGAATGGTCGCGGTCAGCGCGCCGGCGGGCACGCCGAGTGGCCATGACAACGGATGTCGTGGCCCTGCACTCAAACCGAATCGCGCCCTTCGACCGGACGGGGCGCACCAGATCCGCCGGCCATTGCCGGCGGCCCGATGAAGGGCACGCGAAGACTACCCTATGACCGACACATCAGAAGAATTTCCCATACCAGACCCGGTGCATCCGGACACGCCATCAACCTCGGGCTCGCCGACCGCGAGCGCCGCTGCGGAGCCCGGGACTCAGCCTCTCAGCCCACTGGCCCGCCCCGACAGCCCCACGTTCGCCGAGCTGGGCGCCCGCCCGGAGACGGTAGCGGCGCTGGCAGACGCGGGCATCACCCACTCCTTCGCCATCCAGGAGTACGCCATCCCGATCGCGCTGCGCGGCAGCGACCTGATCGGACAGGCTCCCACCGGCACCGGCAAGACCCTCAGTTTCGGGGTGCCGCTGCTGGAGCGGGTGGTGGCTCCCGGGGAAGCTGATCCGGCGGAACTGGGCGCTCCGCAGGCCCTGGTCGTGGTCCCCACCCGGGAACTGGGCCTGCAGGTGGCCAAAGACCTGTCCACCGCCGGCCGCACCCGGAAGGTGCGGGTGCTGGCGATCTACGGCGGGGTGGCCTACGAACCGCAGATCGATGCGCTCCGCCGAGGCGTGGAGATCGTCGTCGGTACTCCTGGCCGACTGTTGGACCTGAGCCGGCAGAAGCATCTGCGCACCGACCGGATCCGGGCACTGGTGCTGGACGAGGCCGACCGCATGCTCGACCTCGGCTTCCTCGAGGATGTGGAGAAGATCCTGGCGATGCTGCCGGAGGACCGGCAGACCATGCTGTTCTCCGCCACCATGCCGGAGCCGATCGTGGCGCTGGCACGCCGGTTCCTGCGCTCGCCGGTGACGGTCCACGCTCACCACGCGATCGCCGACGGCGCGCCGGCCTCCCCGACCCGGCAGCTGGTGTACCGGACCCACTCCCTCAACAAGATCGAGATGGTGGCCCGAATTCTGCAGGCCCGGGGGCGTGGGCTCACGATGATCTTCTCCCGCACCAAGCGGGGGGTCGACAAGGTCGCCGGGGAATTGGATTTCCGCGGCTTCGCCTGCGCCGCGGTGCACGGGGACCTGGGCCAGTCCGCCCGAGAACGGGCGCTGCGGGCGTTCCGGAACGGCAAGGTGGACGTACTGGTCGCTACCGATGTGGCCGCCCGGGGGCTGGACGTCGCCGGGGTCACCCACGTGATCAACTACGACTGTCCAGAGGATCCGGACACGTACACTCACCGGATCGGCCGGACCGGCCGGGCCGGCGCCACCGGGATCGCCATCACCTTCGTGGACTGGGAGGACATGGCCCGGTGGCGGCTGATCGACAAAACCCTTTCCCTGGGGATAGGGGAGCCGCCGGAGACGTATCACACCTCCCCCTGGCTCTACACCGACCTGGACATCCCCACCGACGTGTCCGGGGAATTGCCGCATGCGCAGCGCTCCCGGGCCGGGCTGGCCGCGGAGGCCGAAGAGGACCTGGGTGGACGCTCCCGGTCGGGTGGTCGGCGGTCGCGGCGGCGCGGGGGCGCCGGCGGATCCGCCACCGCCGAATCATCGTCGCCCACCCGGCGGCGGCGCCGGCGACGTCGGCTGACCAGTGAGTCCCGCGGCGCCGGTGAGAGGGACGGCGCGCCGGCGGCGGTCGGCGGCGGTGCCTCCACCGCGGTGGAGGCGCCCGCGGACCGACCCCGGCGTACCCGGCGCCGGCGGCGACGGGGCGGCGCCGGCGAGAGCGGGGGAGGTGGCTCCGCTGACGGCGGCGGCGACGGGGGCGGCGCGACCGAGAGTTGACCGCCTAACTATTTGAGACAAATTCACCATTGCGGCGCCGCCTGCCCGTAGCCTGAAACCATGATCGACGAGGTAGGCGCCGCCGCGGTCCAACCGGCGGCCGACCGGGCGTGGCCCCGGTCGTTCGCCGACCGGCTCACCGGTCCGCTGCCGAGTACCCGGGACCTCTGGCGACTGCTGCGGGAACGCCCGCCGACCCGCCGGCTGCTGGCCGGCGCACCGGCGATTCCCGTCCACGCCAGCCGGCGGCTACCACCCCTGACCGGCCAGGCCTCGGTGACCTGGGTCGGCCACGCCACCTTCATCCTGCGGCTGGGTGGCCTCATCATCCTCACCGACCCGGTGTTCTCGCGGCGGATCCCGGGCGTGCTACCGCGGGTCTCCCCGGTGGGGGTTCCCTGGTCCGCCCTGCCGCGAGTGGACGCGGTGGTGATCAGCCATAACCATTACGACCACCTGGACGCGCCGACCCTGCGCCGGCTACCTCGCGACACCCCCGTGCTGGTCCCCGCCAACCTCGGTGATTGGTTCCGACGGCGCCGGTTCACGCGGGTGACTGAATTGGACTGGTGGGAGTCCCACCGGATCGGACCAGTGCGGTGCGATCTGGTCCCGGCCCATCATTGGAGTCGCCGCACCCTGACCGACACCTGCCGCAGCCTGTGGGGCGGCTGGGTGTTCACCGTGGATTCCGATGCCTCCGGCGGGTCGACCGCGCCCACCGGGAAGTCCGGCACCCGGGTCTACTTCGCCGGTGACACCGGGTACGGCCACTTCTTCCGCCAAATCGGCGCGCGGTACCCAGGAATCGAACTGGCGTTGATGCCGGTCGGGGCCTACCACCCACGCTGGTTCATGCGCCCGATGCACCTGGATCCCGAGGAGGCGGTCCAGGCTTTCCAGGAGATCGGCGCGAGCCGGATGGTCCCCATGCACTGGGGCACGTTCATCCTCTCCCATGAACCGGTGCTCGAGCCATTGGAACGTACCCGCCGGGCCTGGGCGGCCGCCGGCCTGCCCGCAGAGCACCTGTGGGACCTCTCGATCGGGGAGACGCGACAGTGGTAGGAGGCCCGCGACACGGCCCGATGAGCGATGGCTCAGGTGATCGCCGCGAAGCGCTCCACGTCGTGGGTCCGTCCGGCTACGATCAGCTGCGCTCCCCGGTCCACCATGGTGTCCGGGGTGGCGTACGTGAAGTCCGCGCCGGTCATCTTGATGGCCACCACCGTCACCCCGTACTTACTGCGTAGTTGGCTCTGTCCCAGAGAACGGCCGATCGCCTCCGCCGGCGCCCGCACCTTGGCGATCGCGTACCCGTCGTCGAACTCGATGAAATCGAGCATGGTGCTGGCGATCAGGTGCGCGACCCGCTCCCCCATCGCCGCTTCCGGGTAGACCACATGGTCCGCCCCGACCGCAGAAAGGATCTTGCCGTGCTTGGCGGAGATCGCCTTCGCCCAGATCTCCCGCACCCCCAGGTCATTGAGGGTGAGTACGGTCAGCACGCTGGCCTCGATCTCGGTGCCGATCCCCACGATCGCGTGGTGCAGGTCCGCCACCCCCAACTGCTGCAGGGCATGTTCATCGGTGGCGTCGGCCTGCACGACGTACGGCAGCCGGTCCGCCCACCGCTGCACGATGTGCTCGTCTTCGTCGATCGCCAGCACCTCGTGCCCGAGCCGGATCAACGACATCGCCACTTGGCCGCCGAATCGGCCCAACCCGACCACCAACACGCTGTCGGTGCGCCCGTTGGCTGCCATGCTCGGCCCTCACTCCTTGCTCGTGCCTGGGCATCACCCGACGATCGGCTTCTCCTCCGGATACCGGTAGAGCCGATGTCGGACGTTCAGCGCCAGCGCGGTGGCCACCACGGCTGGCCCGACTCGCCCTATGAACATTAATCCGACCAGCACCAGTTGGACGGGGTGAGGGGCATCTGCCGCCACCCCCGTGGACAGCCCAACGGTGCCGAAGGCAGAGGTTACCTCGAACACGATGTGCTCCAGTCGGAACCCTTCCGACAGCGCCTCTACCAGCAGGACCCCCACCGCCATCAGGGTGATGCTGAGCAGCCCGACCGCCAGCGCCTGCCGCTGGGTGGCGCCGCTGATCCGACGCCGGCCGGCGGTCACCTCCGTCTCGCCTCGGATCTCACTCCAGACCGCGTGCCCCAGCAGTAGGAAGGTGGTCACCTTGATGCCCCCGGCGGTGGAGGCGCTGCCACCGCCGATGAACATCAGGATGCTGCTCAGGATCATCGACTCGGTGGTCAGGCTGTCCGGCGCGACGGTGGCGAGCCCGCCGGAGCGGGCCATCGCGCTGGCGAAGGTCGCGTCCAGCAGCTTGTCCCCGACCGACAGGCCACCGAACGTAGCCGCATTACCCCACTCGAACCACATCAGCCCCACCAGCCCGACCACCAACAGGGCCCACGACCCGCTGATGGTCAACCGGGTGTGCAGGGTCCACCGGCGGGGGGAGCCGAACTCCCGCAGCAGCTCCATCAACACCGGGAAACCAAGACTGCCGGCCACCACCCCCACCATCACCGGGACGATGATCCATGGGTCGCCCCGGTAGTCGGTTAGGGAATTGGGGAACAGGCTGAAGCCGGCGTTGTTGAACGCGGAGATGCCGTGGAAGACCCCCTCGGCGAGGGCGGTCCGGGGATGGCGGTCGTAGGCCAACCACCACCGCAGGGTCAGCGGCACCGCTACCAGTAGCTCGAACCCGAGCTGGATCAGCGCCACCCGGACCAGCACGCCCCGCACGTTGGACAGGTCCAGGCTGCGCCCCTCCGAGGTGGCCAGGATGCGGGCTCGGAGCCCGGCGTGCCGGGCCACCAGCAGCGCCAGCAGCGTGGCCGCGGTCATGATCCCGTAGCCGCCGAGCTTGACCGCGGTGATGATCACCACTTGGCCGAAGTCCGACCAGTAACCGGGCTCGACCACGGTCAGCCCGGTGACACAGATCGCGGAGGTGGCGGTGAACAGGGCGGTGACCAGGTCGATGGAGTCAGGCTGCGCCCGGGCAGCAGGCAGCAGGAGCAGGACCGTGACCACGGCGATCGCCCCTAGGAACGCCACCGGCAGCAAGCGGGCAGGGTGCTGCATCGTCCCGCGCACGCATCACCCCCGCAGATCGACCGAGCAGAACGCTATCTTTCTACCACTGCCAGCGGGGGAGGGCGGGAGCATCCCGCCCCGACTCGCCCGTATATACCCTACGGGGGTATGGTTATGGCATGACTTCCCAGGAGCGCACCGAACCGACCGGCCCCTACTGGTACAGCTCGAGCAAGACCGACAAGCAGGCGCTGCTGAGTCGACTGCGCCGGATCGAGGGCCAGGTCCGGGGCGTCCACCGCATGATCGAGCAGGACACGTACTGCATCGACGTGCTCACTCAGATCTCGGCCGCCACCCGCGCGTTGCAGGCGGTGGCCCTGGGGTTGCTCGAGGGGCATCTGGCGCACTGCGTGGCCGATGCCGCCCGGAGCGGCGACGCCTCTGCCAAGGTCCGAGAGGCCTCCGAAGCGATCGCCCGCCTGGTGCGCTCCTAACCGGTTTGGTCCATCCATCTCTTGCCAGAAAGGGCAACCATGTCTGTCACCACCACCTACCGAGTTACCGGAATGACCTGTGGCCACTGCGTCTCCGCCGTCACCGCCGAGCTGAACCGGCTGCCGGGGGTGTCCGAGGTGTCGGTGGAGCTGTCCACCGGCGAGGTCACCGTCACCTCCTCCGCTCCCCTGTCCACTGAGGAAGTACGGGCGGCAGTGGACGAGGCCGGATACACGCTTGAGTCATGAGCGACCCCACAGCCACCTCGACTCAGGCCGCCCGGTCACTCACCGACGCCCGCCGCACCCTGGAGTTGCAGGTCGGGGGGATGACGTGCACCGCCTGTGCGGCCCGGGTGGAGAAGAAGCTGAATCGACTGCCCGGTGTCACCGCCACCGTCAACTTCGCCACCGAAACCGCCCGGGTGGAGTTTCCCTCCACTATGGAAGTTGACGAGCTGATCCGGACCGTCGAAGCCACCGGCTACACCGCCACCATCCCGCAGCCGGAGCGGGAGCAGGCGGAGGAACCGGAGCAGGGGTTGCGTGCCCGGCTGGTCGCCAACCTTCTGCTGACCGCGCCGGTGATGCTGCTGACCATGGTGCCGGCCTGGCAGTTCCCCTACTGGCAGTGGCTGGTGCTGCTACTCGCCACGCCGGTGGCGACCTGGGGAGCCTGGCCGTTCCACCGGGCGGCCCTACGCAACCTGCGGCACCGCACCGCCACCATGGACACCCTGGTCTCGCTGGGGATCGTGGTGGCGTACGGCTGGAGCGGGTACGCCATGGTGTTCGGCGGCGCGGGAGATCCGCAGTTGCAGATGTCGTTCTCCCTGCTCGCCGACCGTGGAGACGCCACCGAGCACATCTACCTGGAGGTGGCGGCGGCGCTGACCACCTTCCTGACCCTGGGGCGCTTCCTGGAGCAGCGAGCCCGGCGGCGAGCCGGCTCGGCCCTGCGCGCCCTGCTCGACCTCGGCGCCAAGGATGTGGCGGTGCTGCGGGACGGCCGGGAGCACCGGGTGCCCGTAGCCGAGCTGCGCCCGGGCGACGAGTTCGTGGTCCGGCCCGGCGAGAAGATCGCCACCGACGGGGTGGTGGTCGACGGCACCTCGGCGGTGGACGTAAGCATGGTCACCGGTGAGAGCGTGCCGGCTGAGGTCGGCCCGGGCGACCCGGTCATTGGTGCCACCGTCAACGTCAGCGGCCGCCTGCAGGTCCGCGCCACCCGAGTGGGTGCGGACACTCAGCTGGCGCAGATGGCCCGGCTGGTGGCCGAAGCCCAGTCCGGCAAGGCGCCGGTGCAGCGGCTCGCCGACCGGGTTTCGGCGGTGTTCGTCCCGGCCGTACTGGTGATCGCGCTGGCCACCCTGGTGGGCTGGCTGCTGGCCGGTGCCGGCACCAACCCCGCGGTCACGGCGGCCGTAGCGGTGCTGATCATCGCCTGTCCGTGCGCGCTCGGCCTGGCTACCCCGACCGCACTCCTCGTCGGCACCGGGCGGGGCGCCCAGCGGGGCATCTTGATCCGGGGACCGGAGGTGCTGGAGTCCACCCGCCGGGTGGACACGGTGGTACTGGACAAGACCGGCACCGTCACCACCGGGAAGCTGTCGCTGGTCGAGGTGCTCCCCGCTACCGGGGTCGACCGGGACGAGTTGCTGCGCTACGCCGCGGCGGTAGAGCACGCCTCGGAGCACCCGATCGCCCGGGCGGTGGTGGCCGCCGGCCCCGCCGATCCACCCCCGGTGACCGGGTTCGAGAACCTGCCGGGGCTGGGCGCTAAGGGCACAGTGGACGGACGAGAGGTGCTGGTCGGTCGCCCCCGGCTGCTCACCAGCCAGGGCATCGAGGTACCGACGGTGGACGCTGCCGCCCGTACCCCGGTGGCGGTGGCGGTGGACGGCCGATACCTCGGCACGCTGCTGGTGGCCGACACCGTGAAGCCGACGTCCGCGGCGGCGGTGGCTCGACTGAAGCAGCTCGGGCTCCGGCCGGTACTGCTGACCGGGGACACCACCGCCACGGCGCAGGCGGTGGCGGCCGAGGTCGGGATCGACGAGGTGATCGCCGAGGTGCTGCCGCAGGACAAGGCGGACGTGGTACGCCGGCTGCGGGACGAGGGCCGGGTGGTGGCGATGATCGGTGACGGGGTCAACGACGCCCCGGCGCTGGCCACCGCCGATCTGGGACTGGCCATCGGCACCGGAGCCGATGTGGCGATCGAGGCCTCTGATCTCACCCTGGTGCGCGGAGATCTGCTGGCGGCGGCAGAGGCGATCGAGCTGTCCCGGGCCACGCTGCGCACCATCAAGACCAACCTGTTCTGGGCGTTCGCCTACAACACCGCCGCGATTCCGCTAGCGGTGGCGGGCCTGGTGACCCCGGTGCTGGCGGCGCTGGCGATGGCGGTCTCCAGTGTCGCGGTGGTCACCAACAGTCTCCGGTTGTTCCGGTTCCGGGCCGCTGGCTGAGCCGGCCCGGTCGGCCAGACAGTTCCGAGCGTTGGACGGTGCTGGGTGGTGCCAGGTGGTGGCTCCTAACCCAACACCGTCCAACGCTCGTGGGGGACGCCGCCCGAACGAGGGGGGACAACGGGCGGCGAGGGGGGATCAACGGATGGAGACGTGGACGTGATTGGTGTGGTCACCGTTGGGGGTACCGTCGGATCCGCCGTAATAGCTCCAGCCACTGCCCGGGAACCAGATCTGCCGATACCAGATCACATACTGCACCCCGAGCGCGTTGGCATTGTGGACAAAGAACGACGCTAGCCGGTCACCGTAGGTCTTGTCCGTCCCGTACGCCGGTCCGGCGAAGCCGTTCGGGGAGGACGAGAAGTCACAGGCCCGTCCCAACGGGTGCTCACCCCAGCTACCAGCGCGCCAGCAGGAGGTGTAGCGGGTGAATCCGAACAGCCGGGCCTCGTTCAGCGCGTGCAACGTCCGGGGAGTCAGGCAGCCGGACGTGGTCGGGTCAGGCTCGCTGCATGACTCTGCCGGCCAGGAGCCGTCCGAGTTACGCGGAGCGGGGGCGGCGTCCTCGGACGGGTACGCCTCGAATTCACCGCTGCTGCCGCCACCGATGGCGAACAGCGCCTGCTCGGCCTTCTCCTTGGCCGCCTCCAGCTTGGCGACCTCCTCCTCCTGGAGAGCGATCTCTTCCCGCAGCAGTTCGTGCTGCGCCTCGACCTCCTCGGTCAGCTCCCGCAGCCGCGCCAGCTGTTCATTCTCGCGTTTAGCGAGCATGTCGACCGCGGCCACCCGCTGCAGGAAGGTGTTGGTGGAGGTGGAGTTGAGCAGTGCGGTGATCGCGCCCACCCGACCGGACCGGTAGGCGGTGGCGGCGGTCACCTGGATCTGCTCGATCAGCTCCTCCCGCTCGTTCTCCAGCTCGTCGAGCCGGACGAGCAGGGCCAGCTCCCGCTTCTCAGACTCGTCCAGGACCGCCTTCGCGTCCTGATATGCGGTCGCGGCCTCGTCGAGGGCCTCGCGGAGCGATCTTGTGCCGCCTTCGTCGTCGGTCTCCTCCGCGTGAGCAGGAGCGGCGAGCGCGCCTAGCACCAGCGCCGCCACCGCGGAGACGACCGTTAGCACCACACTACGGCGGGGAAGAGCCGTCGTCAGCACGGAGCAAGCGTTCCTTCCGTGGTGCCGCCTACCGGGTTAGCTGACGGGTTCGGGACGGAACACTCCCTACCGCTTGCGCGGATTCACCCCAAGGGGACGGGTCCCCGGCTCGTCGGTTGACGATTCGGCGGAGTCTCCGTCGGCGGTCCGGGGGCTGGACCACCTCCTGTACGAAGACCGCCGCTGAGCTTACCGGACAGGCAGCACTCCCGTCACGGAGGCCACGTTCGGCATTCACGACAGATACAACGAGCCGGTCGGTGGCGCACCCATCATCCAAACAGGTGATAGTGGAGACTATCCAACGCGGTGGGTAACGCCACCGACACGATCGGCTCTAGCCGTTCAACACCAGCACCCGGGCGTGGATCTGAGTGCGCTGTTGGAGTGCGGCCCGCAACGCCCGGTGCAGCCCGTCCTCCAGGTAGAGAGAGCCCTTCCACTCCACCACATGCGGAAACAGGTCACCGTAGAAAGTGGAGTCTTCCGCCAACAGTTTGTCGAGTGCCAGTTCACGCTTGGTGGTGGTGAGCTGGTCGAGTCGAACTTGTCGGGGCGGGATCTCCGCCCAATCCCGGAGGGTGAGCCCGTGCGGCGGGTACGGCCGCTCGCCGAGAACCGCCTTGAAAATCACGCCGACTCCACCCCTTTCGCGTGATGAAGCGCTGACTACGCGTGGTTTAGGTTAGCGCCTGTTGTGCCCTACACCTACTCATCCGAGTCGGGCTGACCGACCCGCCCGGTGCAGCCCCACTGCCCGCGGTGCACCACCTCATCCAAACCGCGCCGGCCGCGCTTCAGAGACGGTGACCGCCAGTCCGGTGCAGGATAACCGATCGTGATGGCCCCGATCGGAGTCGACCCCTCGGGGACTCCGAATTCCTGCCGGTAAGTATCGATCCGTTCCGGTGGGATGCCAAAGAAGCACGCACCGAGCCCTTCATCCACCGCGGTCAGCAGGATCAACAATGCGGCCATGCCGGTGTCGATGTGCCAGTACGGCACGGGCCAGCGCGCCTCGTCCCGATCCGTCCACCCCTTGTCGGGTTCCGCGTATCGAGATAGGTAAGCCTCTTTGTCGGAATGCGGCACCACGATCAGCGGCGCGTTCCGCATCCCCGCCAACCATCGGCCGCCGGCGTTCGGCGGACTGGTCGCGGCCCAGAACCGTTCCCGGTCCGCCGCTTCCGACAGCACCAGGAACTCCCACCCTTGCGAGAACCCGGCGCTCGGCGCCCGAATCGCGTGGGACAGTAACCGATCCACTACTTCTGGCGGCACCGGCCGATCCGGTTGATAGTTGCGGACCATTCGGCGGCGCCGCACCACCTCTGCGAACTCCATGCCACCCTCCGGGGTCTTCCGTTTCCGTCGCGCGGTTCGGAACCGTCAGTCCCGAGACCGCAGTGCGCGTAGGAAAAACCCGACGTTGGCTGGGCGTTCCGCCAGTCGGCGCATCAGGTAGGGGTACCACTGGGTGCCGTACGGCACGTACACCCGCACCCGGTAGCCTTCGGCCACCAACCGGCGCTGCTCACGCGGCCGAATCCCATACAGCATCTGGAATTCGAACTCGTCCGGGCTGCGGTCAAACCACTTCGCCCGATCCTTCGCGATCGCGATCAGTCGCGGATCGTGGGTAGCGATCATCGGATACCCTTCGCCACCCATGAGAATGTTCAGACAGCGCACATAGGACTTTGCAACGTCCAGTTTGGCTTGATACGCGATGGACTCCGGCTCGGCGTACGCACCCTTGCACAGCCGCACCCGCGAGCCGGGACCAGATAAATCCCGACAATCGGCCTCGGTACGCCGCAGGTACGCCTGCAACGCCACCCCGGTGGTCGGGTACCGCTCCCGCAACCGACCGAGGATGTCGTAGGTCGAATCGGTGGTGGTGTGGTCCTCCATGTCCAGGGTGACGGTCGTGTCGACCGCGGCGGCGGCGGCGCACACCTCAGCCGCGTAGTCGTAGGCGAGCTGCTCGTCGAACCGCTGCCCGAGCGCGGACAGCTTCAGGCTTACCTCGGTGGTCGAGGTCAGGCCCGCCTCAGCAAGCATGGACAGCAGCCGGAGGTACTCGTCCCGGGCGGCGGTGGCCTGATCCCGGGAGCGGGTGTCCTCCCCCAGGTGGTCGAGGGTGGCGGTGAGCCCTTCCGCAGCGAGCTCCCGAGCGACCCGCAGCGCATCGTCGGCCGTGGTACCGGCGACGAAGCGCCCGACCAGGTCACGAGTGATGGGAGTGGTGGAGACCGCCTGTTCGAGGCGGTGAGAGCGAGCGGCGGCGAGGATGACCGAACGCAGGAGCATGCAGGGAGCGTATCGCCTACCCCGCCACTCCGGAGAGCGGATCTTGGGCAGCCGCCACCCCACCTCGCGCGGAGGGCAACTGACCGGCAGACTCGGTCGACCCTGACCGTTAATCACCAATCATCCTTATTGCGCAATCTCGGAGCGGCGGCGGGCCGGTAAGCTCACGCCACATCGCCACTGGCCGGCGGACACCTGGAGGGAGCCATGACCGAGCACGTCCCGCACCAACCGGTCGACCAGTCCGCACCCGCCGACGCGGCCGCCCCCACCGTCCAGGACGATCCCACCGAAGAGGTGGGGGAGCCGACCGGCGAGGCGACGGACCGGGCCAGCGCCTTGATGGAGCGGGCCGGGGATGCGGTCGAGCGGGCCGCGGCGGCGTCCGGCCGGGCCGCCTCACGCGCCGTGGAGCTGCTGCGGAACGACGGAAAGTTCACCACCGACCGGGGGACCACCCGGATCGAAGACGAAGTGGTGGAGAAGATCGCCGCCATCGCCGCCCGCAGCGTGCCCGGGGTGCATGACCTGGGTGGCGACACCGCGCGGTTCTTCGCCTCCATGCGGGAACGCGTCGGCCTCGGCGACGGTGACCAGGGCACCCGCGGGGTGTCGGCGCGATTGAGCGGGGAAGAGGTCAGGATCAACCTCACCCTGATGGTCGAGTACGGGGTGAAGGTGCACCCGCTCACCGAGGCGGTCCGGACGGAGGTGATCCGGGCGGTGGAGGACATGCTCGACCTGCGGGTGACCGAGGTCAACCTGGTGGTCGACGACGTCCACATGCCCGACAACCTCTGACCACGGCGGACCGCACCGTACCGGGGCGACCGCGCCAGCCCCGGTCAGGTTCGCCGGGTTCCGCTCGGATCGGACCGGAGGATCAGGCGTCGACTGAGGTGGGGCTCCCCAGGTGGGTACGCGCGAACCGCAGCGTCTCGGCGAGATCGGCCTCCCGCGCCTCCCGACTGGGCGCGCGCCGAGTCGCCACCTCCACCGCGACCGTGCCGGTGAAGCCACGCGCGGACAGCGATTGCAGCAGCTCGCCACACGGCTGGTTGCCCCGCCCCGGCACGAGGTGTTCGTCCCGCCCTCGACTGGTGCCGTCCCCGAGGTGCACGTGCGCCAGCCCGTCCCCCATCGCATCCGCCATGGTCAGCGCATCCGTCCGGGCCGCCGCACAATGTGAAATGTCCAACGTGTACGAGTCGTACCCGACCTCGGTCGGGTTCCAACCGGGTGCGTACGGGACGAGTTCCCGGCGGGCCATCCGTACCGGATACATGTTCTCCACCGCGAACCGCAGCCCGGGGTATTCCCCGCCCAGCTGCTCCAGCAGCTTGCGGAACCCGCGCGCGTACTCCCGCTGCCAGGTAAACGGCGGATGCACCACCACCACGCTCGCGCCCAACGCGGCGGCCAGGTCGGCGGAGCGACGCAGCCGCACCACCGGATCACCGCTCCAGACCCGCTGGGTCACCAGCAGGCAGGGGGCGTGGATGGAGCGCACCGGCATCCGGTAGTGGCGGGCGAGGCCGGCCAGGGCGTCCGCGTCCTGGCTGACCGCGTCGGTCCAGACCATCACCTCTACCCCGTCGTAGCCGAGTTTGGCCGCTACCTCGAACGCAGCGGCGGTCGGCTCGGGGAACACCGACGACGTCGACAACAGCACGGGGATACCCACCCGCCCCAGCCTAGCGGCGGAGTCCACGAAAACCGCCTCGACGTGAACTAGGTCAAATCCAGCCGGCGCAGGATCATGCCTTCCCGCAGCGCCCACGGACACTGGTGAAGCACATCGATCCCAAGCCGGTTCAGCACGGTATCGGCCACCACCGCGCCAGCCACCAGCTGGTGTGCCCGGGTGGGGCTCACCCCCTCCATACCGGCCAGCGCCGTCGACGGGATGTGCTGGATGAACCCGCGCACCTGCCGCAACCCGGCGCTGGTGAGCCGCCGCGGCACCCACGGCCCGGCGCTACTGGGGGCGGCCCCGGCCAGCCGGGCCAACGTGCGCAGGGTCTTGGAGGTGCCGACCGCCCGATCCCAGGCCCGCCCGGCCAGCTTGTCCACCACCGGGTCCAGCGCCGTGGCCACGTACGTAGCCAGCGCGTCCACCGCTTCCGCGGTGGGCGGGTCGGCGTCGGCGAAAAATTCCCGGGTGAGGCGACCGGCCCCCAGCGGCAACGAGACCACGAACTCCGGCTCCTCGTCCAAACCGGTGGCCAGCTCCAGCGAACCGCCGCCGAGGTCGACGACGAGCAGCCGGCCGGCGGACCAGCCGAACCACCGACGGGCCGCCAGGAAAGTGATCCGCGCCTCCTCGTCACCGGAGAGCACCCCCAGCATGACGCCGGTCTCGGCGTGAACCCGGGCCAACACCTCCGGCCCGTTGGTCGCCTCCCGGATCGCCGAAGTGGCGAACGCCAGCAACTCCTCCACCCCGAGCTGGTCAGCGGCGGCCCGGGCCTCGGCCACCGCCGCCACCAGCGCGTCCGCCTCCTCCGGGCGAATCTCTCCGCCGGGGCCGAGGTGTTCCACCAGCCGCAGCACCGTCTTGCGGGAATGGGCCGGCCATGGGTGGCCACCGCGGTGGGCGTCCACCACCACCAGGTGCACCGTGTTGGAGCCGACATCCAGCACGCCCAACCGCATGGCTTCACGGTAGCGATTCCCACCGCCCGTTACGCTGACAGGATGGCGCGTGTGAGCCGTCCTGTCGCTCTGCCCGATCCTCGCCCCCGGCCGGAGGTGGGGCTCGACTTCCCGCGGGAGTGGGTGCAGTTCTTCGATCCGGCTGATCCGGAGCATCTGATCCGGGCCGATCTGACCTGGCTGTTGTCTCGCTGGCAGTGCCTGTTCGGACGCTCCTGTTTCGGTGTGATCGCCGGGCGGGCGGATGAAGGCTGCTGCTCGCATGGCGCGTTCTTCACCGACGCCGACGACGAGAAGCGGGTCCGCCAGGCGGTGCGGCGGCTGAACCGCCAGACCTGGCAGCACTACCGGCGCGGCTTCGAGCGCTGGACCGAGATGGACACTGTGGACGGTGAGACGCCGGCCCGGCGGACCGCCCTGCGGGACGAAAACGGCCCCTGCGTGTTCCACAACGACCCGGACTTCCCCGGCGGACACGGTTGCGCCCTGCACGCCCAGGCGCTCCGGGACGGGGTGCACCCGATGGAGTACAAGCCGGAGGTGTGCTGGCAGATCCCGATCCGGCGAGAGCAGGAGTGGGTCACCCGCCCGGACGATACCCAGGTGCTGCTGACCACGCTGGGGGAGTTCGACCGCCGCGGCTGGGGTGAGGGTGGCCACAACCACTACTGGTGGTGTACCGGTGCCCCAGAAGCCCACACCAGCGCCGAGCCGGTGTACGTCTCGTACCGGGCGGAGCTGGTCGCGCTGATCGGGGAGCCGGCCTACCGGACCCTGGCGGAGCTGTGCGAGCGGCGAGAGCGGCAAGGGCAGGTGGCCCCACATCCGGCCACGGTCGCCGCGGCCGACCTGCTGGAGCCGGCGGAGCCGTCCGAGGTGACCGCGAAGCGTCGGACGCCCCGGCGGACCGGCCAGCGGTCGGCGAAGGCGCGTCAATAGGCGCGACGCCGCCGGCCACCTCAGGGCTCGAACTTGTAGCCCAGACCACGCACCGTGATGATGTGGCGCGGACTGGACGGCACCGGCTCCACCTTGGAGCGCAGCCGCTTCACGTGCACGTCCAGCGTCTTGGTGTCCCCGACGTAGTCAGCGCCCCAGATCCGGTCGATCAGCTGCCCGCGGGTCAGCACCCGGCCGGCGTGCCGCAGCAACAGCTCCAGCAGCTCGAACTCCTTCAGAGGTAGCTGCACCGGCTCGCCGTTGACCGTCACCACGTGCCGGTCCACATCCATCCGCACCGGGCCCGCAGCCAGAGTGGAGCTGGCCTGCTCGGCCGGCTCGGCCGCCCGGCGACGCAACACCGCCCGGATCCGCGCCACCAGCTCCCGAGGCGAGTACGGCTTGGTGACGTAGTCGTCGGCGCCGAGTTCCAGCCCCACCACCTTGTCGATTTCGCTGTCCCGGGCCGTCACCATGATGATCGGCACCTGGGAACGGGCCCGCAGCTGCCGACACACCTCCGTGCCGGACATCTCCGGCAGCATCAGGTCCAGCAGGACGATGTCCGCACCGCTCCGGTCGAACTCGGTCAGCGCCG